>ERZ1066124.662-NODE-662-length-17856-cov-21.960508_pt1 | contig 17856 bp, 16 predicted proteins | sample MGYA00382771_ERZ1066124 | MGnify/ENA primary metagenome ERZ1066124 (study PRJEB33369, sample SAMEA5778354) | biofilm metagenome | biome: Industrial cooling water; feature: Water cooling tower basin; material: Biofilm | place: United Arab Emirates | collected... | reverse complement strand
GTCGTACCGACATTCCCCGAACTGCTTTCCCTTTTAATTATTTATATTTGACCTCAATATATTATGTTATATCTAGAATCTCGCGCACAGCAAGTAGCGCAGGAAGATTTAGTAATGTTTATCAATACTTGCTTTTCTTGTAGTGGTCAGCGTGAATTTTATGATGATGCAGAAGGGCAAAAGGTGTCTATTAATTTTTTACATGATTATATATTAGGTAATTATCGTTTACTTTATGCTCGCACTTTAGCTGCTGGCATTAATCACTTTAATCAAGCGCAAATTATTGTCAAGCTTTTAGCGACTGGACGTGATACGCTACCTCACTATCGTACTGAAGAATCTGTCTTAATTACATCTGCCCTTAATCAGCTACCACCTCAGCGTGGTTGGGGCATATTACAAGAGTTACAACGATTACGAGTAAATAATCGTCGCGCTAGAGCTATTGCGCGCGATTATATAGCTATGCGTCGAGATATAAATTTTGATGCTATCAAGTATCGTACTAAAGTTAAAGCTGCTATATCACATGCTCATTTAAAGCTATCTGGTGAGCTTCCTAAGTTTTTGTTTAATTTTCACGAACAAAAGGCTTTTAGTACAAAATTATTTGAACAATTCCGCAAAGCGCATTATAGTACTGAGGCAGTATACGAGTTACCTTTTACCATTGCCGAAGGTTTTGCTGCCAAACATAATATTAAACGTGAAGTTTTTCTCAAACGCATTCAACCGAAAATGACCGCAGCAGAAAAACTTCGCTATCAAGGCGCCGCATCGCGTAGTGAAGTTGATATAAATGTAAATTGGGAGTGTTTACCGTTGACCAAGTTAGCTTTATATATTTTGTCACTTCCACTTGAAGCACGTACCAAAGATTTTGATAAATTTAACCAAGCGATGGAAGCTGCTGCAAGTCACGCTTTGAAAAAAGCACCAATGCAGTTAGGACGAGTTGCAGCAGTTTTGGACTGTAGTTATTCTAGCTCTGGTTCATCTGAAAAACGGCGTCGTCCTTTGGGTGTGGTACTTGCTGCACATTATCTACTTAGAGCAGCATCACAAAGTTATCGTGCGTTTTGGACAGTTACACCAAAACACCCATTACTTGTATATCCATATGGACAAACCGACTTAGCTACACCATTACTCGCAGCACTTGGGTCTGGCGCCGAAACCATCATTATCATATCAGACGGTTGCGACAACGACCCACCCAACGGCGCCGCTGAAGTATTGCGTGTGTATCAAAAACTTGACCGTTGTCATAAAACTTCAATAATTCACTGTAACCCAGTATTTAGTACCGAAGATTACTCATTACGTACCCTCAGTCCTTATATACCTACAGTTGGATTACGCGATGCTGAAGATATGCCTACAATGTTAGGCTTTGCTAAATTTGCCCAAGGTTCTACTACATTATCTGACTTAGAAGCATATTTAGCCCAAAGAACACAAGAATTTACATCAAATACTCATAATTAACTATGTTATTAAAAGGACTTGAAGTTGCTCCTTCTCAAATTTGTGGCAGTATTCGTATTGTGCCCCTTATTCGTCGTAAAATTCGTGGAGATTTACGATTACAACGTCGTAGCTACGATGCTAAATACAGCATTGTTTCACTCGAAGATAATATGCAATATATGTCTTATGTACCTCATGGAATGGTCATGTCTTGGAATGATGATGGTAGTGCTGTGGCAAATATAGGCGCCAGTATTTTTAAAAAAGATGGTAAAAGTGTAAAAAGTGGACGTAATGTACAGGTAATGCAACGTATGGCAAAACGTGAAACCAAAAATTCATTACGGTTTCTACCATTACACCTCGCAATGGAAGGTTTTCTATCGTTATATTTCAATGGTCCCAAAATTGCATGGGAAGAATATTCGAGGTATGCACTTACTTATGGGTTGGGTTGCCGTAGCGAATATTCATACTCAGGACGTGCGATAGTTGGGTTAGAAGAAGCACTGCGTGTTTTTGAAATTCATCCAAACCAAGTAGGAGTACTAATATATGTTGCTGACGCATTAGCATCAGCGTTTGTTGTTTCCACACCTGAAGACTATCTTTGTTTACACTATACCTTGCTCGAAGATTTTTACGGCGAGTTAATATATCAATATGCATCATTATATGATAAAACTTATGAGATGAGCTTATCTATTAATGATAAGAAAGTTCATAACTTAGCCGATTTGAGAAGTGCTGTTGTTAAAATGCGTTCCGACTGGGCAACATTTCATCAAGGAGCAATGTCAACTGGATTAATTGGACGTTCAGTAAAATCAAAAACAGTATATACAGCAGGTCATTTTGAATTACAACGATTTATAACAAATGTCAATTCACCTTTAGATTTAAATAACGAAAATCATATTGGTGAAGTTATATTACGTGATAATGGAGAGGTAGAATATTTACATACATATCGTCTTTCCCAACAACAAATAAATCGAGTCTACTATCTGGGCAAACTTGACGAAAATAATTGGAACATTTCCCAGACAGCCAAAGCTTTATTACGAACAGATGAAGAATTTATCTTGATAATGGAACAACTTGGATTTGGGTATTTATTTACACAGAAGTTACGTGTTCACGTAGTGTCCCGAAGGAAATAAAGCGCGTAAAAAATCTTTCAAATAAATTTATCTAATCTTTACTAAACAGGCGCCAAAATTCGCATAAAAATCTTTATTACAAGTGAAGAATAAATAAATAACTTTGAAATAAATTTATGAAGTCACATCGTTTTTGGATTATTGCCTTTTGGTTCTACTTAGGTATTTTATTGGCTATCTCTATATCAGCGTACTTGAGGGTGATACCAACAGAAATAGCAAAGTTTCCTTACTACAATACCATTTTGCACTTTTTTTTACTAGGAATTGCTGCTTATCTGAGTCATCTTGCCCTAAACAAACGACAGCTTCATATACTTGGTACCGCCTTACCCCTGGCGCCGTTTATAGTATTCTTTTTCTGTATACTAGACGAAATTATTCAAAAATTTACACCGCATCGCAGCGCAGATATTGTAGACCTTATCGCTGACGTATGCGGCATTATTGTATTTACCTATCTTGCCGAACGTACTTCCATACGCAAAACATCACAATTTTAATTTTATTAACGTGTCCCTATTTATTAGATAGGTAGAAGTGAAACGTGTGCCGAAACAACTTTCCAGCCAAAGTCAAATTTATACCACATTTGACTTTGCCTTCCTTGACGTTCTACTCCATCCATTAAACGACGAAATTCTAATGTTACGCTTGCAAAGTTACTATCAAATGTCACAACTTTTAAATTATAAATTTCTCGTTTAATGTTGTGTGTGGGTCGCGATGCACGAAATGCACGAATTTCATCACTCCCATATAAATTCTCTGCTAACCCAAATCGTACTACTTCAGGCGCCTGCCAAAACAATTCATCCATCACTTCTAAGTTATTATTGCATAGGGCATCCTCATATTTCATATATAACTCAGTCAGTTCGGCAACAATTGCAGCATCATTTACAATAGTCATTACAACCTCCAGATAGCAGCATAGTGAGTCTCAATGTTAAATATACTTGTAACAGGCGCCACTGGAAATGTCGGTAAAGAAGTAGTTCGCTTATTAACTGACCAAAACTGTCAGATTTACGCAGCAGTCAGGAACCCTGAACAAGCTAAAAAAATATTAGGTGATTCAAGTAAAATTAGTTACGTTGAATTTGACTTTACAAACCCAAACACATTTATAAATGCTTTTCGTCAAACAAACAAACTTTTCTTGGTACGTCCACCTGCACTTGCCAATATTCGCGAAATCGCTCCAGCACTAGAAGCAGCAAAACAAGCTGGTATTGAGCAAATTGTATTTCTTTCTATAGTCGGCGCCGACCGTAATCGAATTGTACCGCATTCCAAAATCGAGCGCTACATCAATCAACTGGAAATAGGTGCTACATTTTTACGTGCAGGTTTTTTTATGCAGAACCTCAACACTGTACACTTAGAAGATATTAAAACCCGTGGTGAATTATTTATACCAGCAGGGAATGGTAAAACAAGCTTTATTGATATACGTGATATTGCCGCAGTCGCAATACGTACACTGCTAGAAAACGAACATATTAATAAAGTATATACCCTTACGGGTAGCGAAGCTTTAACATATTATCAAGTAGCCGATATATTTACCGAAGTTTTAAATAAACCAATTAAATACACAAATCCTTCGCTAATAACTTTTATTTTTACAATGCGCTCTAAAGGATTGCCAATAAACTTTGTTTTGATAATGGCAGTAATATATACAACAACACGTTTAGGATTAGCAAGTCAAATTACACCAGAAACAGAGCAATTACTTAACCGTCCACCATTAACCATGCGTCAATATATTCAAGACTACCAACAATATTGGCTGAATAGTTAGGTTTGCTGTCAATACTGCTCAGTTAAGGCAATTGCGAAACGTGTTCACGTAGTGTAGCGTAGCTAAACCCCGCTTTGAGACGCGATTCATCAAGTCTCCGATTAATCGCGTCCCCAATTTATAATTTTCTTTTTAAGCAGCTTCTTGGATAACGCTGTGCAAAGCTTCTCCCATCCGTAAAAATTGCAGCTTTTCTTTTAACTCATTGCTCATTTGAGCCACAAAAAATAAATCATCAATTAACTGCACACCTAAAATCTTCATAACTTTCAAAAACTCAGATGCATAATCGAGATTATTTTGAGATTCTGTTTCATCTGAGCAAATTTTCGCCAATTCTTGAGAGGTAATTTTAAAAGCTATACTCGCTTTAATTGGCAAATCAGAAATTTGTTCTGCACTTTCTACTTCTAAAAGAATAGGATTTTCTGGGTTATGAGCAACTAATGCTTCATATTCTGCTATTTCTGCTTGAAGCTTTTGCATCAAGCTCTTATTTTCTGATGCAATAATTTCTACTTGCTGTTTTGCAATTGCCAATTCTTGTTCACTCTTAATCATAATCTGCTACTCCAAAAATTTAAAATTCAGTTAACAATCGACTTAATCAACTGGACTCCCAGCCTATATATAAATCAACTTTATTCGTCACGAAGAGTAAAAATTTTGGATTGATAATTCCAGCAGTGTTTTTACTTACTCATTAACCTTAACAAAAAAATCACTATTTAAAACAAATTTAGATATAACAATAAGTTATTATGTCTAATATTTTTTTTATTATTAACTGTGATTACTAATTCCTGCCGCCTTTTTGCGACAATAGATAAGCGGCGCCGATTAAAATACTTATAAGGAAAAGGATTTTTCAATGGAGGCGCCAACTGAACTTATGTCCGATAATGTGATTACTCTACCTAACAAAGCAACCCAAGTACAGAACCCACATCGAATTCTAACTAAACACCAATTAAACGAACTCAACGCGCGTTCTAATATTTTTGGTTTAGTACAATTGTCTCTCCATCTTACCATTATGGGATGCAGTGGGTATCTATGGACTACAAACCATAATCTATTTGTAGCAATACCAGCACTTTTCATCTACGGGTTTAGTATAGCTTCGATGTTTGCACCAATGCATGAAGCTGTTCATCGCACTGCTTTTGCTTCACTAAACCTCAATAAAATAGTAGCTTGGTTTACTGGAGTGCTTTCGTTCTATAACAGCACGTTTTTTCGTTACTACCATAAATGGCATCATCTATATACACGAGTTCCAGGTAAAGACCCAGAGCTAACTGACCGAACACCAAGTAATTTTAGAGAATACTTAGTGATATTGAGCGGTTTTCTTTGGTGGAAAGGTAAAATACAAGGACATTTTCGTATCGCACAGGGGAAGATTGAAGATTACCCGTTTATCCCAGAGTCAGCAGGCGCCGAAGTTATTCGTTCCACTCGTTTACAATTGACTATATATATAGTAGCTCTTGGTATCTCACTGTTTTATGGTCAGCCTTGGTTTTTTATATACTGGTTACTACCCTTAATGGTCGGTCAACCAATCTTACGCTTTATTTTACTGGCAGAACACACAGGTTGCACGCGCGATGCCAACCTTCTCACAAACACCCGCACTACACGAACACTTATACCAACACAATTTTTAATGTGGAACATGTCATTCCACGCAGAACATCATTTATATCCATCTATTCCTTTTCATGCATTACCAAAATCGCATAATTATTTAGACACTCATTTTACACATATCGACCCAGGTTATTTCAAAGTTAATCAACATATCGTAACCAAGCTAGGACATTTACCATAATAACCATTGTAGAGATGTAACGTCTCTACAAACATTTAAACATTTAAATGTTTAAACACCTAAACATCTATTGAAAATAGACGTTATAATCTACAAATGCCAGATAAGAATGGGTGTCATTGGATAGCTTAAATGGGCTTATTTTTAGGAACTAGTTGAAAAAGTTGAGTTGGAATGTAAGCAAAAAACGATTAGCTGCCTGTTTACAATTCAAGGTACTGACCCTGGCAAATTGCCAAAAGTATAACTAGTCACAAGCTATAGTGCGTGATGCCATCAATTTTATTGTTGTGTTCAGATTTATAATGGCGCCACACACCCTATGTTTTTATCTGCTATGTAGCTATTTTAAAAAATTTAATAAATTTATTTTTGGGTCTTCACTAAGTTAAGAAACCCTGACACAGCAACAAATACAAGCATTACTGCGAGGCTGACAAATTGTGCTAAAGCTCGTAATTACAAAAAACAGTATTAACTGTTACAGAATTATTGAGGTCTAAAAATACACAATATATTGACTAGTTAGAGTTATGTAAAACTCTTAACAATTTGTAACTAAATAATGTGTGTACGTAAATTATTGTGTCAAATCATTCACAGTAATGATAATTACAGGATGAATTTGGGAATAGAAATTACGTATAAGCATATGTTAGTTCGATTTTGTTAAAATTTAACAATTCGCAATTAAACTCTCTTGTAATTAAAAAATATGTTTTAAGTATTCTGAATATTTATTAAATTTTTAAAGACTTTATCAAGAAGTCTTGACTGTTTGCCAAATAGCCTCATAATAAAGTCTTAAGAAAAACTTAAACTGTTCTACATTTACTTTGTAAAACAGGGTGAGACTGGTTTTGATTTTCGATGAATGTGATTTTCGCATTGTGTGAAAATTCTAGATCGGATTTCAATCTTGACGCTTTTCAATGCTGGCATTGAGATAAAAGTTATTGCAATCCTAGCATTTGAAAACTCGATACATTTGACTGTCGAGTTTGATTTTCATTTTACGGTTCTGTTGTAGTCAGGTATTTTTGAAGAAATGTTAAAACCCAAGCCAACGAAAAAAAGGACAAGAAGAAATCGGTGGCATGTAACCTCGTCTCCGAATTCTTCTAAGTATAATTCAATTGCATGGCGGTTATTTAGCACAATTAAACGCTTATCTCCAAGCTGGCAGGCTACTATTCCCTTAGCCTCAATAATTGTCTTGGCATGGAGTTATGCCGCAGTCGCACAAACACCTGCTGGCCCAACTACTGGCGATTTAAAGGTTGCATTAGATACATTATGGGTTGCAATTGCAGCGTTTCTAGTCTTCTTTATGAATGCCGGATTTTGTATGTTAGAAACCGGATTCTGTCGTCAGAAGAATGCTGTTAACGTCCTTGCCAAGAATTTAATTGTGTTTGCATTAGCGACAATTGCATTTTGGGCGATTGGTTTTGGGTTAATGTTTGGTGATGGTAACGATTTTATCGGTTTGAGTGGCTTCTTTTTGAATGGCACCGATAATAGTCCTGCCGTAGGTGATGCCTACAAAGGAGTTTTTGGTTCTCTAAATTGGACTGGTGTACCTCTTGAAGCAAAATTTTTGTTTCAATTAGTCTTTGCTGGGACTGCTGCCACTATTGTTTCTGGCGCCGTTGCTGAAAGGATTAAATTTGTTGACTTCTTAATTTTTAGTCTTTTACTCGTTGGTATAGCTTACCCAATTACCGGACATTGGATTTGGGGTGCTGGTTGGTTAGCTGACATAGGCTTTTTTGACTTTGCAGGTTCCACCGTTGTTCACTCAGTTGGTGGATGGGCAGCTTTGATGGGTGCGGCTTTCTTGGGACCCCGTATTGGTAAATATCAAGGAAAACAAGCGGTCGCGATACCCGGTCATAATATGAGTATTGCTACCCTTGGTTGTTTAATTCTTTGGTTAGGTTGGTTTGGTTTTAACCCAGGTTCCGTAATGGCTGCTGACCCTAAAGCAATTACTCACATCGCTTTGACAACTAACATGGCAGGTGCAGTTGGTGGAATTGCGGCAACTGTTACTGCATGGTTATACCTGAAAAAACCTGACCTATCGATGATTATTAATGGTGTTCTAGCAGGTTTAGTAGGAGTTACAGCTGCTTGTGCTTACGTTAGTATTGCTAGTTCCATTGTCATTGGTTTAATTGCTGGTATAATCGTGGTCTTTTCTGTTACTTTCTTCGACCGTTTAGGTATCGATGACCCTGTTGGCGCCACTTCCGTACATTTAGTATGTGGTATTTGGGGTACTTTAGCAGTCGGATTATTTTCAGTTGGACCTGGTGGTTATCCTTGGATGGTTGACCTTGCTGGTAAACCTGCTGGACCTCACGGTTTATTTTTTGGGGGTGGACTTTCATCGCTTATTCCCCAACTTATAGGTATTGCCTCTGTTGGTGGAATGACAGTACTTCTAAGTACAATATTTTGGATTGCACTCAAATCTACTTTGGGTATTCGCGTTACTGCTGCTGAGGAAATTGAAGGTTTGGATATCAGCGAACATGGTATGGAAGCTTACCACGGATTTGTGAAAGAAGCTGATACCGCTGGATTTGCCGAAGCCTCACATTACGACAAAAAAGCATAGTAGGGTGCGTGACAGCATTACAAACCAAAACATAAACAATAACTTAAGGGACTTTCAAAAAATAAATTCTTCATGTTGTGGAGCGGGCATCCTTGCCCGCCTACGTTTAGAGCAGGCAAGGATGCCTGCTCCACTAAAAAATTTTGGAGATTTTATATGGAAGTCCCTAACTGCTGTCACGCACCATCATATTATTTCCCAGCGCCATTCATATGGCATTTTTTTATTTATACTATGAATCTAGAAAAATTAATTAAAATATTTAAATTTGAAGTTAGATATAATACAGAGTGTATAGGAATGTTTGTTTTAAATGGTGCCGTGTATGGTTATTTATGATTTTGCGTTGTTGAGAAACCTGGTTTCTTTTTTCTGTTGAAGTAGTAAAGAAACCGATTTCTGGGAGGTTAGGTGTTCGGGGATTGTTTTTTGGAATTTTGTACTAGTAGCTGTATCCCTAGTGCTAATAGACCTATTGCGACTATTCCAAAGACCCATATTCCTAGAGATACAACTCCTACTACTAGGGAGCGGACTACTGAGGAGATGTTTGCTACGATTTGGTTGGTTGTGTGTATGGGTTTGTTGGCAAAGGTTGTTGCTATGGCACTTGTTAGATTATATGAACCGTATGACATTGCACCAGCTAAGAAGGCACCTATTGTACACTTTAATGGTGTTATAGTTTCCTTTACTGGTGTTTCTGGTTTTTTGACTGTCTTTTCTTCACTCATATGTCACCTTCTATTGCTATGGCTATATAACCATAGATATATGGATATGTAAGTTTTGTGATCTATATAGATGACTTTAAATGAATACCTTGGGAAATAGTTTGCGTTGTAAACAATTCTAAATCTTCGTCAGGTATTGATAAGCGAACTTGTTGTTTAACATTTTCTGCATGTTCTAAAGATTCGCAAATTGCAAAGACGCTGGGTCCCGAACCAGACATCATTGCTCCTAATGCACCCGCACTTTTCATTGCTTCACGTAACTCTAAGACTTTGGGATACTCTGGTAATACAACTTTTTCTAGGTCGTTGTGTAAAGAAAGCGATATTTCTCTAGCGTCTTTGTGTACTATGGCTTTTATCATCGGCGCCGAGTGTACAGAAGAAGCGCGTGTTGTTAAGCTATGTTTATCTTGGAGATATGTATCACCGTATGTGGCACGATAAGTTTTATATGCCCAAGGAGTAGATACACTAAGACTACGATGTTTACCCAATACTATATATATATTGTCTAAACCTAAAATTTCAGAAAGCTGTTCTCCTCGTCCTGTTGCTATCGCTGTTCCACCTGCTACACAAAAGGGTATATCTGAACCTAAACTGGCGCCTAATTCTTCCAACTCTACTTTAGTAAGTCCTAACTTCCATAATAAATCGATTCCTACCAATACCGCTGCTGCATTTGTCGAACCACCTGCTAACCCAGCAGCTACAGGTATACGCTTGTTAATTTTTATATCAACTCCCCCTAGTTTCGCAAACTGTTCGGGAAACTCTTTTGCCATTAACTCCGCTGCACGGTAAGCAAGATTTGTCTTATCTGCGGGCACTTCCAAATTATCACACTGTACACGAATATTCTCGCTACCATTTGCTGTAATATCAACTTGGTCTGCTAAGTCAATACTTTGCATTACCATCGCTAACTCGTGGTATCCATCATCACGGGCGCCGATAATTTCTAAATATAAGTTTATCTTGGCTGGGGCTATTAAACTTAAACCTTGCATATAATTTAGTAATTCACCAGTTTTAATATACCTTTGCAACGGATACAACGGATAGTTGATTTTATATAACTAGTCTTTAATCGTAACAAATTATTCATCGTTATATCCGTTCCAATATCCGTTGCCAATCTTTCAATTATGTAATAATTAGGGACAGTATTTACTACTGGAGGAATAATGGAAGACGTAAACAGCATTTGGATTGTGACTGATGATACCCCTCAGATATTGCCTCCTGATGGGAAAAAGAGTGGAAATACTAGAGGTGGTAGTTGGGGAGATGAGACAAAAATTCCTGATACGAAAGGTGTTGATAATGCTGTGCAGGTGGATGCTGAGAAGTTAGAGCAGGAAATGAGCCGTTTCGTATCGGTGCTGGATAAAGTTTTTACTCGTGCTGAACAGGAAACACAAGCAAAAAGGAACGGAAAATCCGGAATACAGCTTGAAGAGATTGAATTATCTGTAGAAATTAATGGCGAAGGTCAAGTTAAGTTACTTGGCAGTGGTGCCAAAGCTGGAGGTAAGGGTGGCATTAAACTTACATTTAGAAGAAAACCCGATAGTTAATTTAGTATTTTAGTTGAATCAATGGCAAAAAACTGGGCAATTACGATTGGCATTAATAAATACGATTACCTACAACCGCTAAACTATGCCAAGCGGGATGCACATTTAATGCATAACTTTCTTGTCAATGAAGCCAGTTTTGAAAGGGTTTTCTTTTTCTCCGATGACTCCCCAGATATAGCAGGAAAGTCTACACGTCCCAACCGTGCCAATTTGCGGCGAATCTTGCGAGAATTATTTGAAACACCCTTTATGGGTTCTGGTGATAACTTTTGGTTTTTCTTCAGTGGTCACGGGATACGCCACAATAACCGTGATTATCTCATGCCTTGCGATGGAAATCCAGAAGATATTGAAGAAACGGCTATTGCTATTAACTTTGTAACTGAATGCTTGCGTCGCTGCGGCGCCGATAATGTTGTCTTAATTCTAGATGCTTGTCGTAGTCTGGCACAAAAAGCTGGTGAAGGTATTGGGCGCCTTTCTATTTAAATGTCTAGATGTTTAAATTTTTAAATGCTTAAATTTGTGGGAAATCTGTAATTAGGGGTTGCTGAAGAAGTTATTGCAAAAAGCTCTGAATATTTACAGTCTGGTGGTGAGGAGGTTTGGCTAGTTCATCCTGAAAACCGCTGGATTATTATTGTTACTAAAGACTCTCGGTTAATTTTCTCGTCTGGTGAGACTGTTCGCACACAAAAGGTTTTACTTGGTTTTTCTATACCTGTAGATGATTTATTTAATTAATTTTGCAAATGTGAACCACGGTTCACATTTAACTTAAGTTTAAGTTTTACCGAAATTTTCGCTACTCTAAAAATTACAGTTTATATCTTTTCTTGTTCCCCTCTCCCAAGCTTGGGAGAGGGGTTAGGGGTGAGGGTTGCAAATCTAAGTCCTAATTAAAATCGTCACATAAATGTCTATCGGTTTCTTGTAAATCTCCATTTGTGCGTAAATAGTCACGTATCCAATCGCAACCGTAGGAGATAATATTGTTGATGGACTTTACTTGTTGGACATTCCACAAAATTACTTGGCTATTTTCTCCAACAGAGGCGAGTATCTTACTATCGGGACTAAAAGCTATCTCCCAAAGGCTTCCACTATCGCCTTTTAGGGTATTTAGCAATAGAGGTGCTTTACCTGTTTGTTGTTTCCATAGTTTAATTACCCCATCGGCACTACTGGAAGCAAGCAGTTGTCCGTCTGGACTGAAAGCTACTGATATAACTGCATCGTTATGACCTGTCAGTGTTGTTAATAACTTCCCGTCAAGGCGCCAAAGTTTTACGGTTTTGTCATCGCTGCCGCTTGCTATTATTTGATTGTCTGGGCTAAAAGCTACTGACCTAACTATTGATTTATGTCCTTTTAACGTTGTAATTAATTCACCGTTCTTTTTCCATAGTTTAACTGTAGTGTCTCCACTAGAGGAAGCAATAATTTGACCGTCTGGACTGAAACTAACAACCCAGACTCCCCCTTGATGTCCCCGCAACTTTGAAAGCAGAACAGGGTTTTTCCCTTCCACGTTCCACAATCCTACCGTACCATCAGCACTCCCAGAAGCTAGCAACTTGCTATCAGGACTAAAACTGACTTTTCTTGCTGCTCCTTGATGTCCTTTAAGCGTTGCTAGCAATTGTCCTTGTAATGTCCAAAGTTTGATGCTTCCATCCCCACTTGCTGTAGCTAAAAGTTTATCATTGGGGCTGATAGCAACTCCCAAAACAATACTATCGTGCTTGAGAGTACGTAGGGATAGGACTTTGCCTTCATCATCTGTTTCCCATAGTTTAACTGTTCTATCTGCACTGGCGGAAGCGATAATTCTTTTCTTACTAAGGCGGGTTGAGGGACTAAACGCAAGTCCAAAAATGATAGATTTGTGCCCATTGAGGGATTTGAGTAACTCATTATTTGGGCGCCAAAGTTTTACCTGTCCTTCCCAACCTAAAGAGGCAAGAGTTTTACCATCAGGGCTGAATTTTGCACTCATAATTATTGCTTTGTGTCCAGCAAAAGTACGTAGCAGTTTTACCTTGTCCCAAGTCGTACCATTTTGCTGCCAAAGCTTGAGTGTTTTATCCTCAGACACCGATGCAAGTTGCCTACCATCGGGACTAAAAGCGATAGACAAGACCATCCCACTATGCCCCGTGAGAGTTGTTAGCAGCATTGGAGCATTTTCAGAGAATCGCCAAAGTTTAATTGTTCCGTCTAAACAAGCAGTGGCAATGGTATCTCCTTGAGGGTTAATGGCAACATCAATCACTGTCATCTCGTGAGCTTTAACAGTAGCCACCTGTTGACCATTAACTCGCCAAATATTTAACATTCCCTTGGCACTACCAGCAATTATTTTTTCACTATTTGCGGTAAACGTAACTCCCGAATTAATAACTGTATCTGCGTTTACTGTTTTGAGTAAGGCGCCGTTTAAGCTCCATATTCTCAGCGTTTTATCTTCACTAGTAGAAGCGATATATTTACTATTAGGGCTTATGGCAACGCTTGCCACGTTAGCTTGATGACCCTTTAAAGTATAAAGTAAAGCGCCGTTTTTCCAGACTCTTATAGTGCGGTCGCCAGCACTAGAAACAATAGTTTGACCGTCTTGGCTAATGGCAACATTTGACACTAAAGCCTGATGCCCTTTCAGAATTTTCTGTAGCCTACCATCTTTTGCCCACAGGTTAATGGTATTTTCCTTGCCAGCCGCTAAAATTGTCTCACCATCAGAGCTAATAGAAAGCCGACTTATTGCTGCTGCGGGTTTTGAAAAGCGATTATATTCATCGGCGCCTAAAATTGCTTGCTGGAGCGCAAATTCTACCTTCCTTTTAGTATTCTGGTCTACTTTACTTAATGACACTAGTTTTTTTCTGGCTCGCAGTGCTTCTATTAAAGCATCTAAACGACTATCGGAAGCAAATAAGCCTTCTGAAGAAGAAGTCAACGCTCGAATTTCGTTGATTCTAGCTTGCTGTTCGTTTGCAGTTGCTTTCTGATACTGTAAATAAGTACTAATTCCTAATGCACCAACTAAGACAAATGCTACACTCAAAGCAGTAATTAAATTCTTTTGCCGTTTAGCATGTTTTTTCTGTTCTGTTAGTCGCGCTTCAACTTCCATTAGTCTTGCTGTTTCTAAAGCTTGTTGAGCTTGTTGCCTATCTAGTTCTTCACTTTTAGCTAAAAATTGATAATCTAAATCGCTTAAACTTTTTCCCCGTGCCCAACTTTGAGCATCAATTAGAGCTTGTCCCCGTAACAAACGCGAATTATCTTGTTGTTTAGTTGCTACCCAAGCATCAAAGGTTTGGGAATAAGGACGCAGTAATCCAAGTTGTTTCTCTACCCATGTAATATTAAATACTTCTTGATAAATTCGGTTTCTTATTTTTAGTAATCCCTGTTGTTTTTCGATTAAACCAGAGAGAATTAATTGAGTTTGTTCAAGACTATCATTAGCTAACACGGGTGGACAACCTTCTACTTCAAGGTTCAACAAAATTTGCTGATAAATTCCTAGCAATCTCCCTGCACGCGCTTCATTATGCAAGATACGGTCTCGTATTGTTGTTAAATGTTCAGGTTTATCTACAGATTCCCAATTCTGAATAACTTGCTTTTTTACTAATAGCGCTACTTGCGACCTCTCCCGTAGGTTACTATTGACTATCAACTTGCATAACTTTTGCGTTAGAAACGGTTGCCCACCTGCCCAAGCTAATATTTCTGCCATCACTGGTTGTGGATTACTTATTTTACATTCTAATTCTTTAACTAATGGTTGTACTGACTCTAACTTAAATCCTGCCAGTTCTATTGCCTTTCCAATATTAAAAGGAGTGCGTTTTTTATCAGAAATTAAATCGCTTGGTGTCGCGACACCAAAAATACTAAAAGTGAGGCGATTGTATGCTGGATTTATAGCTCTATTATTATAGCAGAAGCGAATTAATGCAAATAAATCATCTACAGAAAAATCTAAACTGAGAATACTATCAATTTCATCTATAAATATCACTACCTGTTTTTGAGGTAATTGTACTAACAGCACATCTTCAATAAAATAAGTTAGCCGTTGTAAAAGTGAGAGATGTTCTTCGTCTTTCCACCAAGTTTTTAAATTTAATTTCTCAGATAAGTTAAATCCGCGCCATAATTGTGTAATAATGCCTTTGTACCACTGTAAAGGAGTAATATTTTCGCTACCTATACTGGTCATATCTAGAATGCTACAGCAATATCCTTCTTGTTGCAATCTATTTTTTGCATAGACTAAAAGAGACGATTTACCCATTTGACGCGCATTGAGAACATAACAAAATTCTCCAGCTTTTAAGGCAGTATAAAGTTCTTCATCTGCTTCTCGCTTGACGTAAGTGGGTGCATCTTTGCTAAGACTACCCCCGACTTGGTATTTGTCATTTGTCATGGTAAAAAGTCACAAGAAACTTAATGATTTAAAGTGCAACTAACATAAGTACAATTTCTGTTATTTCTTTTTGATTTATTCAACGCTTCAACAGCAGCATCAACTAAAATGCTTGTGGGTGCTTGAGCATTAGGAATTGCACAAGCTATACCTAAACTAACAGTCACAACCCTAGCCGGAAAACCATAATAGGCAACATTATGTAAGATTCCTAAGTTTATCACTTCATTGCGAATTTTTTCAGATAATTTTGAAGTCATTGAGCTATTAATTTGAGGTAATAGTATGGCAAATTGTTGATAATCGTAACGAGCGACTAATTTTGAGCAAGAGTACGAAACAGAACATTCTACCTTTGTTTCTAAAACTCTAGCAATTTTTTGTAAACAACTATTTTCCGCTTGTTTGCCATTTGTATCACCATATGCTTTTAAATAATCTATTTCACATAAAATCAGTGATAGAGGCGCCATTTCTGAAGCTAACTCGTGCCAAATTTGTTCTAGACGCATGTCAAAATACCGTCTGTTAGCCACTTGAGTCAGTGCATCTGTCAGTGCTAGTTGTTTCAACTCTATATTTTCTTTATTTAACTGTACTAGCTTATCTTGTAAATTTAATTCCTCCATATTTTGTGATGCAAAATACCGACGATATAACTCACAGGAAACTTTGCATAAACTACCAGTTATTTTTACCAATCCCATGCTTTCTAACTTGTAAGCAAGAATATGGTTTATTTCCACACCATCTGAATTATTAACTACCTGTTTTAGTGCCATCCCTAAAGCCGGGTCATTTTGTAATGTCACAAACAAACTCCGCAAATGAGCGCTATAAATACCTGTAATTGTAGAAGATGATTGTAATAACTCTTCTAAAGTAATCTTAGAATTTATAGCTAATTCATACAAAGCAAACCGCACTAAATAAGGATGACCTCCCAACATTTTTTGTATAGATAGTATTTGCGGTATCTCTAGCTGATAATCCAGTTGATGAAGCCGTACTAAACTCTGAATTTGCTTAGTTGTAAACTCTGGTAACTCTATATTTAAACCAATATTAAAAGGAGATTGATTAATGTTTAAATTTATATAAACTTCTGTTGAATGACATATTACTAGCCGTAGTTGGCGCCAAATCTCTTCATGTTTGCTTAATTCATGCCAAGCACGTAACAATCCTAGAAAATCTTGGGCAATTTCAGGATATTCAAATAACCGATTTACTTCATTTAAAGCTATGACTAAAGGACTTTCAATGTACGACAACAAATAATATTGAAAATAAATGCTACAATTTACCTTAGAACCAAGTTCTTCATCCCAGTATTCTTCTAAATTTTCTTTTATTTTTAATTGATAAGCAATATTAGCACAAAACCATCGCAAAAACTTATCTAAAGACTTAAAAACCTCTCTGTCGGCTAGCTGAAAATCTAAATATATGGTACGATACTTCTGGTGTTTAGCAAAATCAATTATCCGCAGTAATAGCGATGATTTACCCATTTTTCTGGGTGCTTTAATTCTGATAATACATCCTGGCTTAGTTATTTCTTGGTAAACCAGTTGTTCAACAGGGGGACGTTCTACGTAGAATACAGAGCCTAAAGCCACTGGTTCATGAGGTAATTCTAAGATAGGTAAGTGCATTTTTCTTCTAATTTTTTATATAAGTGTTTAAAATTGCCTCAAGTACTATAACGTTGCTTATATATATATAGTAGCACTTGACATCTATCTTAAGATATAAATTTTAAGTTTTTACCACAGAGAGGCAGAGAACGCAGAGTCTATGTAAGACATTAGCCAGTGTAAAATCAGCATTTGCGATTACCACACCATACTAATTTTGTTTGCGTTATGACTAAATGAATGACTTCTGAGATACTTTTAGAGTCTGTTATACCCCTCCTATTAACCTAAAATGTTTATGCTAGTACAATAATCATTTTTATTTTGTTATATTTTAAGAGCGCACTGTTGGGACAAGTCAATGCTATACTCCACTGTCATCTCAGAAAGCTTAAAAAATTTTTCCTTAGAAGACTGGATGCAAAACCCTCTTGAACATACAGAGTGGGTTAATGGGGAATTAGTAGAAAAAACGGCATAACGCTTAAAGTATCCGCTCAATAAATAGGGGTAGCGGCAATACACAAGCGCGCGGCACCAAAA
>ERZ1066124.657-NODE-657-length-18089-cov-26.166741_pt1 | contig 18089 bp, 24 predicted proteins | sample MGYA00382771_ERZ1066124 | MGnify/ENA primary metagenome ERZ1066124 (study PRJEB33369, sample SAMEA5778354) | biofilm metagenome | biome: Industrial cooling water; feature: Water cooling tower basin; material: Biofilm | place: United Arab Emirates | collected... | reverse complement strand
AACAACAACGTGCGGATACTGAACGGCAACGTGCAGATGCTGAACGGCAACGTGCAGATGCTGAACGGCAACGTGCAGATGCTGAACGGCAAACAAAGTTAAACGGAGCACTTCAGTTGTTACAAATGGGGATGAGTGTAGAGCAAGTTGCTCAGATTCTATCACTGACTGTAGAAGAGGTACAACTTTTGATGTAGTGCCGCGTACATCTAAATTACTATTCAAGGAGCAATTGATAACTAAACTTGCTCCCTGAATAATTACAAAACTCCCGATAGTCGTCAAGCAATAAAAACTATTTCAGTAACACTAAAATTTTTGCCATAAGTATACTTAGTGTCAATGTTATTTTTAATATTTTATTTTATCCAATTAAATTTATAGATACTATTATAGTGCATTAGTTCTAAACAATATTAAATAAGTGGCATCGTTACCTGGAGTGAGAGTTTGGCTAAGGTTTTATGACGAAGCTGGAAATCTGGTTTTGCTGCCAGAGGAAGCGGAAAAACAGCGTGCGGATGCTGAACGGCAAGGTGCGTATGCTGAACGGCAAGGTGCAGATGCTGCACGGCAAGTCAGGTTAAACGCAGTATCTCAGTTGTTACAAATGGGGATGAGTATAGAGCAAGTTGCTCAGATTCTATCACTAACTGTAGAAGAGGTACAACTTTTGAGTAACTAGAAACCCGGTTTCTTTATGTAATAAAAAATCCCGTAGAGACGTAACATGTTACGTCTCTACAGTAGTTTAAATATTAAAGGTAGATTTTTTTACATTTGTGGGGGCATTACAACTTTTTTGGCTAGACCTAGACTTTTTAAGGCTTTAATACTCCACCAGGTAACGTCTATTTCCCACCAACGGAACCCTGCTTTTGCGACGTTTGGATAAGCGTGGTGGTTGTTGTGCCATCCTTCACCGTATGTTAATACTGATACCCACCATAAGTTACGTGCGTTATCGTCGGCGTCAAAAGTGCGATATCCCCAGGTGTGTGTTGCTGAGTTTACAAACCAAGTTGAATGCCATAATACGACGGCTCTTACAAATACTCCGTAAATTACGAAAGACCAACCGCCGATTAAATATAGTGCTAATGTTAAGGGTATTTGTAATAACAAGAAATTACGGTCAAGCCATTGATAGAAAGGTTGACGTGCTAAGTCAGGCGCCGCTTTTTGATAAATTTCACGGCTAAAAAATTCTGGACGTGGGTAGAATAGCCACATCATGTGACTCCACCAAAATCCTTTTTTAGCAGAATATGGGTCTTTATCAACGTCTTCTGTATGTGCATGGTGTAAACGGTGACCGCTCACCCAGAATAGTGGTCCACCTTGTAGTGCTAAGGCGCCGATGGTCGCGATTATATATTCTAACCACTTAGGTACTTGAAAGCTTCGATGTGTTAATAGTCGGTGGTATCCCAAACAAATACCAATACTGCCGAATAACCAGTGTAGAAATATTGCTGTAAATAGTGCTGGCCAGGAGAAGAACCAAGGCGCCAGTAATGCTAGTCCGTGAAATGAGGCGAAGAATAATACGTATGTAATACTTGGCGTAGCAGATTTCCCATCCTGTAGGACGGTGGGGGATGATGTTGTTGTCATAAAATTCTTTTGGTAGGTTATGTAGCAAATTACTCTCGAATTTCTGCGTTTTGGGCTACAGTGGAGATGTGCAAGTGCTACTTACATTTTCATACTAACAATGCTTTGAAATTTTTGCAAGTGCTACTTGCATAACTTTGGGAAGATTTTTGTAATAAGCACTTAAGTGCTTACAACGAGCGAACTTATCTACAATATGAGAATTTATGATGTCCCAAACTAGTTCTACCCGTCAGCGGCTTGTGCAAGCAGCACTTGAATTGTTTGTTGCTCAAGGAGTTACGAATACTACGACTCGGCAGATAGCTGAGTTAGCAGAAGTCAATGAGGTGACGCTTTTTCGGCAGTTTGGGAATAAACATGGGCTGGTTTTGGCGTTAATTGAAGAGTCAGGCGCCTTTGAAAGTTTGGGAGAATCGCTTGTACTACCAAGAAGTCCTTCTGACGATACTTACCAAGTTCTCAGAGAATATGTAAATAAAGTGTTACTTGCATTGGAGCGTGTGCCAGAGTTGATACGTTCATTGGTGGGGGAAGCAAGTCAATACCCTATCGAAAATCGTCGCGCGTTAGGACACGGTTTAGCGCACGTTAATCAAACTATGGGACAGTATTTAGCCAGTGTAATCGAGCAAGAACAGTTAGGTACAAATTTATCACCAGAAACTATTGCTTGTTTACTCAATGTAGTTATTTTGGGATATGCCGTTACAAAATTCACTATTACAACTGAGCAAAGTGAACTTTGGGAGCGAGACACATTTATAGATAATGCGGTAAATCTATTTTTAAACGGCGCCATGTCTAAACCAACTACTTCTGTTAATAGTGTTTCTATGAGTATTGTCAAGACTAACTCAACAGCAAGAGAAGTTGCGGACTTACCAGCAAACTTAGTCCACCAAATTTTGCAGCAAGCCAAAAAAACAGGGTTACAAGATTATGCTACGGCGTATGTACTATTCGCAGCGGGTTTATCTGTTGATGAAATAATCAGCTTGCAACGTACACACGAAATCTATGATACCCAAGCTCATATACTCCAAATAATTACTCACGAATCTACCCGTCAAGTACCTGTTAATCAATGGATAATGGGTAAACGCTACGGTTCGTATAATAATAATCCTTTAACTAAATGGCTCAAAAGTCGTAAAGATAATGAAACTGCAATGTTTTTAAATGAAACTGCGGCACCTGCATCACAATTAGATATAGAACAACGCTGGGAAAAATGGACGCAAGACATTTTAACACCCGAAGGGGCGCCGTTAATTAATCAAGCACAGCAAACTTGGCGCATTGAAATGTTAATGCGGGGTATGAGTTTAGAAAATTTGAGTATTTTAACAGGTTGTACTATTACACAACTACAACCACTCGCACGCAGGGCAAAAGAAAAAGCTGCCATCGAACAAGCTACCCGTCTCGACCAAAAAGGATAGTCTTACAGTAAAACTGTTTGGCGTAAGGAAAGCACTGTTGAAATTACTTGTTGTGCGACTGTATCAATTTCTTCTGCGGTATTAAATCTACCAATACCAAAGCGAATTGATGCATAAGCTAACTTTTCTGAGTGTCCTAATGCTGTGAGAACATGAGAAGGCGCCGTTGTTGTTGATGAACATGCTGAACCCGAAGATACTGCCATTATAGATTGCAGCCCTAAAAGTAATGCGGCGCCATCAACTCCTTCAATACTTATATTGAGGTTGCCTGGTAATCTTTGGGTGGGATGTCCGTTTAAATGAATACCTTCTATTTTTGATAATGGTTCCCATAATTGGTTACGTAATTGGGTGAGGCGCCTATTTTCTTGTTTTTGTTCAGATAAAGCTATTTCTACGGCTTTCCCAAATCCTACTATTTGTGGTGTATATAAAGTGCCACTACGCATTCCTCGTTCGTGTCCACCACCGTGTTGCTGTGCTGCTAGTTTAACGCGAGGGTTACGGCGCCTGACGTATAAGGCGCCGATTCCTTTGGGGCCGTAGACTTTGTGTGCTGTTAATGACATTAAGTCTATTTGGGATGTTTGGACATCGAGGGGTATTTTACCAATTGCTTGGGCGGCATCGGTATGGAAGATAATATCGCGTTCGTGACAGATTTTACCTATTTCTGCTAATGGCTGGATGACTCCTATTTCATTATTTGCTGCCATTATTGAGACTAATATTGTGTCTGGTCGTATGGCTTTTTGTAATTCGTCTAGGTTAATTATTCCGTCTTTTTGAACTGGTAATATGGTAATTTCAAAGCCAAGTGTTTCTAAATATTTACAAGGGTCTAGTACTGCGTTATGTTCTGTGGCAACTGTTATAATATGTTGCCCTTTTTGGAAGTAAGCTTCGGATACTCCTTTGATTGCTAAATTGTTTGCTTCGGTGGCGCCGCTTGTAAAGATTATTTCTTCTGGTGATGCGTTTATTGCTTTGGCTAAGATGTTACGTGTTTGTTTTACTGCTGCTTCTGCTTCCCATCCATATTGATGGTTGATGCTGGATGGGTTGCCGAAGTGTTCGGTGAAGTAGGGTATCATGGCTTCTACTACACGTTTGTCTACGGGTGTTGTGGCATGGTTGTCTAGGTAGATAGGACGATGCATTTTAGGTTTTTATAATGCGATTATGGTATTTCTATATTATCGCTTCGATTGATACATTTTTTTATTTACCACAGAGACACAGAGAGCGCAGAGGAAGAGAAGAAAGAGTTATCTATACTTACTTTTTGGTAACTACTTTACTTTGATTGGTGTTTACTTTTATTATCGGTTTCGGCTATCTCAAGAAAATGTTACGAGGATTTTATGGGAACCGTCGCAATTATTTATTTTTCAGGTAGTGGTCATACACATTTGATGGCTGAAGCTGTTGCTGAAGGCGCTCTTTCAGTTGGTGGTACAAATGTTGAATTGTTAAGAATTACAGGTGAACAAATTCAAGAAGGTCGCTGGAAAGATGATGCGATGATAGCGAAGTTAAATGGCGCCGATGCGATTATATTTGGCTCACCAACTTATATGGGAGGTGTGGCAGCACAATTTAAAGCTTTTGTTGATGCGGCAAGTTCAATTTGGTTTCAACAAGGTTGGAGAGATAAACTTGCTGCTGGTTTTACACATTCGAGTTCGCCAAGTGGTGATAAACAAAGCACTTTATTATACATGGCGGTTAATGCTGCACAACATAGTATGACATGGATAAATCCTGGCGAATTATCTAGTTTTCTATTAGGTAAAGATGATGGTATTAACCGCCTAGGTTCTTATATGGGGGTAATGGGACAAAGCACTTTAGATATGAGTGGTAAACCTGCCGAACTCGACCCAGGTGACAGGTTAACAGCCCATAAACTTGGAACGCGCGTAGCTAATATGGTACAACGATTTAAACAGTAATTGTAGGGTGGGCAGTGCCCACCTTACTGGAGATTACGCCATTAAAAAAGATTTGTCTAGCCACATCAATTTTATTAAATTGAGATTTTTCAATATTTTTTAGTCTCATTGCTACTCCACCACAAGAGAATAAAAATTCCTGTTATTAAGCCAAAACCAACTAAACCCAGAATACCACCAAATATATTGTAAGCATTACCCAAAAAATGCTGTGTACCTTTATAAATACCAATTCCAACAGCACCGCTAACGCTACTCACTAATACCCACCAATACGCGCGTCTCACATGTTGTAGTAACACTAACCACTGGAATATTCCAACTGCAAAACTTGGTATGATAATCATTTCACCTTTGGCACCATATCCAGTCACCACACTCAATATTCCTTCAATTGTAAATCCTAATATTGTTACCAGCATCCACCATTTATATTTATAGTCATGCTGGTGTAATACTAAACTTTGTGCTGCTCCTACTAATATTCCAGTTATTAAACCAAATATGGCACCACCAGATACATACCCAATAGTTACATTTTTGGCAATGGCGCCAACCATAAATTCTGTTGCAAAGCCAATAATAAAACCAATTAAACCACCAATCATTACACCTGTAATAGTTGCCAATACCCAAGATAGTAAAAAGTTAATTTCAAACTTTCCCCATTTTATTGCCAAAGATGGTTTAACAGAGTTATGTAATTCAATATATGGCGCCTGCTGCGATGTTAATATTTTTAATATTGAATCTGTATCTGGACGTTGCATAGGCACTTCGTCCATCATCGCATCGAGCAAATCTAATAATTTTGGTGATATTTGTGATGCAGAATGGCGCCAAGTTTTTTCGTTTGAACTTAGTTCGTTTGAAGTCGGTTCGTAAACATCAAGGTTTTTGCTAGGGTCTTTACCTGTAACAAGATAAGCAAAAACGCGCGCAACGGCAAAAATATCAGATTGTGGAACAACATTACCATAAAACTGTTCAGGTGGTGTATAAGCAATAATCGGTTTATAAGTTACCTTTTCAGATTGTATATGAGGTTGACCAAAACCAATTATTGCCAAATTGTCATCATCGGCTTTAACTATAAAGTTTGATGGATTGATACGCAAATGCAGTAAATTATAATTATGAAGTTGCTGAATAATATTTACAGTTTGTTGTAACCACTTAACTGCTAGCTGCTCGTTTATATGCTTATTATCTGACTGCGCTAAATATTCATATAAATTTAAACCTTCGATTTTCTGCATTACCAAACAGTGTAACCGAACAGCTTTATCGCGCGGTAAATAAACAAAATAATCGTTTGCCTCAACCTTTGGAATACCAGCATAATCTATAGCTTTGAGTGCTGTTGCTGTTTTCTCAAACAACTCTACAACTTTAGGTTTGTCAACAGTCAACACCTGCAAAACCTTACATATATCACTACCAACTTCTTTGACTTCATATGTATCACCAGAAGTACAGCTATCAAGTTGCCTCAATACCCGGTAACGTCCAGCAAGTAGCAGTTCCGAACCGCAGTTCGCACAAAAGCGATTAGAATCAGAATTTTGCGGCTTATCACAATTCGGGTTAATACACAAATTCATAATAGTGTTGAGTGCTGAGTGCTGAGTGCTGAGTTCTGAGTGCTGAGGAGCTGAGTTAGGGTAATATTTCTACTACAGTACCTTGCTGCACGACTTCGTATAATTCATTAACGTCCTTGTTTTTTAATGACGGACATCCCAAAGTCCAGTTTTGGCGTTTATCAATAATTCCGTCACTACCTTGAGGAACGCCGTGAATTCCAACTTCTCCACCAATAGGCAAAAACCAATCAAACTCTCCTTCTGATTTTGCGAGTAGATGTTTTTTCCAAGATTCCCTGTTTGGGTAGTTTAACCACATAAACTTTGACCATTGCGGATGCGGGTATAGGTCTTTAATTTTAAGTAATCCTTCGGGAGTGCGATTATCTCCTGCGTGTAATTTATCTCCCATAGGGTTGGCGCCAAACACTACAGGATAAGATTTAATTGGTACCTGGTTATAATAAAGCGTTAAACGGTACTTTGATTTTTCAATCAAAATTGAAGTTTTGCTCTTATCTATCGAAAAGTTAATTAGCTCCTTCAAAGGTTTATCCACATTAAGTAATTCATACCCTTTTACAGGTGTATGAACAAACGACTGCGAAACACAACCGTTTATACATAACATTCCTGGAATCTCAGTAATTGGAATGACGTAACCAAACCTCGACAACAGTAAATATAATAAGGGAACCGGAGAAAAAGCTAGGAGAACACGAAGTATAAAACTTTTCGCAAAGTAATTTTTCACAGCTTTTGGTAATAAATATTACCATGTCAACTCACATTTACTCGTATTTTAGCGTTTGCCGTTCCAGTATGACAGTTGTTGTGGAATGGGAAATTCTCTTGTGGAATGGATATCTTGTGGAATGGGCATCCTTGCCCGTTCCATATACACACCCCCATAGAGGCGGGCAAGGATGCCCGCTCCACAAGAAGAAAAATTTTGTAATCTCACAAGATAAACTTTGCAATATATTTAATTTATTAACTAATGACTAACGACATGCGACGCGACTTTGCCAACCGCGAAGAGTTGGCAAAATATTTAATAGAGCAATTTCCTGACTCAGCAGAACGCGATGACCATATTAGTCCAATCATTGGTGGGCGCCAAGCAGCAGTGGCAGCACTTCAAAAAGTTGACCCTGTTAAATACGCGAAATCACGTAACTTTTTAACAGGCGCCGTAACTCGTTTATCCCCTTACATTCGCTACGGTGTATTAGGGTTACGCGAAGCCAGAGACTTTGCCTTTAGTAAAATTCGCAACCAAGACGAAGCAGCTAAATTTGTCAATGAACTAGGCTGGCGTGATTACTGGCAAAGACTTTACATGAAACTTGGTGACGGTATCTGGAAAGACCAAGAAGAATATAAAACCGGATATAGCGCTTCGGAATACGCCACAGAATTACCCCAAGACATCCGCGAAGGTACCACCGGACTCGTATGTATAGATAGTTTTAGTCGTAACCTCAAAGAAATTGGCTACTTACATAACCATATGCGAATGTGGTTAGCTGCTTATATCGTTCACTGGCGCCGAGTTCGCTGGCAAGAAGGCACAAAATGGTTTCTCGAACACCTATTAGACGGCGACCCAGCTTCTAACAACATGTCATGGCAATGGGTAGCAAGCACCTTCAGCCACAAACCCTACTTCTTCAACCGTGAAAACCTAGAACGCTACACCGAAGGAGTCTACTGTAAAAAATGCCCACTCTACGGAAAATGCGACTTTGAAGGCAGCTACGAAAAACTAGAAGCCAAACTATTTCCCAAAGGCGAATTTGTCCAAAAAGACAACAGTCAAAGCTGGCAAAAAGGCAAACGCAAACGCTAAGGGAGCAAATTAACTCTTGTGGAACAGGCATCCCTGCCTGTCCTTCAAAAAATAAATCGTAGGTGTCACATGGAAATATACTTGTAATTTTTAAAACTACACAAAAATTTACTTTTTGAATTACCCGTTACTATTTGACGCGATTACTTTTTTTTATACGCCTATCATGCTGAAAAAAGTCAAACTAGTTGTCTCCGTAATCTCCTAATTGATAATTTAATTAGGCTGCAACCGGGGATTGTTTGAAGGCGCCTGTTTGTATATCTATCATCCAAACGTTTCCTTCAATATCAGTAATTTTCACATCGCAATCGCCAATTGACATTTCTAACGCTAATTCGGGTAACCCTTTGGTGAATCGAATTGAACCATCTAAATTGAAAAGTAGCAACTCTGACTCTGTAAGTACTACAATAACTGCCATAGCTACCTGAATTTGTAAAACGTTTGTCATTAAAGGTAAGCTGACAGCAATGTTTCCTGTATTTAAATTCAGAGCTACTAGTCGCTGATCAATTCCAATCCAAACTTGTTTATCAGGCGATAATACAACAGTGGGTTCAATCAAATTACTTCTCCAACTTAAACCATAACAACCCAATTCTTCACCCAAATCAATTAATGCAAATCGGCGTGCATCTTCGTGAACAATAATTTGTCTACCTTTTTCAATTTGAGCGAATTGATATTTTTCAATATTTTGGATTTTCATAGCTACTCTTGGTTAGATATTTTAGGAATTATAGTAGTCACTTCTGGAATATTAAGTAAATTTCCAGCCGGGTAGAAGTATGCGATTTCGATCACTCCTTTTGCCTCATTGCTAGAAACTTCAGCTTGTTTGATAATTGTGGTTCCATATTCGTTAATTTTACGTTTGATTTCCGGAGCATTCAAACCAAACTCAAAAATTTGCATTAAATACTTTTGCCCATCAGTAGCTTCATCAATTCCTAACTTTTTTAAGTCTTGTAAATTCTGTATAGACCTCGCTTGATTACTAGGGTTAGAGGTAACACGCCCAAAAAAGTAATCAAATTTGCTCTCTTTAATTGTAAATCCATTTCCTTGAATCATTATAGCAACAAGCAAGGGCATATTCGCATATCATATGTATTATAAGCACTCGTGGCTACTTCGATGAAATCTAAAATCATATTTTAATTTTACATTTACTTAATATTTTATCTCCGGCGCCGTTGAACTTTATTTTCACCAAGCTTAAAATTTAATAACGCCCTGGTAGCAAATACTCAACTGACCTCATGGCAAAACCAATAATCTGGGTAAACGGAGACTGTCTCAGTCCTAAAAACCCTGCACTCGAAGAATACCCAGGCGCCCCTGCTATCTGGGTATGGGATGATGCTTTACTTGATGAATGGCAAATTTCTCTCAAGCGTATTACGTTTATTTACGAATGCTTGCTGGAACTACCCGTTACTATTCGACGCGGTGACGTGGCAAAAGAAGTTTTAGCGTTTGCCAAAGAAAACAACGCCACTCAAGTTGTCACCACAGACAGTCCCAGTCCTCGGTTTAACAAGATTTGTGACGAAATTGAAAAAAGCCTTGAACTAGAAGTATTTGAAGTAGAACCCTTCTTTGACTACGACGGTTATATCGACCTCAAGCGCTTCTCGCGTTACTGGAAAGTTGCCGAAAAATACGTGTTTGATTGATTGACTACAGTAGAGAATATATAAATATATAACGAAATGACTCAAGCATCTCAACAACCTGACCCTTTAGAAAACAGAGTCGCAAACCTCGAACGTAATATGACCGAATTACGAGTAACCGCAGAAGCACTGTTACAAACAGCCCAAATTCACCAGCGTAATTTTGAGGTAGTCAGTGCTGAGTTACAAACATTTCGTCAACGGCAACTTGAGAGTGATCAGCGTTTTGAAGTTATGCTAGCCGAACTTAGACAACTCAAAATTGATAGTGATGCTCGTTTTAATCAAATTTTTAATCGTCTTCCTGAACAACAAAATGGCGAGTAGTGGTTGATACCAGAAGTTTTGAAGAGTTCTCTCTTTTTACCTCTTTCTTTGTGTACGAGCGTGTCTAAAGAGCGGGAAATCCTCCGGATTATGTGGTTCATTCCTCTGTAGAGACACGATTAATCGTGTCTCTACTCTCCGTGTACTCTGTGCCTCTGTGGTAAAAACGCGAGGAACCGGAGCGTCTCTACCACTGCACAGGCTAGAAGCCTGTGCTACAACTTGACAAAACTAATGCTATTAGTTTAAACTAATGGTGTTAGTTTTTTATTGCCAAATTACAATATGCCACGTCCGAAAGGGCAAACACTGACACAGAAAGATATTGTAGAAGCTGCCATTGCTTGTCTACACAAAGAGGGTGAATCTGGACTAGGGGTGAACCGGGTTGCTAGAGAGCTAGGAATTCAGGCGCCATCTATATATAATCACTTTTCTGGAAACGAAGCATTGCGGCGCGCGGTAGTCTTGGAAGGTTGGCGCCGATTTTTAGATATTTACTTTCAGAACACTGAAGGTATTGAGGATAAAAGGAAGTTATTAAAAACTGCTGCTTATACCTATAGAAGTTGCGCGCGTGAAAGTCCTGCACTATATAGAGTCGTAACAAATCACCCATTGCAGTTAGAAGACCCAGAGTTTGCGCCCATTATTGAGCGACTTATAGCATTTTACGCCAAAGTGTTTGGGAAATTTGTTTTGAGTCAAGATGAAATGATTCATGCTGCGCGAATGTTTAATAGTACGCTGCACGGATTTGTTTTGGCAGACAAAGCAGGATTATTTTTATTTTCACAATCAGTTGACGATAGTTTCGAGTGGATAGTCGAGACATTAATTAACGCAATAGAACGTAAATAACCCGCCCATACAATATAAAATCATATGTGGAATTTACCCGGCGCCCCTTGGTTAATTGCTCACAAATCGATGCTGCCTGTAAATAAACCAAAAATGTTTACAGTTTGTGGGCAAGATTATGTTTTATGGAAAAATGAAAAAGGCGAAGTTTCGGCGTTAGATAATATTTGCCCGCATTTAGGCGCCAAGCTTTCGGATGGTTGGATTTGCAAAAATACTAATACTATAGCATGTCCCATTGCTGTTATCTTATCCAAAATCGATTCAAGCGGTTGCTAAAAATTATTTTCCTTCTATTGTTGCATTTAATACTGTTACACCGTTTGGAAATATCTGTGATGTTTTCGTGATTTATCCTGAATCTGAAAATAAAACTCATACATTTATGCTGATTTACCGACCTAAATCATTTGGTGTATTTAACCTAATACTAGATAAATTCTTAATTAATGCGGGTAATGACATATTAAAGCAAGATGCTCATGTAATTGAGAATCTTTATCCTAGATTTGAGCCGATAATGCGTTTGCCGAATGAGCAACCTTGGAATTGGGTGAGAAAATTGTATTTTGATCCCCCCTAACCCCCCTTGATAAGGGGGGGAAAAGAAAATAAGTAATAATCTTAGCCTCCCGAATTCACTGTTGGGGGGATTATACTTATATGAATATTAAAAACAATTATTTTATACGTAAATATACTACTTTTTAAAATTCAAAATTTATACATGTTTTTTCCTGATGTAAAAAATAAATTATGTAACGGTTAAATAGATGCGGCGCCGTTCTAATTTGGAAGTATATAATAATTGCCAGGGAAAGAAGATGAACACAGTAAATTTATTAGACGATGTTTCGTTAATTAAAGAGTATATTCAAGGTAAAAATAAATTAGGCTTTAATAATAACCTACGTGTGGAGCCTGTAGGTGAGACAATTCAGCTACTCACAAAAAAAGGTGTAATGCTTGCATCTGTTAATATTGCAAGTCAATTTAAAGTTGTATTGGTACGCCAAAATTCTAATTATTGGGAACTAATTAATAAAATTCTCTTGGAAAATAGTTTGATGCCAACGGGGAAATTGGTAAATGAACTAATGCGCTATGAATATCACCCAATTCCTAGAGGTTATCAAATTAATTACGCTGAAGCTAATCAGTTGTGGCAGTACTGGCAGCGTAATATTAATCAAAACACTGATGGTACAAGAAGATTAAATTTACTTGTCTTCAACCCTGAAGGTTGGCAACCTATTAAAGATGTTGGACTGAGTCATGAAACTGTTTTTATCAAAACTTATGCTTCAGATGTCGTAATTCACAATTGTTCCCGAATCGCTTGGCTGGCGCCGATACGCGAGTCTTTTGATTCACCTCCACAAAACCCTACTTTTGTCAAGCCACCCGTGCCAGCGATTGTAGAAGAAGATACAGCGCATGAAAACTTGCAGCTTGTTGTCCAAAATATGCTATGGAGTGAAGCTCAGGTTACTAAAGAAGTTGAACAAGTAAAACAATCTCCTGTTCTTAATAGTACTAAAAATAGTTCAAAAACTGCTGGTAATGTTTTGAGTATTGACCAAGGAAGACTTTACATTCAAACGATTGAAGGGGAAATCGTGGTAGAAGGTTCAGACTTAGCGTTCTGGTTTAGTCCTCCCGAAGGTCAAAATATTCAACCTCAACCAGTAAAGGTCAAGTGATGGTAAGGGGGACTTCCCCCTTAGACGCTACATATAGATAAAATATTTATTAACTATTAATATATTTTTTGCATTTTGAAAGATTTTTTCGTGTAAATATTCTTACTTTAATAAAAATATAATCCATAATAATACTTAAAAAAGCATAGTAAATTCAATGGCTAGTGTTGTTTATTTTGCAAGTGATAATCAATTTATATAACCGACAAGTCTTTAATATTGTTTATGTAAGATAGAATACATTTACCCACGAAAACAGTTGTGACACAACCGATACGGTAAGCTACCTGGGCGTGGGAAAATCAAACTGCATAAATATTAGAGAGGAAAACCGTATAGTATGCACCTGAGTGATATCACCCATCCCAACCAGTTGCACGGTTTATCAATTCGACAGCTGCAACAAATTGCTCGCCAAATTCGTGACAAGCACCTCCAAACAGTGGCGGCAATTGGTGGGCATTTGGGGCCTGGACTGGGTGTTGTTGAATTAACGCTTGGGCTTTATCAAACACTTGATTTAGACTGCGATAAAGTTATTTGGGACGTTGGACATCAAGCCTACCCTCATAAACTGATTACAGGGCGTTACAGCAATTTTGATACGTTGCGGCAAAAAGACGGTATCGCGGGTTATCTCAAACGCGGCGAAAATAAATTTGACCATTTCGGCGCCGGTCATGCTTCGACTTCGATCTCCGCTGCTTTGGGTATGGCGTTAGCGCGCGATATGAAGGGCGAAAAGTTCAAAGTTGCTGCTATCATTGGCGATGGCGCCTTGACTGGGGGTATGGCACTCGAAGCCATTAACCATGCTGGACATTTGCCCAAAACTAATTTGCTGGTAGTTCTCAACGACAACGAAATGTCTATTTCTCCAAACGTTGGCGCCATTCCCCGCTACTTAAACAAAATGCGGCTTTCACCTCCAATGCAGTTCATCACTGATAACTTTGAGGAACAAGTTAAAAACTTACCGTTTGTCGGTGAGTCCCTTTCCCCAGAGCTTGGACGCATCAAAGAAGGAATGAAGCGGTTAGCGGTGCCCAAAGTAGGAGCAGTGTTTGAAGAACTAGGCTTTACTTATATGGGGCCAGTTGATGGACACAATTTGGAAGAATTGATATCGACGTTTAATAGCGCGCATCAAATTCCTGGGCCTGTTTTAGTTCATGTTGCCACTACTAAGGGTAAAGGTTATGAACTAGCAGAAAAAGACCAAGTTGGATATCACGCTCAAACTCCATTTAATCTGACTACAGGTAAAGCAATTCCTTCAACTAAACCTAAGCCACCTGGTTATAATAAAGTATTTGCTCATACCCTTGTTAAGCTTGCCGAGCAAAATCCACAAATTATTGGTATTACTGCGGCAATGGCAACTGGTACGGGATTAGATAAACTTCAGCAAAAACTTCCAAATCAATATATAGATGTAGGTATTGCTGAACAACACGCAGTAACTTTAGCCGCAGGACTCGCAACTGAGGGAATACGTCCCGTATGTTGCATCTACTCAACTTTCCTGCAACGAGCATTCGACCAAATTGTTCACGACGTATGTATCCAAAACTTACCAGTGTTCTTCTGTCTTGACCGGGCAGGAATTGTGGGTTCCGATGGTCCCACACACCAAGGTATGTATGATATCGCTTACCTACGCTGTATTCCTAATATAGTATTGATGGCGCCTAAAGACGAAGCCGAAATGCAGCGCATGGTTGTTACTGGTGTAAATCATACCAGCGGACCAATTGCAATGCGATTCCCTCGTGGTAGCGGTTACGGCGTACCTTTAATGGAAGAAGGTTGGGAATCTTTGGAAATTGGTAAAGGTGAAATTCTTCGCAACGGCGATGACGTACTGCTTGTGGCATACGGTACAATGGTTTACCCAGCCATGCAAACCGCCGAAGTTCTCAGCGAACATGGCATCGAAGCGACTGTAATTAATGCGCGTTTTGCTAAACCGTTAGATACAGAGTTGATATTGCCATTAGCTAAGAAAATCAAACGTGTTGTTACCCTTGAAGAAGGTTGTACAATGGGTGGTTTTGGAACTGCTGTTGCCGAAGCGCTTTTAGATGCGGATATTGTAGTTCCGGTTAAACGTATTGGCATCCCCGATATTTTAGTGGAACACGCAGAGCCAAACGAATCTAAAGCCGAACTAGGTTTAACTAGTCCGCAAATGGCTGACACTATCTTGCAAGCTTTCTTTAAAAAGGAACTTTCAGTAGTCAGTTAAAAGTAGGGTGGGCGGTGCCCACCAATTCGCTAATATATTATTTTTACGCCGTAAGCCCAAGTTTTTAACTATGAATCTTTCTAACAGCCAAGTATATTCTGTTATATGGCATAACGATGCCGTTTCACTTATCGACCAAACCCGCATACCATACGAATACGCACTTGTTGAAATTCACCGTTGCGACGATATGGCACGTGCTATTAAAACTATGATAGTTCGAGGCGCCCCAGCGATTGGAGTTGCTGCGGCATATGGTATGTATTTAGGTGCAAGAGAAATAAAAACCGACAAGCGCGATGTCTTTTTAACTGAGTTAGAAAAAGTTGCCGCAATGCTACGTGCAACTCGTCCCACCGCAGTGAATTTGTTTTGGGCAATATCACGGTCAATGAAAGTAGCATATGAAATATTAGGCACTGTTGACGATATTAGAAAAGCTTTACTAGAAACCGCTCAAACCATTCAAGTAGAAGACTTACAAACTTGTCAAGCTATCGGGGACAATGGGTTAAAAGCACTACCTGCAAATCCGCATCAATTAACTTTACTTACTCATTGCAATGCAGGCGCCTTAGCTACTGCCGGATATGGTACAGCATTAGGTGTAGTACGTTCAGCTTGGCGCGAAGGTAGATTAACAAGAGTATTCGCTGACGAAACCCGTCCTAGATTACAAGGTGCCAAATTAACAGCGTGGGAATGTGCCCAAGAAGGTATACCAGTTACGGTAATTACTGATAGCATGGCTGCTCACTGCATGAAACAAGGCTTAATACACGCTGTGGTAGTAGGCGCCGACCGCATCGCAGCCAATGGGGATACAGCAAATAAAATAGGCACGTATAGTTTAGCACTAGTCGCAAAAGCACATAATGTACCTTTCTTTGTAGCGGCGCCGCTTTCTACAATAGATTTTGACCTAGCAGACGGTAGCGGAATACCCATCGAAGAACGCGACCCTACAGAAATTTCTCAAATAGGCGAAACCATTATTACACCTACCATTGGCGTAGACTACTATAACCCCGCTTTTGATGTTACACCTGCCGAATTAGTAGAAGCGATAATTACCGAAAACGGCGTATTTGCTCCCAAAGACCTAGCAAAATCAAAACAACTACAAACCGTGTAAATTTTGCAGTTGTGGCACGGGCGTCTCGCCTGTGCAGTCACATAGAAGCAAGAACCACTCTCGTCACAAAGAACACGCTCGTAAGAATAATTTATTTACCACAGAGACACAGAGTTCACAGAGGTAAGAGTAAAGAGAGTTAAAGAGAGGCGCCTAGTCCGAATAAGCTTCCTATTATAGTTAGTAATTTACTGTGGCAGAGCCAAGTCAAAAAACAATAAGGCACAGCAAGATTAATGTCGCGGTGCCGGGAGCCAATATTTGTTTTGGCTTAGACTTGCTTTTGGCTATTTGTCACCACTCTTAGTACCGTTTATAAGTTCTCCTAGCTTGTAAATTTCATCAGCACTGTATATTTGGGGATTAGGGTTAGCGTTTAGCTTATCCATTAATGCATGGAATGCTTCAGTATTACTCTGATTGTGCTTTAAAAAAGCTTTTAATTCAGCAATGCTCATGTTTTGAAAATTAGTACTCATGGTTCAAATCTCCAACTTCCATTACTTAGTACGATTATACCTAAATCTTCACCTGCAAGAATGAAAATACTGTTTGTCCGCTCATCTAATCTAATCATGTGTATGGTTAGCTGATAGAAGCAAGTGATATTTTGCATTAACCCTACACAAGCTTTAGTTTGTTTACACGTAAAATAATTATCCCAATTTGAATCAAAATCAAACACTAATTTACACTCCTACAGACAGCTTATAAAACAGTACTGAATTTTACCGCTACCAATACATGGCGCCTGCTATCAAATCGTCAAATAGTTCAAGGCGCCACATTAATTGGAGTTGCAGCGACATATGGTATGTATTTGACGCGCGCAACTTGCAAAGGCTTTGTAGGAAGCATTCGAGGTTCAGGTAGTGGTTGATTTTGTTCACTCAGCATCTCAACAAAAGCTTCAATCACTTCTTGACCATTTTTTGCTGCTTCTTCGTGAGTTCTACCATGTGTATGAAACTCCTGCCAAGGAAATTCAGGCAAGTGAACTAAAAAAAGTTGGTCTTCTTGCGACCATTGAATTACCATGCTGTAGTGATAGCTCATTTTTCACCTTCCTGTTTTTTCTCAAAAGCTAAAACTGTTTTAAATTACTACCAACCTTCAAGTGTTACAGGTTCACCTTTGTAACCTACGGCTTTTAAAGCGGTGTTAAATCTTTCTAACCCAATTTTTTTGATATCATCCACTATTTCGCACAACATCATGTAACCAAGCTTGGAACCTTCATCGTCAAGCTTTTGTGCTTCTAAATACTCGCGCGCTAATTTACGTGCTTCGGTATCTTTTAGTGCATCGGAAGCATTATTTACAGGGTTAATTCCTTTTGATTGCAGGAAACTAACAACTTCTTTATGATTCCATAGGTAATAAGGTTTACCTTGGTTAGGTTCAATTTTCTAAAATAATCCACTTGCTGCTTCTGTGGGTGTACCTTCTGCATCGCGTAACCCATTTTCTTTTAATATCTTACCGAAGGCAATTGCTGATTTTCCAAACTCGGCGCCTAGTTCGGTTAGTGTTCTCCACTCGGAGCGAAAATTTTTCTTTGACTTGTTACCCATACACACCTCTGGCTTTTATCGTCAATATCGAGTCAATATTGAGTTCATATTGCTGAGGATAGCGTAATTATTTGGGGGAATATTCTTTTTTAAAGAAAAAT
>ERZ1066124.646-NODE-646-length-18309-cov-26.729046_pt1 | contig 18309 bp, 9 predicted proteins | sample MGYA00382771_ERZ1066124 | MGnify/ENA primary metagenome ERZ1066124 (study PRJEB33369, sample SAMEA5778354) | biofilm metagenome | biome: Industrial cooling water; feature: Water cooling tower basin; material: Biofilm | place: United Arab Emirates | collected... | reverse complement strand
AAAGAAGATGATGTTAAAGAGGTTGCGGCATTTGCAGCTGGTGGAGCAGCAGCAGTTGCTGGCGCCGCAACTTATGGTGCTTTTAAAGCAATAGCAGATGGAGATGCTACAGCTTGGGGTGTAATGGGAGTTGGCGCCGTTGGTGGGGTGGGAGTTTCAAGTTTTGTTGGTGGAATGGGAATTGTTGCACCTAAAATTGGTTTGGCTTTTGGTATTGGTGCGGCGCCAATGGCTTACGTTGGGGCAGTTGTTGGACTTGCTGCGTATGGTATCGCGTCTATGTTAGATAATGAATATTCTGAAACTCCTACACAACTTTTTGACCGTATGGAAGAAAAAGTGCTGGAAGTAGAAGCGTATTCAGCCGCAGTAACTGAATTAGAGGCTTTTTTATCTGGAGAAGATTTAAACCAGAAATTTACAGCTTTGGAAGTTGAGGATGAGTTACAAGCCCTAAAAGCTAAATATCATAAAAAAGTAGAAGCACCAAAAGCAAGTTGTAAACAAATCGCATCGCTTCCTGTGGCGCCACCAGATATTTGGAAATGCCTACATACTTTAAAAGGACATACCGCAGCAGTAAATGCAATAGCAATAAGTCCTGACGGTAAAACGATTGTCAGTGCTAGCGATGATGGAAGTGTTTGTGAATGGGATATAAAAACAGGCAAAAAGCTTTATTCTTTTATTGGGCAGGCAGGCGCCGTTTTATCTGTTGCTATTAGTCCCGATAATGAGATGTTTGCCAGTGGTTGTGTTGACCGCAAAATTAGTAGTTGGCACTTAGGGACAAAAAAATATCTTGGTATATTTAATTATTCTAGTTCTGCGTATTACTCAGATTCTCCCATCAGCCATAATGGTTTTGTCTCTTCAATTGCCTTTAGTCCAGATAATAGAATCATTGCTAGTGCTAGTACTGATAAAACTATTCGACTTTGGGGACGTTACACAAAAGAGTTAAAACGTACTTTAAACGGACATTCAGAAGCTGTTTTATCTGTTACTTTCAGCCCTGATGGTAAAATTATTGCTAGTGGTGGCGCCGATAAAACTATCCGAATATGGAATTTAAATGCTTTGGGACAACCACAAGTATTAACTGGACATTTGGCAGCAGTGCAGGCAGTTGTAATTAGTCCTGATGGTAAAACTTTAATTAGTGGTGGCGCCGATTCTACGATTAAAATATGGAGTTTAGCAACAGGTAAAGTATTACAAACTTTAACAGCACATCAAGCTAGTATCCTGTCGCTTGCTGTTAGTTCTGATGGAAAAATACTTGCTAGTGCAGGTAATGATGGTGTTAAAGTTTGGAATTTAGCAACAGGCAAAATATTAGAAAACTTGAGCGGGTGTAATGCGGTTGCTTTTAGTTCTAATGGGAATACGTTAGTAAGTGGTGGTAAAAACGGTACTGTTATAATTTGGAATAATATAGATAAGAATAAGTTAGTAACTGAGCCTTTGCTATGCGGTGAATGGTGGGAAATTTTGGATGTGGAAAAAGATGCTTGTGCTACTGAGGTGAAACGGGCATATTATAAATTGGCTCGATTATATCATCCGGATGTTAATGCAACTGCAAAAGCAAGAACTGTAATGCAGGCACTAAATAAAGCTTATGAAGAGTTTCAAAATAAATGTAATGTTTGTTATTAATAAGCTTTTTGCTTTGTGTTCTTTGTGACGAGCGTGGTTAGTTATATAAAAGATATTGTTTAAATTCAAAAAGTAAATTTTGAGATGCTTCACTGCGTTCAGCATGACATTGAATTCAAAGCCCCCCTTATTAAGGGGGGTTGGGGGGATCAAACAGGAACAGCTTCAGCAAATTCAGTTAAGAACTTAAACGCTTTAACTATATGACCGGCACATTCTCTTGGCGAAGTACTGTAATAAGAACGCCAAGCAGAAGCTTTATCTTCGTCATATCTATCTCCACGTTCAGGTCGCATTTCTAACCAAGCCAATCTAACAGCGTGACCAATTAATACATCTAAAACGATGTAATCTTCAATTTGTAAATCGGGGTTTTCTGATGCAATGGCGCCTAATTCAATAAGTGCTTCAATACACACCTGCCGATATTCAGGAGATTCGATTTTATTAAGTAAATGCTCTACTCTTAGTGCAAAGTTTTTCTCTCCTGCGGTCATTTCTGCTAACATGACTTCACTATCTAAACGGTTGCGACGTTCGAGCTTATCGCCAATTACTACCCCTTTACAGTGTTGCATTAATAACCAAACTTGTTTGTAAAAGTATGAAGGTACACGTCCGGTTGAACCTTCAGCTTTACGAAAACGGCGCCAACCTCCTTCAGGGGGTTCAATTTCTTCAGTTATTGGTGATACTGCTAACCAATTAATTTCGCTTGCTTTTTGTTTAACATGTAATGATTCTTGCTTACGCAAAACATTACTCATGCCTGAATATTCGAGCATTACTTTTCTAAGTCTACTTTTAACTTCAAATGGCGATAACCGCATTAATTGCTCGTATGCTTCGTCTTGAGTAATTACTAATTCACCCGCAATTTCACTTGTTAGTAGTAAAATCAAATACCCAACACGTACTGTTAATAAACCTTTGAATAATTCAGGTTCAGATTTAATTAAATTACTCAGGTAAATTAATATTTCCTGGGTGAGCATCCTATCACGAATATCCTCACGACAGAAGTTATTAATTTTTTCTACAATTTCGCTGTGAGATAAAGGAACTGTGATAAGTGAGTCTTCGGTGTATGCTTTTCCTACTGCAATTTGTTTACCACGCACAATTAAACTTGTTACCACATCTGATAAGCTAATATCCGCCATTTGCCGCAAACCCGCAGCACCTCGAACTACTGCCCATAATCCTAATTCAGCAGCTTTCGTATAAACTTCGTCGAGTAAATCGCTAACCGTAACGCGCGTGTTTTCACCTCCAAACCCAGTATCAAATTCAAGTCCTTCTAAACTGGCAAGTGTTTGTAATAACTCGACTTGCTCGTAAATATTTTGTGAGGACTGTAAAGACGACAGCAGTTTTTCTAAATTTGCTTCGTACTCCATTTGAAATTCTTGCGTGTTTCTCAACTGCCAATTTTTGTCAACACTAAATGTTAGGTAAGTGCAACGCGGTAGAGCATTTTGAACGGAGGAATGCAAAAAGTCAAAGTCTTGTAAATAATCTATACGCTCGATGGCGCCTGTTAATGTCAATTGATTGAGTTTTCCTAGCTTAACTCTAACTCCATTACAAACACCTTCTTTAAGCTCCTGCATTAATTCGAGTAATGCTTCGCTACCCACTTCTAACATTGTGTGTGTCAGCATTAAAGTTAAAGTTGGGCGCCCTAACTCATTCCAGTATTTTTGGATATAAGCTAGTTCACTACGAAATTGGTCTACCAAAAAATGATAGTCTAAAGTTAAGTAAAATTGCTGTGAGTCTAAGAAAGATGGTAAAAATACTACCATCTCACCATTTAAACGGAAAAAGCGTGAAGTAGTCAAACTACGAGGACGACGCGGTGGGCGCCCAGTTAATGCCAGCTTATCGTTACGCCCTATTTGTGTATAAATTGGGATTAAATCTTCCGAGTCGCGAACTTGTGTTGGCGCCACTTGTTTCGGCGTTTGCGTCTCAATACCATAAACTTTGAGTTTATCTTGCAAATCTTCATCAGAAGCAAGTAAAGCTATTTGCACAAGCGCTTCCCTGGTTTTACCCATCGTTAAATGTCTACCCAATGGGTCAATGTCACCAACCGCTATAAACCCTTCGCTAAGAAGTTTACCCAAATAGTACAAACTTTGCGCCCAAACCAAGGGGACATTTTCGTTCGGTAAACGTTGCTGTGACTGCGGTTGTGCTTTTTCAGCCTCAATATATTCTTGAGGTACATAGTAAAGTTCAGGCAGTAATTTTATACCATCTCGCTCAACCAGCAAAGTATCTAAACTACTCAAATAAAATTCAACTTGTTCGTTGTCACCTCTAAATAACCCATCTAATACAAGATAAGTAAAAAATAAAGGCCATTCGCACTCAATATTTTCAAATTGCTTCAACTCCCAAGGTTCGTAGTGTAAACGGTGGGTGTCTTCTAAAACCGTTTGATGTCCATCTCGTAAAAAACGCTTACAGCCATACTTGCCCCCTAGCTTGTTGATAATATCGTTACGAGTCCGGTCACGTAAATCTAAATTTTCTACTGCAAAAGCCGGGAAACTAATCACGCTTAGTAATGCTGCATCAATTTCTTTAGAAGCTGACTCGCGTGGTAATAAAGATTCTAATGTAATACGAGTACGTGCAATTTCATCAGGTAGGGCGTGAATTACCGATGCTTGAGAACCTTTAACACCAAATAAATCAAGTCCGTTTATTGCTTCTAAGGCAGCTTTCGCCATTCCCACGGAGCTAGCATTCAATTCAGCGTTGCCATGATTAATTTTATTACCCCGTTCCCAAATTCCATAGTCGGGTGTACGATAGGCGCGTCCGATATAATAAACCAAATTCTGAACAAAATTAACTTCATCGAGCGTATAAATTATCTGTAACCCCGATGCGGTCATTTGCGCTAGCATCAATAAAAATATTGATGTTGCATCAAGCTGTAGGTGTCCCCATTCGTCATCACCAACTACTACATCTCCGGTACTAGTATTGTATTTTGCGTGCAGTGCATCTAATGGAGACTGCGTATGTTTAAATTGCTCCACCTTATTCGCTTGTCGCATCATCGCAAACAACAAGCCACGCATCAACTTAACCGTGCTAAATTCAAGTTCGTAAGTGCGTCCGTTATCATCATCGAGTTTGCGATACGCTAACCCTAAACCCCAAACCGCTAAAATACTGTAAACATTATCGCGCACCCATGCATCGGTATAATCACCATGAGCAGTAATTGCTGTGCTTGCTGGCAGCAAACCTGTAATTGGATTTTGACGACTGAGAATAATCGTCTTTATTTGCTGGTAATAATATTCAAGACGAGTTTGCAGTTGCGAAGCAGTCTTCATAAAGTTAATGCGGGATAACCAGAAAGGTGTTTAATCCTGTAGCTGTTACGTTCTTTATAATGTAACGTTTTGTCACAAGTTCCGCACCAAGAAGGCGCCTTCTGTGCTACAGAAATTAAGTGTTAACTTTATTATCTACCGTTGGCGCCTCTTAAGTCGATATCTTAGAAACCGGGTTTCTATGTACAATCGTTGTTTTTATTACAAGCTATCAACGAAGAAACCCGGTTTCTTGAAATCTTTACAAAATAGTATAAAAGTTATCTGTATTTTTACGTGCAATCTGATATTAATCAGAATATAGCTATAACTTTTATCAAGCTGATTAATACTATTTCAAAGGCTAAACTTAAAATGCTTCTACATCTACCAATCTTAATTAATTTAGTCATTGCCAACCAATACACTACATAATCATAATATTCAGTTGGTAATCATCAAGTTTGCATGGTTATTTAATAGCCCTCTTATTTTTGATAAGTGGGTTTACTTGTATAAATTATTACCTGTTGACGAGTTTGTAAAAATAGTTTAACTTCTGAACTAAAGCTGCTATCTTGTCATTTAATAGGTCGATGCATAAAATCGCGTGTATTTAGAGCGGCGCCACAACACATTAGCTGATATAAAGGAGTTTACAGTCAGGGGTGTCAATACCTTTAAGGAATAGTAGTAAATCTACCGAATTTGAGAAGACTAAACCTACCATAATTCGATTAAATTGTTTTAAAGGCTAAAAATAGTGGTTCAGATTCGGTAGAAGTTCATACTTAATCAAGCCGATTGGTAAAATGGTGCTGTAATTAAATAAATTGCAGTAGTACCACTTATATTAATTTTGGGTTTTTGTACTGAGAACTACTTCCTAAAGTCTTATAGCTTCTGATTCACACATTTTGAACATCAATTTATCAGTTTGCTTGACACAGATAAGGATAGTAGTAAAATTTACTCAACTCCAATGCATGTCAGGGTAGTATCGTTCGCACAGCACTTTGGGTTGTGGGCGAATCTTACTCTTCATAAAAAAAGGCATCTACCGGATTTTAGTATTCCGGGCTAGTATTATGACTTAGCGATGCCCAATTTTGGATATCGATGTTGATTTCTTAAGGATTTATGGACAAAAGTCCGCAAGATGGCAGTACAACCCTCCTCTAAGCTGGCGAGAACTATCTCCCAGCGCGGGGGAGATATTAGGAGGTTAATATGCTTTTAGAAGATGCTCGCAATTCAGTAGTTGACGTTGCTGACTTGAACCAGCTCAAGCATGAATTAAATCGTTTGCAACCTGTAGACGTGGGTGACTATATCACGCAATTACCCGAAAAACAGCGTGCTATAGCTTTCCGTTTGCTCAATAAAAGTCAAGCAATTGATGTCTTTGAATATTTACCTCCAGAGGTGCAAGAAGAACTTATTGATTCTTTGCATGATGCTCAGGTGGTACAACTTGTTGAAGAAATGAGTCCGGACGACCGTGCGGAATTATTTGATGAACTCCCAGCAAAGGTTGTAAAGCGTTTACTACAACAACTTAGTACCGAGCAAAGACAAGCAACTGCCACTCTTCTTGGATACCCAGAAGGAACTGCTGGACGGGTAATGACAACCGAGTATGTTTGGTTGCGTGAAGGGTTAACAATTGGTGAAGCATTAAGCAAAATTCGGCGCCAAGACGAAGACAAAGAAACGATTTACTATGCTTACGTCACCGACGACAACCGTAAACTCGTGCGAGTTGTGTCATTGCGGCAATTATTGTTCACTTTTCCTGATGTTCTGATTCGGGAAATTGCTAGCGACAGAGTTATTAAAGTTCAAACCGAAACTCCTCAAGAAGAAGTCGCGCGAATTATGAAGCGCTATGACTTAATCGCTATACCAGTTGTTGACCGCGAAGAACGGCTTGTAGGTATCATCACGATTGACGACGTGATTGATATTTTGGAAGAAGAAGCAACTGAGGATATCCAAAAGTTAGCGGGTGTTAGTGGTGGTGATGATGGAGCATTGGCGCCTCCCTTAATGACAATTCGCAAGCGCTTACCCTGGCTTTTAGCAATTATGGCTTTGTATATCGGCGCCTCAAGCGCAATTGCACCGTTTCAACCAGTAATTGCATCAGTACCTCTGTTAGCGGTAATTATGCCGTTATTTTCTAATACAGGTGGAACGGTTGGCGTTCAAGCGTTGACAGTTACAATTCGAGGACTCGGTATTGGAGAAGTTACTCCTAAAGACACTCTGAAGATTCTTAAAAAAGAACTAACAGCAGGTCTAGGAACCGCACTCGCATTGGGCACAACAATGGTATTGCTATCAATGATTTGGGCATCTCCCAGCGAAAGATGGGTTGGAGTCATTGCGGGAATGGTTATGGCTACTAATACTCTAGTCGCTGTAACATTAGGCACCTTTTTACCAATGGGTTTAAAGCGACTAAAACTTGACCCAGCGTTAATTAGTGGACCTCTCGTAACTACAATGCTTGACGCAATTGGATTTATGATTTTCTTATCTCTAATTTCGTTCGCTTTGAATGTTCTTCATTTACAGCACTAAGTGTTGATTCTAGATTTTAGATTTTGGAATAAATACCCAATAATCTAAAATCTAACAATATTGCTTCAAAGCTATTTATGCCTACTAGCACTTGGAATCGTCATCACATTCTCTCTCTATCAGATTTTACTCCTGTAGAATATGATGCAGTTTTACAGACTGCCGCCAGCTTTCGAGAAGTTTTATCACGCAGAACTAAGAAAGTACCAACTTTGCAAGGACAAGTTGTTGCGAATTTGTTTTTTGAGCCATCAACTCGCACTCGCAGCAGTTTTGAGTTAGCCGCAAAGCGTTTATCTGCTGATACGCTCAATTTTACCAGTGCTACTTCTTCGATGACGAAGGGAGAAACTATTCTCGACACTGCAAAAACTTATTTGGCGATGGGATGCGACATTATGGTTATTCGTCATACCAGCGCAGGTGTCCCCAATGCTGTAGCTCTAGAAATGGATCGTCTTGGTGAACGTGTCAGTGTTTTGAATGCTGGTGATGGTCAACACGAACATCCATCTCAAGCATTACTCGATTTATTTACTATTTGTAGCCTTATTGACCCGCTTCAACCTCGACTTGAACTTTTAAAAGATAAAAAAATTGCCATCGTTGGTGATATTTTACACTCACGTGTTGCACGCTCGAATATTTGGAGTCTAACTGCAAGCGGCGCCGAGGTTCATCTTGCAGCACCCCCAACACTTTTGCCCAAATTATTTGCTGAATATATTAACGACGGTGAAGCAAGTGGACTGGATGGGCGCCGCAAATTATTTATACATTGGCACTTAGAGCCAGCACTACGCGATGCTGACTTTGTAATGACATTGCGTCTACAAAAAGAACGTATGACCGCTCATTTATTACCGAGTTTGCGTGAATACCACCAAATGTTTGGAATCACACGCTCAAAACTCAAGTGGTGTAAGCCAAATGTAAAAGTATTACATCCAGGCCCAGTAAACCGTGGTGTCGAAATTAGCTCGGACTTAATGGACGACCCAGAATTTAGCTTAATTCAAACCCAAGTAACTAGCGGTGTTGCTGTTCGCATGGCACTACTTTATTTAATCGGTAGTGGTAAAGCTGTTTGACGGAAACATCTACAATCATGAAGCGTCAACACAACTATGAGTTTAATCAATCCTGTTAAAGCAAAACTTTAATTGGAAGCGCATCAGAGAAACCTGGTTTCTAAGTAAAATTGTTCTTTTTATTACAAGATATCGATAGAGAAACCAGGTTTCTGAGTAACAGGCGACAAAACTAGCTGAGATTTCGGTAAGATAGAGAAGCTATATTTTTCTGCATCGCAGGTAAAACCAGCAACTGCCGCATATCCGAAGGAATCTCTCATGGTAACTTTAAAAATCGCCGTTTATATTGTTGTTACTTTCTTTGTACTGCTTTTCGTGTTTGGATTCTTATCGAATGACCCTTCTCGCAACCCCGGACGTCGGGATTTCGAGTAATGTCTCGATAATTAATCAAAGCATCCGCATTTTATGGAACGCGCTATGTTTCGTTTAACCATAAAATGCGGGCCTACGGCACTGCCTTGTAAACCAGATGGCTTGCCAATGAGCGGCAGCACATGTAAAAGTCTTTGATGTCGGAAGATTATACGCGCTCAGTTTGAGTCGTACTTCCGGCTTATAGTTGACTCTCTATAAGCTTACGTATGCTATATGCTTCATCCTGTTCTGCCGCCTTCGCAACCTGCTATTCAAAATTTATCAGATAATACTAATTCTCAAAATATCAGTACTAGCAAGGCGCCAGTTAAAATCGCGCTTAATGATAATAATAATCATAGTACAAAAAAACAAGCTAACTCATGGACGCTCTCTGAGAACGTTTCTAAAAGTCTAGTTGCCCAAACCCCCGCTAAACCAAGTCAACCAGAAAAATTACCACCTGAACTGACACCATCATCTACATCGCAAGGTGCCGAAGTGCTGGGGTCTGGGTTGACTGTTGGGTATTCGATGCAGCCAAATATTAATCAAGATATTAATCAAGATGTTAATCAAACTGTTGCTAAAAGTCGTAATTTATCACAGCCTCAAGCATCCGCATTAGTAAAACAATTAACAAAACCCTCACAATCAAATAATACACAAAGTACAAATGTTGCAGGTAATACATTTCCATCAAGTCAACCACCTGTAAACTTTGAGTTTTACGCCCAAAATCAACAAAATTCGCCTTCAACAATTGAATTTAAGTCCCGTCAAAATAACCAATCTACACCAACAAATCCTCCACAGGCGCCACAACCATCTCCAACACCAAATCAAACACCCCAAACTACGCGAAGAGTTATAGAAGTAGTTGCCGACCGTCAGGAGTATGACGAACAACGTCGAGTTGTGACGGCAGAGGGTAATGTAGTTGTAAGGTTTGATGGGGCAGTAGTTGATGCTGACCGCTTGCAGGTAAATTTAGATAATTTAATTGCGGTTGGCGATGGTAATGTAGCACTAACGCGCGGAGACCAAGTACTGCGAGGACAGCGATTTACATATAATTTTGTTCAAGATGATGGCGAATTAGAACGTGGTAGTGGTGAAATTTTCATTCCAACTGCTGGAACTGACTTTGCATTCGCACCACCAGGTACAGCAACGAGTGCATCATTGGGAGTGCAAAGCAGACCTTTGAGTGACCGCATTCGTCAAAATCAACCCTTAACAGGTGTAGGAAGTCCTGGGGGTATTGATATTGGTGTTGGCACTTCCGCTAATGCTGCTAATATTCAGGCGCCAGGTACAGGTGGGCAAGTACGACGAGTTCGCTTTGAAGCAGCGCAAATTAGTTTTTATCCACGTGGTTTGCAAGCACGCGATGTCACATTGACAAATGACCCATTTTCACCACCTGAACTAGAACTGCGTGCCGATAAACTGACTTTAACGCGAGAGGCGCCACAGCGAGACAGAATAAGAACGCAAGGACAACGATTAGTCTTTGACCAACGCACAACTATACCAATTCCTAGGAATGAGCAGGTAATTGACCGTAGAGAACGTGATGTTCCACTAATTGCATCAATTGGATATGACGGTGAACAGCGTGGTGGTATATTTGTTGAGCGAAGCTTTGAAGCATTTAGTTCAGATACGTCTAGTTTCACAATTACACCACAGTTTTATGCTCAAAAGGCAATAACTGGAAGCGATAATTTTGCTTCGCTGTTTGGTCTAAAATCTCAGCTTAATGCTGTTTTGAGTCCTACAAGTCGCTTTGAAGGAAATGCCAGATTTGAGACTTTAGACTTCAGTAAAATTGAGGATACTTTTCGGGCTAATTTGCGATATCAACAAGCACTCGGCGCTCAAAACCCGCATATTCTTAACTTAGAATACAGCTACCGCGATAGATTCTATAACGGAACACTGGGTTTTCAACGAGTGCAAAGCAGTTTAGGAGGTGTACTTCTATCGCCTATTATACCTTTAGGCAAAAGTGGTATAAATTTGACCTATCAAGCCAGCGCTCAATTAATTGATGCAAATACAGACAGATTAGACCTTTTGGCAGCCAGACGCGATAATGACCGCATTTCTTTAGGACGATTTCAAACTAATGCCAGACTCTTTGGTGGGTTGCCTTTATGGAGAGGAAAAGCATTACCTCCTACACCAACTGAAGGTTTGCGCTATACACCTAACCCACTTATACCTTACATAACCGCTTACGGTGAACTTAATGGTACGACTAGCTTTTATACCAGCGGTAATAATCAAAGCACTTTACTTGCTACCGCTGGTATACAAGGACAATTTGGCAATTTTTCCAAACCTTTCTTAGATTACACAGCCTTTAATGTTAGCTATACTCAAGGTTTAAATAACGGTTTGTCACCGTTTCTATTTGACCGTGCAGTTGACAACAAAGTACTAAACCTAGGTGTGGTTCAACAAATTTACGGACCATTCCGACTTGGGCTTCAAACCTCAATCAACCTTGATAATGGGCAAAGTCTTAGCACCGAATATTCGTTAGAGTACAGTCGTCGTACTTACGGTATTACGTTACGCTACAATCCTGTTCAAGAATTAGGAGGCATTAGTTTCCGCATTAGTGACTTTAACTGGACTGGTGGTACTGACCCATTTTCTGATCCGACTGAGGTTAAACCAGTAGTTGGTGGTGTGGAGCAGCGATAAAGTGTTTTTTATATCATTCGTTTAACTCTTTTTTAAGTAAATCTGCTCGACAACATCCCCATCGCCAAGGGTGTCTTTGTTCTTTGTTGGTATGGGAATAACTAGCCCAAACGCTACCATCGGCAGCTTCGTATATAAACTTAATTGCTACAATGTATTCGCCATAATTCGCAGTTGTAACTTTGACTTGTTCTCCAACAATAAATGTTTCTCCACTGCTTATAGTCACTTCCTCTAAATTCTTGTATGGAGGTGGTTGTGGCTTTTTAAGCTGCGGTTTTTGAAATGCTGGTTTTGGCGGTCTATCTTCTTGGTTTTCTATAACTTCTTTCTGCACCGAAGCCGACTCAGAAGGCGCCTGGGATAGGGGTGTAAGCTCTTTTTCTAGAGCCGACTCAGGGCGCTTTAAGTTCGTTTGTGTAGCTTCGCGAACAGAAGTAGACTCCGACTGAGTTTCAGGTGGCGGTGCAACTTCTTCAGTCTTTTTAGGTTTGATGCCTAGTAATTTTTGCGAGTCGGGTGGCGGACTTGTTTTTTCTGCGTCAGCCAACACATCCTGCTGAGGTCTTTTAGGTTTAATACTCAACAGTTGCTGCTCCGGTGCGGAAGGAGTTTCTGGTTGAGAGGAGTCTTTATTGGATTTTGATTTTGATTTAGGCATACCGAAAGATAATGCTACTTAACAATTACTGCTGCTAACCGTTCTTTTTTTATTCTAAGGCTGTGGTTTTTTTAGGACAGGTGGTTGTGTTGGACCACTTGGACCATTAGAACCTGGGCCTTTTTTGGGAAAAGGTTTCTTGGAGGCGCCATCTGGTGGACGACGATAACCTCCTCCTCTATTTTTATCAAAGGGTTTGCGCCCAAAACCTCCTGGTCTTCCTGGAGGCGCCAGTGATGCAATATTTTCGGCTGACTGAATCACTAAATCGGTACCCACACGTTTGACCTTGAACTCCCAAAAGTTTTTTGCAGCTTTGGGTGGCAAATATCCCAGTAGTTTAAGCTTGAAGTATTTTGGCACATCATCAGGTTGAAGCGCAGCCCGTTGTATCTTAACTACTATTAAGCCTTTTTGGTTTTCTTGAAAAACGACTTCCCCTTGTATCGAAAATTCATCTGCTTTATATAGCAAGTCTGTTTTTTCCAATTCTGGATGAAGAGTTTCTGGTTCCCAAATACCCGCTATCTGCACGTGTAGAGGTATAGGAGATTCTTCTTTAGGGGTTTTTGGGTAAACTACCCACAAATGCTCTTTCTCCAAATCGACGATTGACGATTTTACCAAACCAAGGACTTTACCCTTAACAACCGCGTCGATAATTGTACCGTCAGGTGCAAGCAATATTCCCTTATTGATTTCTTCAGCACTAGGGGTGTATTTTCCCCACAATAAGCCAATAGCTCGATATTGCTGTGGCTGAGTTGGTTTTGGAATCGGTTGAGACAATGGGGGGTTGGAAGCTGGTGGCGAGGTCTCGGTAGTAGTATCACTCATGTTACAATCTCATCAAAGTATACGAAATAAGCATTGTTATTGTTACATTGAACAATGCTTTTCTCTTCAAATTGTCAAAGTTATTTATAATACTGCATTCACAATATATTACGCAAGTAGATTTAGAATTATTGTAGAAAAGCATTTGAAATACATTCTACCCCTTGCATAGATAAACGTTACTTGTTAACTCATCGCTCTGTATCTCACTTGTGTTGGCATGTTTATTGGCATGTTTATAAAAACTAAAAACAATATTAGGTCATTTGTTGGCGACATATTTATTTAACTTATAATTTTACGTGAAGATTTGCTGAATTAACTTAAGTATTCTTACGAATTTATCCTCTAACCACAGCATCAAATTATCCAGCCACTCCAAAATCGTTTCCAAGATATGTTTCTCGTACCTGACGCTCGTTGCTCTAATTTCCACAAATTCAGGTTTATCATCCGAAGTAGGTATTTGATCAGCTTGTTTTATGTTAACGCTGTCTATAAGATTCAAAATTAGAGTATCTGATTCGACTTGCTGAGTTATAGCAGGTTTTTTGGGGTTATGAGTTAAATTACCCTTTATGTAACTGCTCTTAACCAATTGACTAACTTTTCGCGTCGCTGGTTGTTCATCATGACAAGATTGATTTAATAATTTTTGGCTTGCGCTAAAAGTTAGACCCTTATTAGTTGAGACTGCTTCATTTTCACTCCGTAGCTCTTCTCCGAACAAATCGTCAAATGTCAACCATAAGTCTTCAGTTTCGTCTGCTACCTGCTTTAACTTTGGTAATGTTGCGTTATATGACGGATATAATTGATGATTTGTAACTTCGCCGTATTGACTATTAACTGTAGATTTGCCAAAAAAGTGATTAATGGCATTCATGACGAGCGTGCCAATGGATGCTACTAAGCTTTGATTTTGATTATGGCGCCTCACTGTCAACATACTTGATTCGAGGTGAGCAAAAAAAGTATCTAGACCAGATATATATGATTGTGTAGATAATTGTGTAACGATTTCTTGATTTCGTTCCGAGTTGTGTTCAGTCGGAATTATATTGCCGCCTGTTAACTTATGTAGTAATTGGTCTATTTCAGGCAAGAAATTTTTGTTAGACTGTACTCGCGTGCCAGATAAATGCCATAATCGCCAATACTCCACTACCTCCGTTACTATTTTATCTTGTATCATTTGCTGCTGCTTTAAAGTGAGTATATCAAGCACTTTATTATCTTCTGTTACCAATACTATATGTTTATTTCCTAAATGAGTTGCAATTCCTTGCACTTTTGATAAATACGCTTTTACTGTATCATTTGTTTCTAATTGCTGATGATATTTTACGTAATCTAATTTTTCTGGTACAGAGTTTATACTTTTTTGAGGGCGTGATGGTATTGTTTTTACCATTTCCAGCATATGGACAATTGCTGTATCGCAATCAGGAGTAGTTTTGTTCTTAATAGTATTATTGTGGGAATTTAACTGCCTCTGTTGCGGCGCCTCTGCGTGTCTAAGTTGTTTATCAGCAGAATTTACAGTTTTCTGAATCAGTGCAAATACAGGATAAAGTAATGCTTCTAACGACCAATTAGCACCAACTCGTATTGTGCGCCAAGTGCGGAGCGCCGAGTCACCGAAACGCTGCGACTGGCGGGAGAAAAAGTTAAAAAGCCTGCTTTGATAGCGACTGGAAGTCATGATAAAAATGAAAACTGTAAACGACTAGCAGAAAATAAGCGTGATTGGTCAAACTGAAACCATACTACCTGTATTAACTAGCTTTTATAACCAAAATTTAAAATACGTAAATACTTAATAGGTGTTAAAAAAGCATACATATTAGATCCAGGATGAAATCTTTATTCAAGTTAAAGACTGAAATATATTAGCTCAAATATGACTCCTCAAAACCCTGCAATTGATACCAAATTAATTATCACCGCAATTGAGAACCTCCGCGCCCTATGCCAAACCGAGGTTCAAGCTGCTTGGCGATATTCACTTTTAGATTTGACGGCAAATCAGGTATTTCAAGAAGATATATCAAAATGGGATGGCGCCATTACTAACAATAAAGGACATGTTGCTTGGGAATCTGGACGCAGGATTTTATGGTTAGCGCAGAAAATTACTGTTCCCGAATGTTTGGTGCCAAGCTATTCACTACAAGGAAAGTCGTTACGTTTAGCTTTGGTATGGTGGGCAGAAGATGTGCAAGTTTATGTTAATGGTAAACTTGTTGCCGCCGGAGATTTGTTTGACTTTTCACCACGTGTACTGTTATCGGAAGCAGTTACACCTGGCGATGATTTTATTGTAGCGCTGCGCTTAGTTAGTCCGTTGCATGACTCTGGCGCCTTGATGCGTTCTCATCTCGTTTTTGACTCTGGTACTGCTGATGACCCCGGTTTCGTCGCTTCGGAGATTGCTGTTGTTAAACAATATTTAGAAACTTTTGCTCCTGATAGGTTATCTGTTTTGGCTGAAGTTGTTGAAGAGTTTTACCACAGAGACACAGAGTTCACAGAGAAAAAAGTTCTTAAAGCCCCCCTTATTAAGGGGGGTTGGGGGGATTTAAAATCTAAAACAATACACCTCTTAGGTCACGCGCACCTAGATATGGCGTGGTTATGGCAAGTTGAAGAAACCTGGCGCGCGGCACAAAATACTTTTGAGTCAGTATTAAAATTACAGCAAGATTTTCCTGATTTGGTTTTTTGCCACTCAACTCCCGCTTTGTATGCTTGGGTAGAAGAAAATCGTCCTGATTTATTTGCTCAGATTCAATTTCAAGTTAAAGCTGAGAAGTGGGAAGTTTTAGGTGGCTTTTGGGTCGAACCTGATTTAAATTTGATTTCTGGAGAGTCAATAGTTCGACAGCTTCTTTATGGGCAGCGTTACACCCAAGAAAAGTTTGGCAAAATTTCTTCTATTGTCTGGGTACCCGATACGTTTGGTTTTTGCTGGACATTACCACAGTTTATGGTTTCTGCTGGGATTGAATATTTTGTGACTCAGAAATTACGGTGGAATGATACTACCAAATTTCAGAAAGGCGCCTTTTTATGGCGTTCTCCTGATGGTAGTGAGATATTTAGTTATATGTCGGGACTTATTGGGGAAGGTATTGATCCAGAAAAAATGGTTGCGTATAGCTGTGAGTGGGAAACTCAAACTGGTATAAAAGACGCACTTTGGCTTCCTGGTGTTGGCGACCACGGTGGTGGACCCACTCGTGATATGTTGGAAATTGCTCAACGCTGGCAAAAATCTGAAGTTTTCCCAAAATTAGAATTTACTACCGCCGAAAATTATTTACGTCACATCCAAAATAAATGTAGAGACGCGATTAATCGCGTCTCTACGTGGAATGATGAATTATATTTGGAATTTCATCGTGGTTGTTACACTACACATGCCGACCAAAAACGCTTCAACCGAAAGTGTGAGATTTTATTATATGAGGCAGAAATTTTTGCTGCATGGGCAAATATTCGCTGTGGAGTGAAATATCCAAAAACTGAACTAGAAGCTGCTTGGAAAAAGTTATTATTCAACCAGTTCCACGATATATTACCAGGTTCATCAATTACCGAAGTTTATACTGACGCACTACCCGAATGGCAAGAAGTCGAAAGAGTCGGAACTGAGATTCTACATAAATCTTTACACGAAATTGCACTTCAGGCGCCTTTACCTACACCACCACACAAAGACTTCTTACCGATTTTTGTTTTTAATTCCCTAAACTGGTCACGTAGTGAAGTTGTTTGTGTAGACTTACCCGAATCTTTTTCTTTTGCTTGTGTTTATTCTTCAGAAGGAATAATACCTTCACAAAGCAACTCATCTAAACTATTATTCCTTGCTGAAAATATACCCTCTCTTGGTTACAGTATTTTTTGGCTTTGCCCAAGTGCGTCTAAAAATACCATTACATTAGAGTCTCAAACATTTTCTCTAGAAAATGAATATCTACGGGTAGTTGTCAATGAAAATACTGGGGATTTAGATAGTATATACGACCTAGTTAATCAAAAAGAAATTCTTGATGGCGCCGGAAATCAACTCCAAAGCTGGAAAGATAGTGGTCAATATTGGGATGGTTGGAATATAGACCCAAATTACGCACAGCATCCTTTACCAGCTACTCAGTTAAAATCTATAGAATGGTTGGATAGAGGTGTGATTCAATCTCGTTTACGTGTGGTTCGTACTATTGGTAACTCAGAGTTTTGCCAAGATTATATTTTAGATAAAGGTTCTAGGTATCTCAAAATAGCAACGCACGTTAACTGGCAAGAACGTCACGTTTTAGTTAAAGCTGCTTTTCCTCTTAACATTGAATCAGATTTTGCCACTTACGAAATACCTTGTGGCGCCATTCAACGTACAACAAAACCCCAAACTCCTGAAGAAAAAGCTAAATGGGAAGTACCAGCATTAAAATGGGCTGATTTAACAACCTCGAATTCATACGGTGTTAGTTTATTGAACGATTGTAAATATGGCTACGATGCAACACCAAATCAACTTCGATTAACTTTACTGCGAGGTTCCGAATGGCCAGACTCCGAAGCTGATAAAGGAATGCATGAATTTACGTATGCTGTGTATCCTCATTCAGGTAGTTGGGAAGAAGCGCAAACAGTACAAAAAGGGTATGAATTAAATACTCCGTTACAAGTTGTTATGCGTGAGAATGTTAAATCTAACTCAAAGTCAACTCAAGATAGTGCAAGCTTTTTGAATTTAGGCAGCGAAAACCTAATTTTAATGGCATTTAAACAAGCTGAAGACTCAGATGCGTGGATACTTCGATGCTACGAATGTAACGGAAAAGAAACACAAATTAAAGCGCAAAGTGATTTTGGTATAGTGTTGGAGGCGCCTGTCGATTTATTAGAACGTCCTTTACAGAGTACTGAGTCATCAATCAAACCCTGGAAAATCAAAACTTACAAAGTCAGATTTTCAAAGTAAAATCTTTCTTGTGGAATGGATATTTTTGTGGAATGGATATTTTTGTGGAATGGATATTTTTGT
>ERZ1066124.640-NODE-640-length-18520-cov-7.588898_pt1 | contig 18520 bp, 10 predicted proteins | sample MGYA00382771_ERZ1066124 | MGnify/ENA primary metagenome ERZ1066124 (study PRJEB33369, sample SAMEA5778354) | biofilm metagenome | biome: Industrial cooling water; feature: Water cooling tower basin; material: Biofilm | place: United Arab Emirates | collected... | reverse complement strand
CTAATGGCTGGTCAACGATGAGCAGCTATTGGTCTCTGGCAATGATGGTATGCCGGCAAATCGCCACGCGGTACCCCTGAACTAGTTACTAGTCATTTGTCACTAGTCACTGGTAATGAACTACGCGCTTTCGCAACTACCCGACCGCTCGGCCAAGCCGCGCGAACAGGGTTTCACGATGGTAATGGACAAGGGCCTGAGCGTCCGGGAGGTCGAAGACTTTCTGGAAGTCGGCACACCTTATACCGATATCGTCAAACTGGGCTGGGCCACGTCGTACGTGGCGCCGAATCTGAAACGGAAACTGGAAGTGTATCGCGCGGCCGGGGTGCCGACGTACTTCGGCGGGACGCTGTTCGAAGCGTTCATCATCCGTAACCAGTTCGACGATTACCGCCGCCTGCTCGACCAGTTCGGGATGGAATACTGCGAAGTGTCGGACGGCTCGCTGGAGCTCCCGCACGACGTGAAGTGCGAGTTCATCCGCACCCTGAGCAGGCAGGTGAAGGTGCTGAGCGAAGTCGGCTCGAAGGATGCCGAGAAAATCATCCCGCCGTACAAGTGGATTCAGCAGATGAAAACCGAGCTGGAGGCCGGCTCGGTGAAAGTCATCGGCGAGGCGCGCGAGGCGGGCAACGTCGGGCTGTTCCGCTCGACGGGCGAAGTGCGCTCGGGGCTGGTGGAGGAGATTCTGACGCAGGTGCCGTTTGAGAGCATCATCTGGGAAGCGCCGCAGAAGGCGCAGCAGGTGTGGTTCATCAAGTTGCTCGGCGCGAACGTGAACCTCGGCAACATCGCGCCGAACGAGATCATCTCGCTCGAAACCATTCGGTTGGGCCTGCGCGGCGACACGTTCACGTACTTCCTCGATATGGACAACGTGGACCCGATGTTCAAGCCCGCGCCGGAGGTGAAGGGGCGGCCGGGGACGTCGATGCCGCGAGGGTAGGTGGAGCTGCCGCCGACGCTGCGCCCCACGACGGCCGAAGCGGTCAGCCTCGCCGACGGTACACTCGTGCGTATTCCGAAAGTTCGGCTCACGTTGCCCCGCTGGCGGGGCGCGGCCTTGCCTTCTTCCTCACCGTCGTGGCGAGTGAAGCCGTTGACGGAAGTGGCCGGCCGGCCGTATTTCGCGGAGCTGGCGGTTCGTGACTGCCTGGCTGCCGCCGGCTGGGAAGCGCGCTGGGTCGAAACGTACGGCACAGGCGCCGAGCCACTTTTTCTGGAGAAATGGATTGACGGCCCGCTGTCGACGCAGCAATCGGTGCCGATTACATCTTTTTCGGTTCGGGTACGCCTGGCGGCCATCGCAGCGGCCAACGGCCGGCATCGGTACGCCGGGTGCTGGGATGTGGTGGCGTGGCAGAGTGCCGAGCCGTTGTTTCTGGAAGTCAAACGCGCTGACCGCGACCGCCTGCAACCGACTCAAGGAAGCTGGCTCGACGCCGCGCTCCGCTGCGGCTTGACCGCGCAGAATTTCCTGCTGGTGGAATGGGATTTTCCGACCTGACTATCTCTCTACCAGCGGCGCCGTGGGCTGGGGGGGTACCTTTGCCGCCACAACCACCGCCCGCGCTTTCTATGCTCGATTTTTTTCACTGGATTCTCGATTTCCTGCGCCACCCCGACGTGGAGCTACTGAAGCTCACGCAGCAGTACGGCGGCTGGGCGTACGCGGTGCTGTTCGCCATCGTGTTCACGGAGACGGGGGTGGTGCTGTTTCCGTTTCTGCCCGGCGATTCGCTGCTGTTCGTGGCCGGCTCCATCGCGGCGCAAGAAAACTCGGGCCTGGAGCTCGGCAAGCTGATGGGGTTGCTGTTTACGGCGGCGCTGCTCGGCGACAATCTCAACTTCGCCATCGGCAACTACATCGGGCCGCGCGCTTTTTCGGGGCGCGTACCGCTGCTCAAACAGGAATATCTGCAACAGACGCAGGATTTTTACGCGCGCCACGGCGGGAAGACCATCATAATGGCGCGCTTCGTGCCGATCGTGCGGACGTTCGCGCCGTTCGTGGCCGGGGTTGGCTCGATGACGTATCGGATGTTCATCGCGTACAGCATAGCGGGCGCGGCGCTGTGGGTGGTGTCGCTGACGCTGCTGGGCTACTTCACGGGCAATATGCCGTTCGTGAAGGCCAATTTCGAGAAGCTGATTTACGCCATCATCCTGCTGTCGGTGCTGCCGCCGGTGCTGACGGCCGTGAGGGCGAAGCTGGCAAAGAAATCGGCATAACCAATCGGCATAATCAGCGAGCGAGATGCGCGAATTCGGCTTGATCGGGCGCTCGCTCGCTCACTCATTTTCCCCGGCCTACTTCGCCGGTAAGTTTGCCGCGCTGGGCTTCGCCGGCTCGCACCGGTACACCGCGTTCGAGTTGCCGACGCTCGCCGAGCTGCCCGCGCTGTTGGCCACGCACCCCCATCTGGCCGGCCTGAACGTCACGATTCCGTACAAGGAAGAAGTAAAAGCCTATCTGCACGAGCTGGCGCCTACCGCTCAGTTGGTGGGCGCCGTCAACACCATCGAATTCGGCCCGAACGGCCGCCTCATCGGCCACAACACCGACCTTGAGGGGTTTGAGGTGGCACTAAGCGGATTTCTAGGCACTGCCCCGCCGCCGCTGCGGGCGCTGATTCTGGGGCGCGGCGGCGCGGCCAAAGCCGTGGAGGCGGCGCTGAAAAAGCGCCGGATACCGTACCTGTTCGTTACGCGGCAGCCGCTGGCGGCGGGCCTGACGTACGACGAGCTTTCGGGGGCGCTGTTGCGGCATCACCGGCTGATCATCAACACGACGCCCGTGGGCACGTGGCCCGACGTAACGGCCGCCCCTCCCCTGCCCTACGAGGCGCTCACGCCGGGCCATTTCCTGTTCGATCTGGTGTACAACCCCGCCGAAACCGAGTTTCTGCGGCGCGGCCGACTGGCGGGCGCCGCTACCCGCAACGGCCGCCGAATGCTGGACGCGCAGGCCGATGCGGCGTGGAGAATATGGACGGCCTCACCGGCTCCATAACTGGTCTTCGAATTCGACGAGCTTGCCGGCCGCTTCCTGCCCGGCGAACAGCCCCACGCGCTCGCCGCCGTAGAGTTCAGCGAGCGAGCGGTCATCGGGGTTTTCGATTTTGGTGATGCGCGAACAGAACAGCCACAGATCGAAGGCGTCGGCCAGGTTGCGATGCTCGGCCGAGTTGCGCGGGTTGAACCAGATAGCCTCGGCGGGGTGCGCGCGGAACACGCGCACCAGATCGGCGTAGCGAAACGAGGCGAGCGGCACGTCGTACCCCTTCGCGGTTTCGGCGGCCGGAATAGTAATCGTGACGGCCTCGAGCACGTGCTTGATTTGCGAGCGACGTTTATCGAACGTGAGTTGCTCTTTGAGCTCGAGCTGGTAGAGCTGGCGCGGCAGCAGCTCGGCGGGGGCCGTGGCCGTGGGGGCGGCGCCGGGTTGAGGAGCTGCACCCGTCGCGCGCGCCCACGCGGCGGCATCGTCATCAGCAGCGACGCCCGCCCGGTTGAAGCCGGCCGCGCGCTCGGCGGCGCTCAGGCCGGAGTCGGCGCCCGCCACGAGTAGGCGCGACCGAAATTCCTCTACGGTCAGCTCGCGCGTACACGAGTCGGTGCGGTAGGGCACCAGCTCGCCGCGCTTGACGGCGCGCACGATGAAATCCGTGACCCAACGCCCCTGCGCGAACAGCGGCTTGTTGGCTTTCTCGCGCAGGTCGAGGGTGTGCCAGACGGCTTTGCGCCAGAGCTGGTCGGCGGCGGGGATGGGCCGCGCCGCCGGGCCGGCATCCAGCGCCGTGCTTTGCTCGGCGCCGGGCACCAGGTCGGTCTGGGCCTGCGCCGTGAACACTACGACACCCGAAAAGGTCAGCGCGCGCAACGCGCTTCCACAAACAACCAGCATTCGCATCGGCTCAACAACTGAAAAGGTGGCGGCGAGGTGGAGCGATGGGTGGGCTGTTGAACGGTTGTGGTCTGCTCCCGCAGAACGCTCGTGCCGCCGTCCGTAGTATATCCGGCCACGGCTTTTGGGTGATGATTCGCATCATTGAGCCGCTTACCAACGCCTACCCGCTTCCGACGCCCGTTACCTTTGCTGAAAGGCGCGTTGCCTGTTACGCTGATCAGCCTTTCGGCGGAACCGGTAACATTCCGCCGCGTCTCAGAGCACAGTATAGATGGAGAGTTTTCACGCGCCGCCAGCCGGACCGGGCCGGTTCCGGCGGCCGGCACAAGGCGCCTGGCCCGAGGTGGCCGTAATGGCCGCGCTGGCCGCCGTGCATCTGGCCCTGCTGGCCGCCCGCGTCGGGTCGATCCTGTTACAACCAGGGAAGTATATTCTGGCGCCTGTCGGCGACGGCCCGAAAGGCTATTACGCCTTGCTCTGGTACCTGCGTCACGATAGCGGTACGCACTATACGGGAATGAACTACCCGTTCGGCGACTATTACGGCTACACCGATGGACTGCCGCTGCTCGCCTGGATACTGCGAAGCTGGAAAGGCGTATTCGGACTGGCCGATTCGACGGCTTTCGCCGTGCTCAATCTGTTTATCCTGTTGGCGTCAGTACCGGCTACGCTCCTGCTGTATGCCATTCTGCGGCGGTGCCACGTCGGGCAGGTGTGGAGCGCGGCGGCGGCGTTGCTGATCAGTTTTCTGGCGCCGCAGTTCCTGCGCTTTTGGGGCCATTTGAGCCTCGCGCTGACGCTGGCGGTGCCGCTGTTGTGGTGGTTGCAGATTCAGATTCAGGATGCCGTCGGCAGGGGTCGCCGCTGGCGCCGGGTAGGCGCTTACGTTGTGGCGCTGCTGCTGCTGGGCCAGTGTCATCCGTATTACCTGATTCACGGTCTGCTGCTCACGGGCAGCACGGCCGCGTTGACCGTGGTGCTGGCCGGCCGTCGGTGGCGCACCGTGTTGCCCGTGGCAGCGGCCTTGCTGGTGGCGGCAGTGGCACCAACGCTGCTGACTCAGCTGGCGCTGGGTCTGGTCAGCTCCGTGACCGACCGACCACGCGAGCCGTACGGCTTTTTCGTGTACCACGCCAGTCCGGGGACTGTTTTTGCGCCACCCTTCGAGCCATACGCGAGCGTGTGGCGCGCCGTTTTTCACCATCGACCCGGCAACGGGGAGGGGCTGGCGTATATCGGCCTGATTACGAACCTGATAGGCTCGCTGTTTCTGGTCAGGCTGGCCGTACGCTGGTGGCGCAATCGGGGGCGGCGGTGGCGCCCGGTCTTGCCTGCGCCGCTGCTGGCGCCCGTATGGGCGGCCGGTCCCATTCTGCTGTTTGCGATGTGCTGGCCGTTTGCCAACAACCCGGCCGCCTGGAGCGGCTTGCCCCTACTCATCAAGCAGTTTCGGGGGCTGGGGCGTTTTGCCTGGCTATTCTACTACATTTCCACCGTGCTGGCAGCCGTGTCGCTCTGGCAACTGTACCGATTGTTGCGGCTGCGCCGACTGGCCGGCTTAGGCAGTACGCTGCTGGTGCTGGCCGCCCTGCTGTGGGGTCTGGAATCGAAAGTACACGTAGAAACCGCCCTCCGCGAGCTGCCCAAATTCGACTTCGCGCACAAGCTGCTCACAGGCGATCATTATACCCAGGCCCTCGCCCGTGCGGGCCGCGCGCCGGCCACCTATCAGGCGATTCTGCCACTCCCGTACTACCATCAGGGAACGGACAAGATTGGCCGGGAGCCGATTGACTCCACTGCGCCGGCCAGCTTCCGGGCGGCCCTGCAAACGGGTCTGCCTCTGGCTTCGACGATGATGGCGCGCATCTCGATCAGCCAAATGGCTCAGAGCGTGGGCCTGTTCGCGTCGGATCTGTTGCCGAAGCCGATACTCACGCAGTTCCCGTCGCGGAAGCCGTTGTTGGTGCTGGTGGCCGCCCCCGCCCACCTGACGCCCCCAGAGCGCGCCCTGTTGCGCCGCGCTCGCCATCTGGCCGTCGTGGGCACGACGGAGTTGTACGAGCTGTCGCTCGATTCGCTCGAAACGCGGCGCCCGGCTGCCGAAGCGCGGTGGTTCGCGCAGAATCGCGCGGCGCTACTGACTGCGCCGACGGCCGGCGGCACCGTGTGGCGCCGTACCCCCGGCGCCGGCATCGTCTGGAATACGTTTGCCGACACTACTGCCGAAGTTTCCTTCACCCGACCGGGCGCATTCACGCGGTTGCGCGGGGATGCTCTTTTATACAATTCCACACTACCCGATCCGCTTCCGACCGACACCGCCACCTACGAGCTTAGCTATTGGCAATGGCTCGGCGCACCCGGCGGGTTGCCGTGGGTAGAAGTGAGCCAGCACAGCCCGACCGGGGAACGTCTGGAAATGGTCAGCGCCGATTTTCGAGAGGCCGTTGAAATCAGCGGGCAGTGGATACGAATGAACGTCGTGTTTCGCCTGACGCGCCCGAACAACCGTGTTCGGGTCTTGATCCACGCCGACACCCGCTACGTAATCGATGACTTGCTGATCCGCCCGCGCACCACGCCGGTGTGGTGGTTGGCGGCTGACGGCCGTACCGTCGTGTACAACGGCTATCCGCTGAGTCAGTAGTCTGAGCGGCTTCGGTTGGTATTTTTGACGCTCAGACCTTCCGGCCCGCATTGCTTCCGTCTTCCTCGCCGCCGCCCGTACCTGCGGCTTCCATCGACCTCGTTCTGCCGTGTTACAACCCGCCAACCGGCTGGGTACGCACGATTGCGGACTCAACCGCGCGCCTGCGGGCGCGTTTGCCGCACATAACGTGGCGCGTCATCGTAGTCAACGATGGCGCCCGGAGTGGCGTCAGCCCGGCCGATGTAGCGGTCTTGACGGAGCAGGTGCCAAGGCTGACCTATTTGGCCTACGAACAGAATCGGGGCAAAGGCCACGCGCTGCGGCACGGCATCCGCGCGGCTACGGCGCCGATTACGATTTTCACCGACATCGACTTTCCGTACACCGAGGACAGCCTGGTAGGCGTCGCCACTACCTTGCTCGGCGGCGGAGCCGACGTCGTGACCGGCGCCCGCGATGAGTCATACTACTCGGCCGCGCCGCCCAGCCGCCAGCTTATCTCGAAGCTGCTACGCCACGCCACCCGCACCTTGTTGGGCCTGGCCGTGTCGGACACCCAAGCGGGCCTTAAAGGCTTCAACGCGGCCGGGCGCGCGGTATTTCTACGCACCACAACCGACCGTTACCTGTTCGACCTAGAATTCATCTTTCTGGCTTCGCACAAATCCGGCGGCGCGGCCGCGCTGCGGGTGTTGCCGCTGCCGGTGCGGCTGCGGCCCGGCATCGTCTTCTCCAAAATGAACTGGAAGATTCTGTTGAGCGAAAGCCGGTCGTTCGCCAGGATTTTGCGGCAGCGCTGGATGTAGCGATATAGCGCAACCCAAGCCCGGTGGAGGCGGTAAGCGGTGCTTTCATCTCATCGCTCGTTTCAGCGCTATTCCCACTCACGCCAATGCAAGCCCCCCGCCACGACGACGAAGACCACATTCGCGATTACAGCGGCCCGGAAGCCATCGCCAAGCTCAAAGAGCTGGCGTCGGGCATCTGTATGTTCACGACGTTCACCGAGCAGCGGCCGGCGCCGAGCCGCCCGATGGATATTCAGGGCGTCGGCGATGATAGTACGCTCTACTTTTTCAGCGCCGCGTCATCGGCCAAGAATCAGCAGATTGCCGCCGACCCCGGCGTTCAGATTTATCTCGCCAACCAAAACGTCTCGGAGTATCTGAGCATCTACGGCCGCGCCACCGCCTCGCGCGACCGTGCTCTGATTGACAAATACTGGCACGAGGACGTAAAAATCTGGTTTCAGGGCGGCAAGGATGACCCGGATTTGACCATCATCAGCCTGCAACCCGAGGCGATTCATTACTGGGACACCAAGCACAGCCCGGTAGTGGCGCTGCTGAAAATGGGCGCCTCGCTGCTGACGGGCAAGACGATGGATGATGGGGTGGAAGGGGAGTTGAAAGTGTGAGGTAAGGGCGGGTCTCCGGCCCGCGAATCTGTAGGCTTTTCGCAGCAAGCACGCCCCGTGTAGAAGCTTTTTTCGGTAGCTGGGCTGGACCGCGAACCTCCGGTTCGCGGTCCAGCCCAGCTACCTTGTTAAGCGTTCAGCCGAAAGCGATGTGGCATTCAGCGGTTTAACCGATACTCGTCCGACCACTGGGAGTGGTCGGACGACTGCGGCGCGGCCTCGCCCGACCACTCCCAGTGGTCGGACGAGTATCAGCTAAATATCGCAAAACTTCTGGTCAGCAACTCTGCGCGAACGGCACCCCCAGAGCTACAACGCCCCGCCGGACGTGCGTCTGGCGGGGCGTTGGCGTTTCGGGTGGTAGCTCGGGTTTGTCTCAGCTTTTCAATCCATTCAAATCATTACTCCTTTGCCACGCGCACCACGCGCGTTTCGGCGCCGACCTGCACACTGAGCAGGTAGAGGCCCGCCGGTTGCGCGCTCAGCTCGGGCACGGCCACGGTGGCGGTGCCGGCCGCGAGGGGCACGGCGCGGGTCAGCACGAGGCGGCCGGCGAGGTCGGTGAGGCGGAGGGTAGCGGTGGTGGCATCGGGCGCGGCGATGCGGACGGTCAGCGCGGCGCCGTGGCTCACCGGGTTCGGCGCGGCCTGCACGGAGAGGGGCAGGCGGTCGAGGCGGACGGCGCGGACGTCGGAGTGCGCCACGGTGCCGTCTTCATCGACCTGGCGGAGGCGGTAGTAGCGCAGGGCGCCGGTGGCGGGCACGTCGCGGTCGGTCAGCGCGTAGGCGTGGCCGGTGGCGGTGGTGCCCTGCGCGGCTACGCGGCCTACCTCTCGGAAACCGGCGGCGGGGCCGTCGCCGGCTTCCACCACGAACTCGGCGGCGTTCTTCTCCGAGGCCGTGCGCCACGTCAGGCGCACGTCGCGGCCGGCTTTCGCGGCGTCGAAGCTCACCAGCTCGACCGGCAGCGGCGCGGTGCCGCCGTTGAGGTAGAACTCGGAGAAGTGGTCGGCGATGGTGGCCTGGGCGACGAAGTACGGCTTCTCAGCGGGCACCGTGACCGTGGGTGTCAGCAGCGCGAGCTGCGTGGCGGGGTTGCTCCACTGGTTGTTGGTCAGGAGGCAGTCCTCGTTGGGGCCGCTGTACTTGGTGAGCATCAGGTCGGCGGCGGTCTGGATGTCGTTGCCGTCGCCGTCGTTGGCGGCCTGGTAGGCGGCCAGTTCGGTTTTCAGGGCGTAGAAGCGCACATCGACCGTGTGCCCCGCGAAGGTATTTTGGGCGATGACGTGCCAGTTGCGGCCCAGATACTCGCGGCCGGCGCCGTCGGCGCGCACCGGGCCTTGAATCACCGTGAACTCAACCCGCACCTGCCCAAGCACCCGGCCGCGGTCGTTTAGCTCAGCCACGGTGCGGCCGTTGAGCTTGATGCGCTGCCACGTACCGCTGCCGGTACTGCTGATGGCATCGGAGGTGAGGCACTGGTTGTGGGTGAGGTCATAGACCACGATGGCGGTGTCTTCGATGACGGTGAAGGCTTCGCCGGTGGTTTTGAGCGCCTCCTGATTCCCGGCCACGTCGCGGGCGAGGGTGAAGAAGTCGTAGCGCGCGCCCGGTACGCCGACGTACGTCGTGTCGGTGGCGATGAGGCCGGTAGCCCACGCGACGAACGGCCCGCCGTCGCGGCTCACGAACACGTCGTAGGTGTGCAGGCCGGAGCCGTTGGTGTCGTCGGCGCCCTGCCACGTAAGCGGAATCGCGGTGACGCCGGCGGCCATCGTCGGCGGCAGCGGATTCACCAGCGACACCGGCGCGGCGGCGTCGAGCAGGTTGCCCCAGCGATTGGTGAAGATGGCCGGGTTTTCATCGAACACGATGCGCGCCTGGGCGGTCACGGAGTCGCCGGTGAGGGCTGTGGGGTCGGCCCGGATGGTGTAGTGCGCGAAGCCTTCGCCGGCGCCGGCCGAGTCGTTGAGCGGCAGCAGGCCGAGGGTGGCGTCCTGCGGCGGCAGACCGGTTTCGGGGTCGATGGTTTCGAGCACCCAGAAGGCTTCGCGGTTCACCACGTCCACGCCGGCCGTCACGCGGACGTCGTAGCCGAGCGAGTCGGGCAGGTTGAGCAGGCGCGAATAAGCCGACGAGTTGGCGGGCACCGCGAAGCGGAACGGCCCGAAGCCGAAGTCGCCGAGGCGGAAGGCGCGCGGGTCCACGGCGTCGCACAGGGGCTGCGTGACGCGCACCACCTGCGCGGCGGCCGTCGCCAGCGCGGGGTCGTTCTCGAACTGAATCTGGTAGCCCAGTTCCTGCTGTGCACTCACCCAGCGGCGCGGGCCGACGCCGGTTGGCCCGGCAATCAGGTTCGGGTCGTAGGAGGCGATAATCATCGTGCAGCTCGCGCCGCGCGTGTTGGCGAGCAGCCGGAGCGAATCGGCGCAGCCAATCAGGGCGGCCGGGTAGCCCGGCCCGAACGGATCGGGCCAGAACTCGCGGGCGCACTCGGTGATGGGGAACGCCGAGTTGCAGATGCCGCCCGGCAGAGCCAGCGCGCTCATCGGGTGGGTGTAGCCGGTGGCGGGCGGCGCGGCCACGAGCGTGGTATCGAGCAGGTTCCAGCGGGCGTATTGGCGCACCAGCGAATCGGCCCAGAGCGCCGGAGTGCTCGCCAGACTCACCACGCCGGGCGCGTAGCTGCCGGGCGCGGCCAGCACGGCCGTGCGGTAGCGCTCGATGTGCGCCAGCGTACGCCCCGCTTGCCACTCGGGCGTGAGCGCCTGCTGATTCCAGACCACCGGGTAGGGCATCGGCGGGTCGCCGGGACCGGGACCGGCCGGCGGCGTCAGGCGCAGGTTCACCTGCACCACGTCGTCGGGCATCACGTCCTGCGCGGTCATCGGCAGCACCTCGGTGGGGCCGTCGGGGAGCAGGTTGAGCGGGGTGCCGCTCGTGCCGCCCGCGTGGAAATCGCTCTTCTTGCGGGCGTTCGGCGTGTGCGTGACCACGGGGCGCGAGCCGGTGGGGATGTTGAACGAGAAATTCCAGGTCGGAATGTCCACGTTCGAGGTGTTTTTGAGGAAGTACGTCCAGTCGCCCGACCGCCCCGACCGGATGGTGGCCGGAATGATAGTGGCGAAATTGACGTCCAGCCCCCGGCTCGGCTCCACGGTGAGGCCATCGGTGAGCTGCACCCGCACGGCGGGGCTGCCTGCGGGCACACCGGGGTTCTCCGCCACCACGTTGTATTGCCCCAGCGCCACCGCATCGAGCTGCCAGCGCAGCAGCACGTGAACCGACGACCGGAACCGCACCACCTTCGCCTCGGCCACCACGGCCGGGTCGGTGCCCTTCGTCAGGAAGAAGCGCGTTTGCGCGTTGAAGCCCGCGCCGCGCACGGTGGTCGTCACGCGGCCCTGCCCCACGCGGTCGCTCTGAATCGAGCGCACCGAGAACGGCAGCGCCTCGGCGTAGAGCGTGGCGGTTTGCAGGCCCGCATAGACGTACGGCGTCTTCACCAGAATGAAATAGTGGCCGGCGCCGGTGCTCGGAATCAGCAATTCCTGCGCGGTGCTGACGGGGTTTTCGTAGATGAAATCGTAGTCGGCGGGCGTCGGGACGCGGTTGTAGGCCACGTACACCTCGTTTTGGCCAAGTGCTTGGTTGCTCGTCAGGCTCAGCAGCAAATCCTTGTTCGCGCCCGGCGTCACGCGGTAGTAGGCGAGCGTGTCGAGGTCGAGGGGGAAGGAGGTCGGCGTGAGCATCGGCAGCACGTTGATGCTGACCGCCACGCGGCCCGCCGTCGAGAGCGTGTCGTTGACGCGGGTGGTCTGGTAGATGTCGTCGTAGAGGTTCGTGGCGCCGATGCCGTGGTAGAGGCCGGGGTTCACGGCCTGCACCCGCTCGCGCAGCGTGATGGGCAGGCTCTGGCCGGGCGCCAGCGTGACGTTGCGCGTCGAGGAGGCGAAAATGCGGTCCACGGCGCCGTCGAGCACCCGGTTTTCGGAGAGGAACACGGCGTCTTTCAGCAGGCCCACGGCGGCGTGAGCGCCTTGATTTTTTACGGTGTACTGCACCGTCATCGGGCGGCCCAGCGTGGCCGTACCGGGGATGCTGACGGCCGTCACCACGAGGTCGGCGGGCGCGGGCGGCGTGATGGTCAGCCCCTGCGGCGCCTGCCACGGGTTGTTGGTTTCGCGCGCCAAGGTGTGCTCGTACACGTCGCCGTACTGCACGGCGCCGCCCCAGAAGTGCTGCGTTGGGGCGTAGCTGCTCGGCTGGGCGTTGTCGGGCACCAGGAACACGTAGTAGTTGCCCGACAGGTAGCCCGGCACCGTCACCTGGGTGCTCACCACGTACTGCGCCCCGGCGGCCAGTGCGCCGCTGTGGGCCACGTTGCCGATGCGGAGCGCACCGCTCATCGTGGGCGAGGTGTTGAGGTAGATGCCGTCGTTCCAGGTGGCGGCGGGGGTAGGGCCGGTGCCCTGGTTCCGCACCGTGAAGCCGATGGTCACTTGCTGGCCCGCCAGCGCGGCCGTGGGCACGGTGGGCGTGCCGGTGATGACCACATCGGCCGGGGCGGGCCGGATGATAACCTCGCTGATGACCTGCTGGTTGTTGGCCGTATTCTGGTCGTTGAGCGCGCCGAACACCGGCCCGACGGCCGTGCGCGCAATCAGGTAGTAGGTGCCGCTCAGCCCCTGCGGCACGGTGGCGGTGCTGGTCTGGCCGTACACCGCGCCCACCGCGAGTTGCCCGCCGTTGGCGTTGCCGCCCCGGAACAGCAGCAAATCGGTGCCGTCGAGCGTGTTGTTCGCCGACAGGTACAGCTCGTCGAGCCAGCTCGTGGCGAGGGTGCGGTCGGGCCCGGCGTTGCGGACTTGCCACGTCGCAGTCAGCGGCAGCCCGGCCGTGGCCGTGCCCGGCGAGGCGAGGTTCTGCACCAGCAAATCGTCGGCATAGACGAGGGTGCTGGTAGTCTGGCGGTCGTTGTTGTTCTCGAAGTTGTTTTCATAGACTTCGCCGCCCGCGTCGGTCATCACCGCCAGCGTGAACGGCCCGTTGCCGATGAGCACCGGCAAACTCACCGTGGCCGAGGCCGTGTAGGTGGCGCCCGGCGCGAGGCTGCCCGCGCGTCGCACGGCGCCAATCTGGTAGCCGTTGGCGGTGATGACGTCGGTCCAGGCGCCGCCGGCCGGGTTCGGGCCGTCGTTCCGCACCGTCCAGCTCACCGAAAAACTGGTGTGGGCGTTCCCCGAAGCGGGCGCCGTGAGGGCGGTGGGCCGCAAATCGGCGTACACCAGATTGATGCTGATGGCGTTGGTCGAGCGGCGCATATTGTTGCCCTCGGCCGTGTACTCGAAAATCTGCTGCCCTACGTCGGCCATCACATAGACCCAATACGTGCCGCTCAGGCCGTTGGGGATGTAGAAGTTGCCCGCGCCCGTCCACAGGCTATCCGGGCGGAGGCGCGCGAGGTTGTGCTGATACACCGTGCCCAGCCCGATGGCCGTGCCCTGGTTGAACGTGGGGCTGGGACACAGCCACACGCCATCGCCGAAGAACGTCTCGGCGGGGGTGTACGGCGGGTTGGCGCCCTCATTCTCGCCCACCCAGCTCAGGGGTACGCTGGTGCCCGCCGTAGCCGTGGCGGGCACCGAGAACGGCCGAATTACGAGGTCGGGCGGAGGCCGCAGGATGACCTGCGTCTTGGCCCACGGCCGCTGGTTGACGTTGTTTGTCGAGGCCGTCTCGAACACGGCGTTGGCGTCGTCGGCGTAGGCGTAGAGGTAGAAATTCGGCCCGTAGAGCGTGTGCGGAATCGGTACGCGCACGTTGGCCGTGTACTGCCCGTTCGGCGCGAGTACGGTGCTCACCACGCGGCTTTCGCGCCGGATGGCGTTCGGCCCGAGCGCGGCTTGCCCGGTGTTCTGGGCGATGTTCTGAACGGTATCGGTCGAGATGTAGAACGCATCCGTCCACGCTCCCGTGGCCGCCACCTGCCCGATGTTCCGCACGCGGTACTGCACCGTGGCCGAGTCGCCGCCGATGAAGATGGTCGGGGCCGAAAACTGCTCGACCTTGAAATCGGGCGTCGTCGGCACAATCACGAGCGTCCGGTTCAGCGCCCCGCGCTTACGGTTGTTGGCGTAGCTGCTTTCGAGGAGCTGCTGGCCGTCGTTGGCCGTCACGAACACGTGGTAATACCCCGCCATCGAGAGCGGCACTTGGAAGGTGGCATCTGTGATGTAGGTGGCGTTGGGTTGCAGGAACGTGGTATTGGGCCGGGTGCCGAGCAGAATCGCCGTGGCGGGGTTGAACACCGAGTCGGCCGACGCCCACACCGCATCCGTCCAGCCCTGCGCCAGCGTGGAGCCGGGGCCGGTGTTGGTTATGTTCCAGGTTACTTGCAGCGTTTGCCCGGCGTAGGCCGTGTCGGGATTGGCGATGTAGCTCACCCGCACGTCGGGCAGCTCGCGCAGGCGGAATTCCTGCACCGGGCCGCTGGTGGCGCCGCACGGATTCACGCTCACCACCCGCCACTTGTAGGGCGCGCCGTAAGTCAGCGCCCCGGCGTAGGTGTACTGCACGGCCTGAATGTTCGCCACGGTGGGGGTGCCGGGCTGCGGGTCAGCGGCGGGCCAGATGTACAGGTCGTAGCCCGTGGTGCGCGCCGCCGGGCTCCACGTAAACCCGACCGGGCTGCTCAGCCCCGCCGAGTTATCCACCGGCTCCATATTGCCCACCACGCCCGGCGCCTGCGTGCAGATAGACGGGTACAGCGTCTGCACGCGCACGTAATCGCACCCGGCCGCGTTGGTCACGGTCACGGTGTAGATGGTCGTATCGGTGGGCGTCACGGTGATGCTGCTCGTCGTCTGGCCGCCCGGCGCCCAGAGGTAGGAAGCGCCGGCGCCCGCATTCAGAACCGAAATCGTCGCCGATTGCCCGCCGCACAGCACCGAATCGGTCACGGTGAGGGTCGGCAGCGGCAGCACGGTCAGCGCTTGCTGCGCCGAGCTGGCGCACCCATTGCCGTCGGTGAAGGTGTAGGTGATGACGTGCGTCCCCACGCCCGCCGTGGCGGGCGCGAAGCTGCCGCCGCTCACGCCCGGCCCCGAGTAGGCGCCGCCCGTGGGCAGCCCGCCCGTCAGCGCGCGGCTCCCGCCATCGGCGCAGGCCGGGCCGAAGGGCGCCAGCGTCACGGTCGGCAGGGTGCGCACCGTGATGGTGCTCGTCGCCGAGTTGGTGCAGCCCGCGCCGGTGGTGTAGGTGATGGTATTCGTCCCGACACCCGCCGTGGCGGGGCTGAACGTACCGCCGCTCACGCCCGGCCCGGTGTACGTGCCGCCCGTGGGCAGGCCGCCGCTCAGCGCGAAAGTCGCCGCGCTCACACAGACATCCGGGAAAGACCCAAGCGTCACCACCGGCAACGGCGTGACGCTGACCGTCACCTGGTCGGTACAGACCGCCCCCCGGTCGTGCACGGTGGCGGTGTAGGTCGTGGTGGTGGTGGGTGAAACCGTGATGCTGGCGGTCGTCTGCCCGCCGGGCGCCCACGTCACGGTGCCGTGCAGTGGGACGGTGAGGTTGAGGGTGGTGCTTTGGCCTTCGCAGATGGTGTGCGCGGCCTGCGCGATGTCGGCGCGCGGCATCAGCACCCACGTCTGGTCAGGCCAGTCGCAGCCGTTATTGCGCGTCACAGAGTAGGCGCCGGGCGCGCTCACGTTGATGGTACGGGTGGTGGCGCCGGTGCTCCACAGGTAGGTGGTGGCACCCGCGCCCGCGTCGAGGGTAACGCTGGTGGCACCGCAGGTGGCGCGGGTGGTGTCGGGCAGAGCGTCGGCCAGCGCGGGCGGCACGGTCAGCGTCACCTGGTCGGTGCAGGTTTTCGTGCCCACCCGCACGGTGGCCGTGTAGGTGGTAATGGCGGTGGGTGTTACGCTGATGCTCGGGCCGGTCTGGCCGGTGCTCCACCGCACGGTGCCGTTGGTGGGCGCGGCTACGCTCAGGGTCACGCTCGCACCGTTGCAAACGGTTTGGTCGGGCTGCTGAATGTCGGCGCGCGGCATCACCACCACGGTGCTCGCGGTGGCGGTGCAGGAGCCGGTTGAGGCGCCCGTGACGGTCACGGAGTAGGTGCCAGGGGCCGTCGCCACGCGGGTGCGGGTGGTCTGGCCGCCGGGGCTCCACAGGTACGAGGCGAAGCCCGCGCCCGCATCGAGCGTCACGGTGCTCTGGCCGCAGGTGGCCTGCGTGGTGTCGGGCAGGCTCACGGTGGGCGCGGCGTCGAAAATGACCTGCGTCGTGTCGTCGCCCACGCACCCGGCCGCGCTCGTTACCTGCACCCAGTAGTTGCCGGCCGTGGTCACGCTGATGCTTTGCGTCGTGGCGCCCGTGCTCCACAGGTACGCGCCCCGCCCACGCCCGCGCTCGCCGACGTAAGCGTGATGGCTTGCCCCGCGCACCCGCGCGCCACGGCAGGCAGGTTCGGCTGAAACAGGGTCGGCGTCGTGATGGTGAACGGGTGCCGGAAGGTCAGGCTCGGCGTCCCCGTCGAATCCACGGCCGCCACCCGAATCACGTAGCTCCCCGCCGCCGTCAGACACAGCTCCGGCGTGAAGCTCAGGTCGATGCCCGGCCCGCGCTGCGGGGCGGGCAGCACGTAGGTCTGCGCCGGCCCGCTCGGCACGTTCGAGGAGGCCGGAAAAATCTGGTAGCGCAACGCCACGATAGGTGGCCGCGACGCGCCGCCGCTCACGCCCTGCCGCACGAACGGCCGGATGCTCGTCAGGCTCCACGCCTTGCTCGCATCCTGCACCCGCACGAAGAGGTTGTGGAAGTCGTTGCTCACGGCGCTCAAATCAACGATATGGCTTTGCACGATGCTCGTGCCGGGCGTTACCGGAATCGGCGTACCCAGCCCGTAGCCGGGGTCGGTGTCGATGTAATACTCGGCGCGCGTCAGGTTTGGCGCGGGCTGCGTGGCCGTCGAGCCGGTCCGCAGAAACGGCCGCACCTGCGTCAGGCTCCACCCGCCCGCCGCGTTCCGGATCCGCACAAACAGCGTATGGAAGCCGTTGCTCACGGCGCTCAAACCGGCCACGAACGTGTGCGCCACGCCCGCCCCCGGCGCCGGAAAATTGACGCGCGTGGCCTGTCCGTAGCCGGGGTCGGTATCGATGTAGTATTCGGCGTACGTCAGGTTCGGCGCGGGCGCGCCGTTGCCCGACGTCGGCCCGACGAAGATGGGCCGCACGTTGGCGATGCTCCACGCGCCTGCCGCGTTCCGGACGCGGGTGTACATCGTGTGGAAGCCGGGCGTGAGGCCGCTCAAATCGGCGAGGTACGTATGAGTGACGCTCGGCGCGGCCGTTGGCAGCGTCACGCTGCGGCCTTGCCCGTAGCCGGGGTCGGTGTCGAAGTAGTATTCGAGGCGCGTGAGGTTATCGAAGCCGCCGGTGCCGTTGGCGGCGCCCACGAACACCGGCCGCACCTGCGCGATAGACCAGCGGCAGTTGGCGTCCTGTACGCGGGTGTAGAGCGTATGGAAGCCCCCGCTCAGGCCCGCCATCGAGGCCGTAAACGTGAGCGTCTGCGCGGCCTGCGCCGTCGGGAACGTCACGGTGGTGCCCAGCCCGTAGCCGGGGTCCACGTCGTAGAAATATTCGAGGCGCGTGAGGGCGGCTTGCCCGCGCGCCACCGGCGGGGCCAGCAGCCCCCCCAGCAACGCCAGCCCGCCGACGAGCGCCGGTAGAAATCGGGTACACATAACCGGAATCAGAAAAAATGAGCGTTCAGGCGCCGGAAAGCGAGGAAAAATCCCCGCACTCCCACCAATCCCAAAAATCCCCGATCCTTAGTTGTGCGATTTCGCCTTGATCTGAATCTGCAAGCCCCCCGCCCCGGAGCCGCTGCTCGGCGCCGAGAAAAACCAGATGGCCGGAATCGCCGGCAGTCCGCTGAGCTTGTACGGGTCCGACCCGCCGAACATTCCGATGTCTTCCCCCGTCACGCCCGCGCCGATGGCCGGCGAGCCGGCTTTGAGCTGGTACTGCCCGTCGGTCGAGCCACTGTTGACAATCACCGACGCGATAGCATGATTTTGCTGGTTGCCGTTGCCGGCGGGGAATTGCGTCCCGTCGCCGAGGTTGTTGAGGTACGAGTTGCCGCTGCCGTTCACGTTGCCGCCGTCGTACATAATGTTGTTGTACACGGTGGAATTGACGGTGTACAGCCGCCCGTAGATGATGTTCTGCCCCAGATCGACGTTCGAATCGGAGTACAACCCCCAGTTACCGGTATTGACGGCCCGCAGCCAGTTGTTCTTGACGATGACATTGGAGCACCCGCCCCAAATCTGCATTCCGGTGGTGCAACCGGTGTTTTCAATCCAGTTCTGCACGAAAATCAGGTTCGATACGGCGTTGCTGTTGCCCACCATCACGGCCTGCGCGCAGCCGTTGCGCGTCACCTTGTTGCGCTTGAACACGATGTTGTTGGCGTTGATCGAGCAATGGAACATCTCCAGCCCCGTCACCATCGA
>ERZ1066124.639-NODE-639-length-18571-cov-26.385180_pt1 | contig 18571 bp, 15 predicted proteins | sample MGYA00382771_ERZ1066124 | MGnify/ENA primary metagenome ERZ1066124 (study PRJEB33369, sample SAMEA5778354) | biofilm metagenome | biome: Industrial cooling water; feature: Water cooling tower basin; material: Biofilm | place: United Arab Emirates | collected... | reverse complement strand
TTTCTGGCTTTAAAGCTATGTCCGGTATTGTTGGGTATTCTTTCTACTCTTAAGTAGTAAACGATTAGATCAAGCATAACATACTTTTGTACTATATTTATGAGAATTTTTACTTTGTCTAGTCGAAACACTCAAAAATATGCTTAAATTCTGCTTTATATATTGCTTGTGTCTATAAATTTGTAAGCTGTGTTAAGACGGGCAAGATGCCCGTTCCACAAGATGAGATAAGATGCTACAAGATGGGTTGTTATAATTTGAGGTTTTTTGGGAATACATCCTTTTTAGTTGCGCGATGCAAATCTTGTAATTGCGCTCGTACATTGCTATATGCTTGTGAGTTTAATGGTTGCATAACTGCTACAAAAGAACCAGTTTGGCGAGGAGAAAGCCCCATGTCATGCAACAAAGTGTCTAGATAGTGAAAAGTTGAACTAAAGAAACAAGTGCCTCCATACCCTGCATATCCGTGACTTTTACGCCATTCTAAATCTGCTTCCATTTCAGCAATCAGCTTTTCTTTTGTTGGTAAACTGATATGTCCTTTGACTAATTCTACTAGCCAACGGGCGCCGATATCGCTGGTTAAGTTGGCAGAAAATCCAGTGTTATAACCAACAAAGGCAAGATTTGGAACGTTTGGGTTAATCAAATTGCGATACAAATGAAAATATCCCTCTTTATCAAGACACTGATGCCGATATTTTTCTTCAAGGAAGGGTAAAGCTTGCCGAAATCCAGTACCAAATACTACAACATCAGCATTCAACTTCTTGCCAGATGCTAATTCAACACCATTTTTTACCAATCGTGCGATTGATGTTTTGTGAGTTTGTATTTTTTGACTACGTATATATTTATAAAAATCCGTAGGAGCCATGTTAATACTAGCGACGATTGCTTCTATAAGTGGTTTTTCTGGCACCAGCCCCAAAGCATCTAACTTAAAACTGTAGCGCAGAATAGTTTCATTCAGGCGCCAAAATATATTGACTAGTCTTTTACCACCAGAATGTAACCACTTTTCTACCGAGTTTGGCTTATATTTAGGAGTCATTGCTTCTGCAAAACGTGTAAATATAAGAAACTTAAAGTTGATTAGCCTAAAGAAGAATCTTGGTATTTTCCAGTTTCCTTGATGAAAAATAATATGACATTTAGAGCCATGTTCAGCTGCTAGCATCGCAATATCACACGCTGACTTTCCAAAACCTACGACAACTACACGTTTATCTTCCAGTTGAGCAATTGAATTGACTTGCGTACTATGTAATACACTACAACCACTTTCCTTAAAGCTATTAATTCCCGGTACTTGGGGAATATAGGGAATGTGGTTAACGCCGTTACAAATTACTACAAAATCAAAATTGTTTGTTATTGTATTACCCTCAGATGTACGAAGTGTTACCATCCATCCTTTATGCCCATCATCTATTGCATTTAATGCTATTACTTCAGTGTTAAATTGAATTTGCTGTACCACACCAAAATGATTGGCATATGATTCAAGGTAAGCATTTACTTGTTCACCAGTAGGCCATTCTGGGTAAGAAGCCGGCAACGGATAATCAGGATATGTGTATATTCTGCCTGGTGTTTGAGTTGTTACACCAGGATAACGCCGCGATTTTTCCCAAACTCCTCCAATGGCGCCAAGTTTTTCATACACTTGTACTTCGTAGCCTTCTTCAATAAAAGTTTTAGCTGCTGCTAAACCGCTAATCCCTGCGCCTATCACACAAATTTTTTGTATCAGCATATATTAATAGTTAAATTTAATAACTGCCAGATGATTTAGTTTTTCAACACTTAAGCCGTAAGGTTACAGTAAAGTGTATGCAATATTATATACGGTGTCCAAAAATATATATGACGAAACATCCCAGTTTTAAAGCCGCAGTTGTACAAGCTGCACCAGTCTTTCTTGACCTGCAAGCGACGGTAGATAAAGCAATTGCATTAATAGACGAGGCAGCAGCAAGTGGCGCCAAGTTAATTGCATTCCCAGAAACTTGGATACCCGGTTATCCATTTTGGATTTGGCTTGCTTCACCAGCTTGGGGTATGCAGTTTGTTCAACGATACCATGACAATTCATTACAAAGTGGCAGTATTCAAGAGCAACAACTATGTTCTGCTGCCAAACGTAATAGTATTTATATATTAATGGGACATAGTGAGAAAATAGGCGCCAGTCTTTACATGGCTCAATGGCTTATTACTCCTGAAGGTGAAGTAATTGTTCGGCGCCGTAAACTTAAACCAACTCATGTTGAACGTGCAATATTTGGTGATGGTGACGGAAGCGACCTTTTAGTTCAGGATACAGATATTGGGCATATTGGAGCTTTGTGTTGCTGGGAGCATTTGCAACCACTAACTAAATATGCCATGTATTCAATGCACGAGCAAATTCATGTTGCTTCATGGCCAAGTTTTAGCCTATATAATAATGTCGCCTATGCTCTTGGTTCAGAATTAAACATGGCAGCTAGTCAGATATATGCTGCTGAAGGACAGTGCTTTGTATTAGCAGCTTGTGGAGTTGTATCTCAAGAAATGGTTGATTTACTCGTTGATACACCTGACAAAGCTCAACTACTTCGTACTGGTGGTGGATACTCAATGATTTTTGCACCTGATGGCTCACCACTATGTAAACATTTACCTGAACATGAGGAAGGAATACTTTATGCTGATATTGATTTAAGCCTTATTTCCATTGCTAAATCAGTTGCAGACCCAGTTGGACACTACGCGCGTCCTGATGTTACACGCTTGATGCTTAATAAAAATGGCGCCAGTTGTGTTGAAAGTTTCTCTACGCCAATTAAAGCAGTAGAGTCATTAATTGAAGTATAGCGATTCCTATTCAAATGAAGTACATAATTGCGGTATGAAATGCCCATTCCACAAGAGTTTTGCTAACTTAATTTGTACATTACTTGCTTGAAAATGCTATAGCCGAATAAGGTTAAATTTCTATTTTTAGAACAAGCAAGAATGCTCCAAAATTTGCTGGAATTTTTTCTCCCAGCAAATTCTTCTAATTTTATAGGAGATGCATTAATTGATGTGTATCTGTTGTAAAATGATGGAATAGTTTATCTACATACAACTAGTGCAGCATTGAAATTTTCGTCTAACGCCAACTCTATAGGATGGTTACGTGCGTAAGCCAGTAGTTCATATGTCCATTCTGAGAAGATATTAAATATTGTATCGATAACTTCTAAAGCATCTCGATATTGTAACTCCGTCAGTTTAATACTGTTTAATTCTTCTTGTGCTTCTTTATCATTCATTGAATGTTCACTTTCTACGCCTAAATGCAAATTGCCAAAATAAAAGTATTCTTTTTTAGTACTTACTCGTAACTCTGATGTAATTTGTGTTGATACAGAAAAGAACACATCCGCCATTGCTTCAAGAGACTGAACTACTACTATTTTAGTAGTCACATCTGCTTTTAGGCAGCATCCAGCAACTTGATAAGCTATTTGTCGCGTAATCTTAGTTTCTTCACTCCATATAAATCTTAAGAAGTCGCTAAAAAGTAAGGTACGATTAAATCCTAAACTTTCTATATCGGTTAGAAACCAGGGCCAATGTTCATCATCCTCATAAGTATATTTATTTACAATTTCCTGAATTCTATTATCTATATTTTCCTTACGGAAAACATATTTGTTTAAATCACTAAAACTCATTATAAAGTGAGTCATACAGGGAGCAAAACTTAATCTTTGAGATGGACTTAAACTTCTATCTTGCATAAAGCTAAATAAATCTAATTGCGCGAAATGTTGTTTTTTAGCTTCAATCAAGCTTAATATATCTTGCATTGTTTGTTCCTGTGTATTAACTATTATCAAGTTCAAGCAGAATTTACTAAAATAGCTAAATAATCATTTGCTTAATAGTAATGTGCTTCATACGGTAGAGCAACCTGATAAAGTTTCATAACATTTGAGATGTTCTGAATTTAAAACACTAACTTTCTAAAAAATTCAAAAGTTAGGTTTATACCTACAAAATGAAATTTACACAAACTTATATCGCTACAAGTAGTCTTTAAGCTACCAACTATTAATTTAATTCACTTTATAATTTTTGTCAGTCGTAAATACTCGGAAAATCATTATTATATGAAATAATTTGATTTAAGCGATTTCATATGTAAATATAAGTTATAAATATAAATTTTTCATATAAAATATAAAGCTAAATTATAAAAAAAATATAAATACTTAAAATTAAATTTAAACATACGAAATTATTAGAATACTACGCTTATAAATCAACTCAATATAAGCTAGTAAATAAGTATAGAATCCGAAAATAAAACTTAGTAGTAGTTTCAATAGCTATCAATTTGATTGTACGAAATTTACGTAATATATCTGTTGCATATTGATAAAGCGCTTAGTTATGGCTTTATTATTTAAATAACTATATTTATTCTTTACTAATAATTATGAAGTTATTAAGTATTGCCTACTTGCGTTGTAGGGATTTCAATTATAAATTCCGTACCTTTGCCTAGTTCACTAATACAGTGCAACTGGCCACCATGCCTGTCAACGACAATCTGATAACTTATTGATAATCCTAGACCTGTACCGACCCCAACAGGTTTAGTGGTAAAAAATGGGTCAAATAACCGCTGTTGAATCTCAGGTTGAATTCCGACACCATTGTCAGCTATATGAATCGCAATATGCTCATTCTTCAGCATTTCAGTAGCAATACGTATAGTTGGAGTTGAAACCAACCCTTTACTCATTCCTTCCTCCAAAGCATCAATTGCGTTTGCAAGTAGATTCATAAACACTTGGTTTAACTGTCCCGCATAACACACGACCTTTGGTAAAGGGGTATAAACTTTAATCACTTCAATGGCTGTGTGGAATTGTTTAGGTTTGAGTCGGTGTTGCAAAATCATTAAAGTACTTTCAATTCCTTCATGAATATCAACCTTTTTCATCTCGGCTTCATCAAGACGAGAAAAAGTTCTCAATGATTGGACAATTTCTCGAATTCTTTCAGAACCAACCTTCATTGAGGACATTAATTTTGGTAAATCCGAAACAATAAAATCTAAATCAACAGCATCAATTTCATTACTTATCTTTTCTGTTGGTTGAGAGTATTCTTCTTGATATAATGTGAGCAATTTTAGTAAATCGTCAGTATAACTACTAGCGTGAGCTAGGTTACCATAAATGAAGTTGACTGGGTTATTAATTTCATGTGCGACACCAGCCACTAGTTGTCCCAAGCTAGACATTTTTTCACTTTGTACTAGTTGAGTTTGAGTGCGCTTAAGTTCCTTTAAAGTATTTTCTATTTTTTGCGCTTGCTCTGTAGCTGTTTGTGCCACTTCTTTACTATGAGTATAAAGTTCTGCTTGATTAATAGCTATAGCTAACTGGTCTACTACCGCTTGCAAAAGTTCTACTTCACTATCTGTCCAAGGACGAATATTAGTCCAATGACCGCAAACTATAACACCAATTTGACCAGAACGAGTTTTAATTGGCAAAACTATTTCTGATTTTATTCCCAATAATTCCAAAAACTTCTTGTGTATCGGTTCATGAAACTGCTCTACATCGTCTATTTTAAGAAGTTTTTGCTCTAAGAACATCTCTGTCACTGATCCGATCTTGTCGGTAGGATGGCAACCTAATAAACTAGGAAAATCTTTATGTTTTGCTTCTTTAAGAGTTTCCCACGACGGAGGGTTAGTATCAGGTTTAAACCAAGAGAAGCTACATCGGTCAATCTGCAATAAATCTCGAATTTCTTGTATTGCAGTTTCTAAAACTTGGTCGAGGTTTAAAGATTGGCGAATTTGGCTTGCTAACCTGTTGATAAGCTGTTCTTTAAGCGCTAACTCACGAGCCTTTGCTTCAGATTGACGTAGAGCTTCCTCTACTTGCTTCCGCTCTGATATATCTCTAGTAACGTTAGCTAAAGCTATCGGTTTGCCCGTCTTTTGGTCTTTTATTAAGAAAACATTATATTCAATTGGTATTAACTTACCACTTTTGAAATGACGAAATTGAAATTCTCCTTGCCAACGTCCATGTTCTGTGACTGCTGGTGCTATATGGTCTTGAAAATAAGCCCAGTCTTCAGGGGTGTGATAATCAGAAACATGTGTCTGTCTAAATTGTTCAACGCTGTCAAGACCAACAAGGTTTAACCCAGCTTCATTTAAATACCATGCTTGAGCATCAAGAGTTGCGATACCAATAAAGTCGGTGCTATTTTCAACTAAAGAAACAAACTTTTGCCTTTCTTCCTCTGCAAGTTTGCGGTCTGTAATATTTCGTGCTATGCTCGCCAAAGCAATTGGCTGACTAGTTTTATGATCTTTAATTGTAAAAATATTATATTCTATTGGGATAACAGTGCCTGTTTGAAAATGTTTAAAATTAAGTTCTCCTTGCCAACTCCCTTGTTCAATAACTTGAGGTAAAACTTCTTTTTTCAGAAACTCTGAATCTTCATCTGTGTGAAAATTTAGTAGAGATATCTGCCGAATTTGTTCGTTGTTTTCTATACCTATAAGTTTTTGACCTGCTTTATTAATAAATAGTCCACTACCTTCAAGTGTTGCCATACAAATAAAGTCTGGACTATTTTCAATCAAAGCTACTAACTTTTGTCGTTCTTCTTCGACAAATCTACGTTCAGTAACATCCATTATTAAGCCATCCCAAACGATGTCACCGTTGGGTTGCAATTCGGGGCGTGATGAACCTTGTAACCATTTCAGGCGCCCTGACGGCGTTACAATTCTCCATTCATAGTCCCAAGGTTCGAGAGTTTCGGCCGAAGTTTGTATTGATTGATAAAAATTAGCTAAATCTTCTGGGTCTATTAATTTAAACAATACTTCGCTATCATCAAGAATTTGCTCTGGTTCTAGTTCATAAATTGTACGACAGGCAGCGTTGATATACGAAAAGTAATGTGAGCCGTCAGGACATAGCACATATTGATACAGTACACCTGGTATATTTGCTGATAGCTTTTGAAAGCGGGTTTCACTTTTTCGCAGTGCTGACTCGGCTTTTTGTCTTTCTACAATTTCTGCTTGTAGTTGTGTGTTTGTTATATTTAATTCACTAGTACGCTTTTCGACTAAGTTTTCTAATAGCTCTTTATATTGATATAGCTGTGATTCTGCTAGCTTTTTATCGCTAACGTCAATTATTAGCCCATCCCAAATTATATCGCCGTTTGGTTGCTTTTCTGGGCGCCCACTTTGACGCACCCACTTTAATTTACCTGTAGATGTAATAATTCTACCTTCCCATAACCAAGGCAAAAGCGTATCTGCCGAAATTGACATTGACTCAATAAATGCTGAATAATCTTCTGGATGAATTCGCTCAGAAAATTTTGCACTGTTGTGCTGAAGCATTTCTGGTTCTACCTCCAGCAGGTGCCGACAACCATGACTAACATACGGTAATTCGATACTCCCGGAGGAATGTAACAGATATTGATATATCATTCCTGGAACGTTTGCAGCTAGCTTAGTCACACGCGCTTTACTTTTTTTGAGCGCTTCTTGTGTTTGCTTTTGTTCGGTAATTAATTCAGTACAAAAAATAGTTCCGCCAATTTCACCGCTTTTGTCATACCAGGGACGACACTCCCACTTTAACCATTCGCATGAACCATCTGCCTGAGTAATTTTTTCTGCTTCACATTGGTGTGACTCTCCCGTTAAACAACGGTGGTGAATTTCTCTCCACCTTTGGGCAATGCTTGGCAAAACTTGGCAATTACAGAGACTAATTAAAGAAATCTCACTACAGTTATGGTCTATTAACCATTTGCGACTAACTGCAATGTAACGCATCTCCCGGTCGAACATAGCAACGGCGACAGGTGTGTGTTCCAGTAAAATTTGTGTCAGTTCTGGGATGTTTTGCGTGTACATACGGAAGCGGTAGAGTCCTGGTATTTTTGTTAAATAAGGCTTGGATTCTAAAATTAGAGACAATTTTATACACCAATGTAACAAAGGTTGTACCAATCTAACTTCCGAGTTTTTGCGGTAATTATCTATATTATTATGACGGGCAGGGATGCCCGTTCCACAAGAGGTGTGTTAGTTGTTTAGGAATTTTTGTACTATATCTAGGATGCGCGCGGAGGCTTTTCCATCACCGAATGGGTTGATAGCGTTTGCCATTGTTTCATACGCAGTTGCATTTGCTAATAGCTCGGCGCCATTAGTAACAATAGAATTTACATCTGTACCTATGAGCTTGGCTGTTCCTGCTGTTACTGCTTCCGGACGTTCGGTTGTTTCGCGTAGTACTAAAACTGGTTTACCAAGACTTGGCGCCTCTTCTTGTAGTCCACCTGAGTCTGTTAATAATAGATATGAGCGCATTATTGCCCCCACAAGTTCGGCGTAGTCGAGTGGTTCGGTTAAAAATATACGTGGATGATTGCCGAGTATAGTTTGTAATGGCTCGCGAACTGTGGGGTTACGATGTAATGGAAGTAACAATGCCGTATCAGGGAATTTATTTAATAATTGTAAAAATCCTTGGGCTATATGCTGTAATGGTTCTCCCCAATTTTCGCGACGGTGAACTGTTGATAAGAGTACCCGGTATTTATCCCACTCTAAACCTGGTATGTTACATGGGGGTTGTTTGGCTGCCACGTCTAATAAGGCATCAATTACTGTATTTCCAGTTAAATGTATTTCACCTAATACACCTGAACGCTGTAAGTTTTCTACTGCTAAACTTGTTGGTGCAAAGTGTAACTGCGTAATTTGCGATATCAGGCGCCGATTTGCTTCTTCTGGATAAGGGTCATATAATTCATCTGTTCTTAAACCAGCTTCAACGTGTCCAACTGGAATTTTTTGATAAAAAGCAGCTAAAGAAGCGGCAAACGCGGTAGTTGTATCTCCCTGAACAATCACTAAATCAGGTTTCTCTTCTTGAAATAATTTCTCTAACCCTCGCAAACTCCGAATTGTAATATCACTCAAAGATTGCTTAGGCTGCATAATCTCTAAGTCATTATCTGCTCTGATATCAAACAACTGCATCACCTGCTCTACCATTTCCCGATGCTGCCCAGTCAATATCACCTTCGATTTTATACCAGTAGCATTTTGAAACACCTTAATTACAGGCGCCAGCTTTATCGCTTCTGGACGAGTACCCAAAATAATGTAAACACATTTTTCAATAGTCATGCTTCAATAGTCAATAGTTTTAATTATCGTTAACAGATAAATAGTTAATGCTTAATTGTAAATAGTCAACAGTCATCCATCACATTAATAATTTGGCGCCTACTTTCCTCACTCAGCACTCAGCACGAGCGCACTCATCACTTAAATAGACATGAAAAAACCCGGGTGAACCGGGCAGATACACTGTTTATCGAGTAAAAAGCAGTAATATACAACTATTTGTTGAGTTCGCAAGTCAAAGGACAAGCAGCATAAACAGTGGTCTGCATTTGTTCAGCTTCACCATGTAACCAGCTTAACCATTTCATATCGCTAGGATGAACGCCTTTAGCTGTCAATACACCTGCCGCAATCATAACTGCCATTACATTAAACAGAATTAATCCACCCGCAACTAGTAAAACCGCACTAACTGGCATTACTGATTGCAAAACAATCGACAACAGACATCCAACCGTTGCCATTAAAACAACCAACGGAAAACCAACCACCAACAAGCATACAGCCAATGTAAAAGTCCAAATTAAGAAGCTTTTAATCATTTGTAATGAGTCGGTTTGTCTTAAATCAGATGCAGTAGCTAAAGTCATGACCTTTCCTCCCAAATACACAGCGATAAATCAAAAGTGAGCGCAGAAATCAAACAATTAACTGATAGCAATTTTGTCGGGGATCGCTCTCCGATAGAAATTAAGTATATAAAACCCGCCTTAATAGATGAGCATTTCTTTAATAAACTTTACATTTAATCTTTCGTAATTATGGAAATAAACCCCAAATTCGGCGCCGTCAATCTTTCCTTGGGGGTATCTTATATAGTCAACAAAACCTCAAACAACGTTGATTTTATAGTTTAGGCTCCAAATTTGATTACTGAGAGCCTTAACATTTCTTATCAAAATGAGTACCCATTCTCATAATTTCCAAATTGTCTGAAGCAATTATCTAGTAAACGGTTTGGACTCACTTTAGTAAACAGTCGTAGCTGAAAATTTCAAAAACGCTCTAATTTAACTTAATGAGGATTATACAGTCAAAATTATAATATTTAATACAAGCAAACTCTAGTGTATGTACTGAGAATGGTTATTCAGGTAGATATGTTAAACAAGTAATCAGAAGCAAGTGAGAATTATATCGGCTCACAGCAGAAGTGGCCAGTGCAATATTTGATACTGGTAGACAAGATGTTCAATTACATCTTCTCAACATTTGTTCAAACATGTGTTGTTACTTTCTGCTTGAGGTGGGGGCGCTTTTTCCGCTCCTTCGTTTTAGAGGTAAATCTCAAGATTGAATATTGTTTAAAAAGTAAAGATATATGACAGACACAATTCGTGCATCCAGCCCAGCTCCATCTGTACCTCGTGGTGTTCCTCCGGCGCCACCACCACCACCCATGAGTACACCACGACAGGCAACACAAACATTAGATATGTCAGCTGAGAGAAGCACAAGGGTTGCTCCTCCTGGGGCGCCGACCGTACCAACGGCGCCACCACCAGTTGCGGCGGTTGCAGCCAGACCCGGTACACCACCTTTCTCACAGGGTAATGCGCGCGCACAAAGTAATCCCAACAGATTGACAATGGCGCAAATAATTAAAGAAGCATACGATAAAGGATTTTCGGATGTCCATTTAGGTGTAGGGGAAGTACCGCGTTTCCGTAACCGAGGCGAAATTGAGAAAACCGATTATCCTGTAACCGATAATGAAACCTTCATGTGTTGGTTACGCGAAATAATGACCGAAGAAGAAATTCGTCGCTTTAAAGAACACCTCGAATTTGATGGCGCCACACAATATGACTTTGCACGTGTGCGGATTAACGTTTTTGATTCAATGCTGGGCAACGCGATGGTGCTTCGATTGATTCCATTAAAAATCTTAACAATGGAACAATTGCGTCTTCCCCCTATATTCCGCGATGTTTGTCATTATCATAAAGGCTTGATATTGGTGACAGGCCCAACAGGTTCAGGTAAATCGACGACAATGGCGGCAATGATGGACTATATGAATCATGAAATGCCTCGCCACATTATCACCATTGAAGACCCAATTGAATTTGTTCACCAAAGTAAAAAAGCTTTAATTAAGCAGCGCGAAGTGGGAATGCACACCCGTAAATTTGATAACGCGCTCAAAGCAGCATTACGGGAAGACCCAGATGTAATACTCGTGGGTGAAATGCGCGATAAAGAAACCGTAAACACAGCACTCAAAGCTGCTCAAACAGGTCACTTAGTAATGGGAACCCTGCACACCAACAGTGCGGTCAAAACAATTGAACGTATTTTGAACCTTTACTCAGCAGAAGAGCAAGATGCAATGCGTGTTGCGGTCGCAGAATCATTAGTTGCAGTAATTGCCCAAGGATTGTGCAGAACAACCGATGGTAAACGCGCCGCATTTCACGATATCCTAATTAACACAGATGCTGTTAAAGAATGGATAAAAGATGGTAAATACGATGAAATCGGCGAATTGATGAAGCAAGCCAGCTTTGACGGTATGATTACCATGAACCAAGCATTGCTCAATCTCTACCAAGAAGGACGAATCACCGAAGAAACCGCCTTGGAAATGTCGCCAACTCCTAACGAAATGGCACAATTCCTCAGAGGCAGAGTTTAAATAAGTTAAAAGTGCTGAGTGCTGAGATAAGTTAAAAGTGCTGAGTGCTGAGTGCTGAGTTAAGAGTTAACTTCTAACTCCTAACTTCTCACCCCTCACTCCTCACTCCTAACTTCTCACCCCTCACTCAGCACTCAGCACTCATCACTCAGCACTAAATTGACACAAAATCCGCTACCAAAATTGTTTAAAGGAATTGCCTTGTTTACACCTGGAGGAGATATGCTTTATTGTATTGACCCCAGCAAACAGGGTAAATGGCATTCGCATTTGTGTAGTACTTTACAGAGAATCTTAGATTTATCAGAACCGCCACATTTCTTAGTTCCTTGTTATACAGCTACAATTGACCATTGGTTAGACCCAAAAACTCAGCAAATACGAACATTTGCAGAAGCGTATCCAGCAGTAATTCGATATCAAGCTTTATTAAATGTAATTTTTGATACTCATGGTTTAGTTTGGCAAAAGGCGCCGTGGAAAGAGGGGTTATGTGATAGCGTAGTATTATCTACATATCGTTCAACATTTCCTCAACTATGGGAAGACCATGATTTAATAGTTCGTACAGATATTGCAGAAAAAGAATTTAAGGCGCCTGCATTAACAATACCTGTACAGGAAGATAATACACAAGCTTACGTACTCAGATTATTTGTAGCAGGTCGAAGCCCAAATACCGAACGTATATTAAAATTACTCTACGAATTATTAGAAAAACACCTTGTGCATCCTTATACACTCAAGGTAATTGATGTTTTGAGTCATCCAGAACTAGCAGAAGCAAATCAAATATCAGCTACACCTACATTAGTAAAAGTTTACCCACAACCAATACGACGTGTTATAGGTGATTTAGAAAACGCCGAACGCATTTTACACATGCTTGGCGCCAACTCGCAGCAGTAAACAAGGTAAATTTACTTATCGTAAAAAAGAAATTTTACTACCAACTGAATCAATAATTCTTCCTTGCTTTGATGATTTAACCTTAGATTTGTCGAAAGTATTTCCTAAGCTATAGTATTTTGAAGCTCAAACCAATGCAGTAACAAGCATCCAAGTCACAGCAATCATTAATAAGTTTAACAACAAGGTGATTGCAGCTTTTAATTGCCTATTCGCACTAATCTTCCACCCTGTAAATAGTAGAAACACAAGTAGCCACAATGAGTACAGTTGCATTATGCAAAGTGGAAAAATGAATAGACCAATGATTGCCGCATTAAATGCATCATCTAATATTTTATCACTTTTGGTTTTCGTACTTGAACGGCGCCTTGATGTTTCAGCTTGAGGAGTATTTTCGTCTGTTGATGGCGCCTCAGTATCAGAATTAATAAACTCAACAGCCGTTAAAATATCTATAGCATTATCAGCATCAGATTGTAAGACTTTTAATTTAATCCATCCTAAAGCGATGGTTAAATGCCAAGCCATACTTGCTGTATCATCATCCATTAAAAACGCTGGTATTCCTTCTGCTTCAAGCAGTTGCTTTGCAAGGGAAGCTTCAACGGAATTACCAAAAGTCGCAATTGTAATTAGGTTATTGTTCATAGCACCGTCATTATCTGACGGGCGCCGTCATTAATTGCTCTGAATAATCTTTTCTTAAGATTGAACTTAATAAAACGTAAGGTGGGCATTGCCCACCATACAAAAAGCTAACTTAATATATAAACATCTGTTTGATAAACAATATCAACAAAACCCTGTTCAGAACAAAACTTTTGGTATAAAGAAAGCAAACCATTAAGGAGCCGTTCATGACCTTCACCTTCGCGCGGAACATAAGAAATACTCATTGCATCAATTGCTTCTGCTGGATAACTGGGACGATGCTTTACATAATCCGAAGCACGTTCTGTAAATCGCTCACGTGGATTTAAAGTATATAACGGTGTAGCTGCACTTGGATTATTTTGCATTGGTTTGGATTGGTGGCGCCGTACTTATTTTATAACATTCCGTAATATCCAAGTTAAGTTAATATATGAATACTTGTTTGATACACCATCTCAACAAAACCGCGTTCAGAACGAAATTTATGGTATAAGTCTTGTAAACCAGAAACAAGGTATTCATAGCTTTCACCTTCGCACGGAAGATAAGAGATACTCTGGGTGCGTCCTATCAAAGCATCTAAATCTAATTCTTGGCGATATTTTATCGTACATTCATGTTGATAATAATTAGCGAAATATTGAGTTTGCCTTAATGTTTCTTCAAACGTATCTGCCCCTTCACAGGGGTGGTTATTAGATACTTCGCGAATAAAACTGCTATATTCCCCAGTAAAATCATCATTTTGGTCACGATTATTCCATACCAGAGCCAAACGTCCATTCGGTTTTAAAATACGGCGAAATTCTAATAAAGCGGGTTCTGGGTCAAACCAGTGGAATGCTTGAAATGCTGTCACTACATCAACTGATGCATCTGGTAAGTTAGTAGCTTCTGCACTACCTTCACGATATTCGACATTCGGATGTGTTTGTGCTGCTTCCCGCATTGCTCCATTTGGTTCAACTGCAATGACTTTTACTCCACGAAGAGCTAGTAACCGTGATGCAATTCCTGTTCCTGCTCCAATATCTGCTGCTAATATTTGAGATGCAGGCGCCAGTCCTTGCAAGATAATATCAATTGCTTCAGGTGGATAACTGGGACGATATTTTACGTAATCATCCGCGCGTTGTGTAAATCGATTGAGTGGGTCTAATGTGTATAAGTCTGTAGCTGCACTTTGATTGTCTTGCATAAATTTAAATGCTGGCGCCGTGTTTATTTTAAACTAAAGGCGCCGAAATTCGTGAACAATTCCTGTAAAGTATGATGTTTAAGCTATACAAAGGTCTTGATTACTAACATCTATCTTATTACACCGATATTCGCTCATCTCGTAGAAGACGGCGATGTGGTTGAATTAACTCTCCTGAACGTACAACCCAAACTGGCGCCAGTTTTTCTTTTGCTACCACTTGTTTGCCCATTGAGTCGAAAAGCAACCAACAACCCTCTACTAAATTTAATATGCTAATATCCGCGCGCGAACCAATCTTTAACGTGCCAATCTCAGATTCTGCTTTTAAAATGCGTGCTGGGTTAATGGTGACAGAAGTAATTGCACTTACTAAATTCATTCCTAAAGCCATTAATTTTGATATAGCACCGCACAGGCTATAGTTCAAATGAGAATCATCGTGAAGAGTAAAAAAGTCACCGTGGACATCACTACTTATGGTATGAGGTAAGACTCCTTGTTCTATCATTAGTCGAGCAATGTCAAAGCTAAATTTTAATCCGTGCCCTAAATCCAATAAGACCCCACGCTCGATAGCTTGGAGCAGCCAATTTGGAACTTTAGTACGTCTTCCCATCACTCCATCAGGTTGGCAACTGTAGCAGTGACCTAATATATCACCTGCTTTCATGTAGGACACCACTTTTTCTACTACCTGTTCTGGTGATGGTCGTGAGGTTTCAACTACAGGGAATAATTCTCCTGTGTGGACATACAACGGCAAACCAGTCCGATTACCTATTTCACGGGATAATTCCATTACACCCATACCCCATCGAGATATAGAGCCTGAATCAGCAAAAACCTTAAAGCCACGTATAATTTCAGGATATTCTTCAGCTAAATGCACAATTGCATCTATATTGATGTTTTTCGGACTATCAAAACAAGCACCTGTAATATCTAGTGCTTTATTGGCGCCTACATTAACTGAAAGAAAGCAACGTACATCTGTTTTAACTTTGTCTACAACATTAGACTTAAAGCCTGGAAAATTAAAATAACTGCTGCTACCCTGATCTACAACTGTGGTAGAACCTGAATTAATACCCGCATCATCAGCAGGCAGACCAAAATTAGTCACCCACTCGTAAACATGAGTGTGTAAATCAATTAAGCCAGGACACACTATATAATCAGACGCTACAACAGTTTGCTTGGCTTTGTAGTTCGTTAATTGCTTGGCAACTGCAACAATTTTACCATTAGATACTGCAATATCGAAATACCCGTTAAGTGATTGACTTTCTTCAATTACCCAACCATTTTTGATAACTAAATCGTAATAAGTTAAGTTAGTATCCATATATATTCGCCTTTAGTTAACAGTAGACTGATAACTGTTAACTGAATATTTGAATTGATGAATTTCTATAGACAGAAAGCAACAAAATTTAATAAAACTGAAAGTAACTCGCTTCCAAATCAGATATAGATTAAGTTTTATTAAATGCTAGAAACTCTATATTTCTCATTATAGCTTTCAATGAAACTAATGCCAAAATATATTACTTTGGATAGATTTACTTAAGTTCACAGTATCATCAATTGATGAGGTGAGCTAAAAGCGCTGAAATTTTAGGGGCGCCCAACGAGTAAAAAGCAGGCGCCACAAACATGTAAACTATCAAGGTAAATATTGGAATTCATCCCACAGTATTTTTTGAGCATCTCTAACTGTTTTCACACGTCGGGATGTCAGCGCTTCGCTTTCTTTTGCTAAAATTTTGAATCCTTTTCCCTCGCGTTGGTAAAGAATAGCTACAGGGAAAGGTTTAGCTCCTGTTCGACCAATACCCGTGATATAGTCAGCTAAAACTAAAACACCATCTTCATTAGGGTCAGAAAAACCTAGCTGTAGAAAAGACACAGCTTTTATTTCATGTACTCTCCAACTAGTGGGTGTTAAATCTTCTAATTGTGGAAAAGTATAAACAACACGATTATTTTTGACCAAATATATTCCAAGTGTATTTTCGTTATTAAGAGCAGGGACAAAAAAACAAGAACCACATTCTGGCAAATTAACTCGGAAACTTTGGTTAATAACAGGGGTTTGCTTAGGTAGTACCGCACGAATTTGACGAGCATCCCTAGCAGAAAGACGTTGTGGACGTACTTGCTTTGTTTGTGCTTGAACTATATTATATTCAGAGGAAGCAATACTTGGACTGTATGAGCCTAACAATAAAAAAGTACTAGCGACTAATGTTAAGTTGATTATACGTATACACTTTTGAATATTGATTGTCATTTTTTATCAGCGTTAAGTATATGGTGATAAGCTTAACCACTGTTATAGCCTATTTTAACTTTCTGTACTTAGAATAAATATTTACACGTGCGTCTTCGGCTGGATAAAGGTTTTAGGTCTAATTTTATGTAATTAATTCTGTCTTACTACTTACCGAAGGGTAGGGAATAATCGCGTCTCTACAAAGATTTTATTATGGTTATGCTACCGGACATAACATCATAGGGCACCTTTAAATTTTTCAGATTCAGGTGGAGAGTGCTATGCTTGCTGTTCAATATTTCCATTCAATAAGGATAACTAGCCGTTATGAGATATTTTACAAGTGGAAGATGATGAAGCGGCTGCCCAATTGCTGAAAGAAACCTTTATTATATATAATTAAATTTTTGGCGAAATAAAGTGCGGAATATGATAAGTTGTTAAGTTAGGTTAAAAGAAAATGGACTTACAAAGACTTTGAGTTATAAAGCTTGCTTAGTTTGGGTTTCACAAACTAAAGCGAATTTCACCTACCTTTGTCAAAGCAATTTGCCCATAAAAGATTTTTCTGACAATTCTGGTATAGATTTTTACTGCGTCCAGTCTTCAATTGAAACAATTCCAATTCTCTCAAAATCAGATACATTTGCCGTAACCACAATATATCCCTTTGAGCGAGCAGTAGCAGCAATTCTACAATCTTGGGTTCCTACACGCTTTACTTTCGGAGATAATGATTGATAAATTTGTTCTGCCTCCGAAGTGTAAGGCAAGATTTGAAAGCGATGCAGCGCTTCAAATAATTCTTCAAATTCCTGATACGCACTTATTACAGACGATTTCTGCCTTGATTTTTGAATTATAGCTAAAAGACCCTGGATTATTTCCTCAACGGTAATAATGCTAACAAATATTGATTCAGGCGGCTTACTCCGAATCTTTTTTCCAATAAGCGGAAAATTACGACGTTTATCCAGATAATTACTAACAATGATTGTATCAAGTATATACACTGCTGTTACTTATCATCTAAACTACTATCTAAAATTTTATTAATCTCTTCTTTTTCTGCTTCTCTAAAGCGTTTTATTTCTTCAAGAGTCGCTTCCCAGAGTTCACCCCCAAACTTGCCTTCAAGGTCTGCAAGCGGGTGTTCATTCTTCTGGGCTTTCTTCTTTTTCTCAGGTAGTTTATGAGTAGTCATATTCTTATGGCACCTGTTTAACAATAATTACTATTATATATAATGTAGCAAAGTAAGTCAATTATACATTACCATCCCAAGACATAATTACCCTACTTTTTAATCTTATTCCAATCAATCACAGCAACTAAAATGCTTTCTTATATCGAGTATTCAACAAATCCATCCGCTTCTAAATCTTCGCTATATTAAACAAAATTTTGACTTTCTTTGAGCAAAACTTTGTAACGAGCCAAATCTTCAATAGCCCCAGTGCAATTAAGACGTAATCTGCCGTTTATCTTTCTCTGATAGTGATTGTATACCTACAGTTGAGTGGCCAAGTATCACAAATATGTTGTTTACGTGGATAGAAATTAGAGAAAGAAGATTAAAAGACCCAACGTAAGGATTCAGGTGACCAGTGGGCGCCTCCTCCCCAAAACTTTAAGCGAGTG
>ERZ1066124.638-NODE-638-length-18575-cov-12.992009_pt1 | contig 18575 bp, 11 predicted proteins | sample MGYA00382771_ERZ1066124 | MGnify/ENA primary metagenome ERZ1066124 (study PRJEB33369, sample SAMEA5778354) | biofilm metagenome | biome: Industrial cooling water; feature: Water cooling tower basin; material: Biofilm | place: United Arab Emirates | collected... | reverse complement strand
AAACCAAGACAATTCCCGAAGCAAACAAAATTTTTTGATAAAATAGCCCGATATTTAGATTGTAACGAGGGCTTTGAGTGTGGCTTCACCTATTGCAAAAATATCACTATTAGGGCTAAATGCTATTGACAAAACACGTCCAAAAACTTTGGAAAAATAAGAACCTGCTAGATTCGCCTTAGAAAAATTAACCTTGTGTAAGCTCGCTGTACTAAAATCTGCTTTCTTGACTATAGTACAGTTTAAATTTTTCCCTTCTAACGCTGTTTTATCAATTTTCACAACTAAAGAGGCTGCATTACCCCCTATATAACCAACTTCATTCTCTGTAAAATCGCGCGTTCCCTCAACCACTCCAATAACAGTAACCCCAACTGAACGTTCATGTTGCTCTTAGCAAAAGACGCCGTATAGACGGTGGGGTTTTATACCCCCTTGTTCCCGTAGGGAGAGGCATCCGTGCTGGAATCAGAATTCCATAAAAGCATAGGCGCCTCCTGCCCTCTGCCTTAGCTGATAAGAGCAAGTTTTAACAGGAACTTGAAAAAGCGTATGTTATTGAGTGAGATAGGCGCCTGTACCAGTGGTAGCGTTTTCGGCTAGCATCTAAGGGTTTGTATAAAGCCAAACATCAAAAATGACATAAGAATACGAACTAAATTACATATTAATTTATTTGTATTATTAAGGCACGCCAATCAAAGTGGACTGTACGTTTCTTGGAGCGTGTCCACCAGAAAAGCACCTGTGAGCAGCAGTTTGATTATGAGATAATTCATTTTTTAATTTTGATTTATAAAAGTATAAATAAATATATAAATTTTCAGTGATTATACGCAATAATTGTTTTAGTATTACAGGTATTCCATTAAAACAAGCGTATGAATAAAAGAAGGCAGGAGGCAGAGGGCAGAGGGCACTTATGTAAGTTCAGATGGGGTTTTAGACCCCAACTGAACGTTCATGTTGCTCTTAGCAAAAAGCACCGTATAGACGGTGGGGTTTTATACCCCTTGTTCCCTTCGGTCACGGGCAGAGGGCAGGAGTCAGCATTCCATAAAAGCCTCCTGCCTCCTGCCCTCTGCCTTCGTTGATAAAAAATCTATATCAAAGCTTACCACTTTCTTCTCTAAAGAGTGCCTTCTCAGGGTATTTGCCTGAAATTTCAAGATACAATACGTGCAAATTTTTATATTTAATAGATGAAAACCTCTCAGTAATGCCATATTAGTAGGTATGAGTTTATCTGGTCAGCAACGTAAGAAACTACAAGATGCTTTAATCGATGCTTTCCCTACAAAATCATCATTAGAGCAAATGCTATCGTATGAATTAAATATGAATCTAGATGAAATTGCTGGTGGAAAAAATTTACAAGAAATTGTCTTTAATCTAATCAAAAAAATAGAAGCAGAGGAATCGATTGAAAACTTAGTTTGTGCAGCACATAAAACAAACCCTGGAAATTCCAAATTACAAGCTATTAGTCAAACACTTGTAAATGAATTATCTTCTATAAATCATATACAACAAAAAGGTGAAGATAATAGAAGTCGTTTTCAAATTGCTCAGGGTTTAATAACTAATATTAAGTTTATTTTATCACTTATTACTATTTTTGTGTTGATTGGAATAGGAATCTATCTATATAAAAATTATCACTATCAAAAAAATCAGTATGAATTAGTAAAACTTAATTCTCTCAAAAAAAATCAAATTACAATAGGGAATTTAATTGTGGGAGAAAAAGGTAATTACTATCGAATTGAAATTACTGCTTATAATCCTTTAAAACGGGATATATCTGTGAATTATTTGAAAATTAGTAGAGAATATAACATTTTTATTAGGTGCCTGCCGCCACTGGATAACTCTCCACATTACATTATTTCTGATACAGTTTATATTTCTAAATTCAATCAATATGAAAATCGATTAACTTTACCAATTTTTCCACAAAATGGTGTATTATCAGGAGCTAAATACTTAGCTAAAGGAAACGAAACAAATTCTTGTGGTAGTTCTTCTTTTGAATTAAGTTTTGATACATCCTTTCTTTTGAAAGCTAGTTCATATACAATTGTTTTAATTGATATCCCTAAAGAATTAAAAGTCTCTCACGCTAAATATAGATCATCAGGTAAAACCATAGATATCAAAACCCTAAAAACTATAATGACACCTGAATACTCTGATGAATTTGCTTCCTCTCTTAAAATTAATTTATTTATGACCACAGATACGAAACAAGAAATTGCTTTTACTAAAAACTTCTTAGAGCAGTAAAGTTCGCAATATCAGACCTAAAATATGGTGATTTAAGAGGATTTTGAAAATTTATTGAAGTTAAGTTCAGGTATTTTATAAATTTAGATACTAAGCAACTCGTAATTATATTTGTGACAATTTTATTATGATTATTCATTAGAAATTATTTCATATATTTTGAGAATAAGTGTATATATTAACTAAGTAAGTAATTCTGAGTTAATCTATGTTATCTTGGTTTAATCTCAATTATTATCAAATTAGTCAAACTATCAAGGGTTTTTAGGTCACTAATTTGATTTCGATAAAGTAAAAGTACCGGGAGCATCCAGTTTCGGCAGATCGACTTTTTTAGACTAAGTGTATAGTAAGGTTTCCGGCACCGAGTGCGCCCGAAGCGTGGCTAAATATGCGCGCGGTTAAACCAGTGGCGCCTGTAATATTCATATTTTCGTATGGTCTATCTATCAAAGCCAAGAGACATTTACCCGTTTCAACATCCCATAGTTTAATAGTGGAATTCTACTACTGGCAACAATTTTACTAAGTATCCTTCATCCGCACGCTCTTTTTCTACGGAAGAACGTATTGCGAGTACATCAGTTACCTGTGCTTCCCCAGCAATACCTCAAATTAAAATGCGCTCATAACGATTACGTTTTACAGGAATATTCTTGATTCGCGGTTTCCTTTCCTGAACAAGGATACCAAGTTGGCGCCATAATCTGATTTTGATTGTGTAAGTTGTATAAAACTAACCTTTCAGCAGTAATTTTCAGGAATTAGACGTAAAGATGCTGAATATATATATACTTATTCTAATTACCGACTATGAGCATATTCAAGCAACAGAATAATTGGAGTATAAAGCATAAATTACTATTAGTGCTTGCAATTGCTGGAATTATTGCGGCGATTCCTACACTTTACAGAATGCCGGGGAGTGGATTCGGCGCCGACTCTAATAAATCGGAAACAGTAGAACAGGTCATTAATCCCAAAGATGGGAAAATTATTAAACTTACAAAAACAACTGAACATTTTCAATCAGGTAAGACACTTTGGGACTGGCTAGGACTAGGAGGTACTATAGCAATCCCAATAGCACTGTACCAATTTCAGCGTAGTGAGCAGAAGCAAGTTGAGAATAATTCGCGTGAAGAAGCGATGCTTGCTTATTTCAAGCATATTTCAGAACTACTTATAGATAAAGAGTTGAAACTATTAATTACTAAAAAACAAGAAGATACAAATTTCAAAGACCCTAAGCTTAATGCATTATTGGACGCAGCGCGCGCGTGTACTTTATCAATATTATTTAGATTAGACCAAGATGGAGAGCGTAAAGGACGTATCATAAGATTTTTAAGTGATGCGGGATTGATAGGTGAGTTAGATTTAGAACAGGCAAATTTAACTGGTGCCAATCTAAATAACATTAAACTTAAAGGTGCTAAGTTAGGTTACGCAAAGTTGAGCAATGCTAACTTAAGTCTTACCGATTATCGCATTATTAAGAAGATAGAAAAAAATTTAGACAAAAATTTACCTTCAGAACCAATTTGTGCTGATTCAGGAGTACAGTTATATTGCGCTGATTTACAAAACGCTAATCTTGATAGACGTTTTCTACTTGGTGTTTGCTTAGAAAGCGCCATTCTAAAAAATGCTAGTTTGAAAAATACTCATTTAACTAATGCTATCTTAAATAACGCTGACCTTACAGGCGCCGATTTAACTGGTGCTATCTTAAGTAATGCTAACCTAATAGGCGCTGATTTAACTAATGCTATCTTAAATAACGCTGACCTTACAGGCGCCGATTTAACCGATGCTATTTTACCAGATGGCAGCAGGTATCAATCTCCAGAACAGATTAAACAATTTTTAAAGGCGCCTATTCCAACCTGCTAACAACCCGACGTTAATTATTGTTACAAATCTTGTTCATCGATGGCGCCGAGTGCTTTTAGCGTGACTTTTTTTGCTGCGGTTAGACCAGTGGCGCCTGTTTTCAAAGTATAGTGGCGCCTATTTCAACGGTCACGTTAATTATTTTTACAAATCTTGTTCATCAACGGCACCGAGGGCTTTGAGTGTGGCTTTTTCTGCTGCCGTTAGACCAGTGGCGCCTGTAATGTTCATATTTTCGTAAGGTTTGGAGCTTTTAAAGGTTTTCAAACATTCACCACTCTTAACACTCCAAATCTTAATTACTCCATCTTCACTGCAACTAGCGAGATTTTCAGCATCCGAAGAAAAAGATAAAGATGATAAAGTTATGCTATGCCCTTGCAAAGTCCATAATACTTTATCTGCTTGAATATCCCAAATTTTAACTGTAAGGTCATCACTTCCGCTAGCAAGTAGTTTTCCGTTCAAACTAAAAGTAAGTGCTTTTACCTGACCGACATGTCCTATCAATATTTGTAGACAACTGCCTGTTTTACTATCCGAGAGCCTAACATTATAATCATCACCACCACTAGCAAATACTTGCCTATCTGGACTAAAGACGATATTTCCTCTGAAACAATTGGTATCTCCTTTAAATGTTGTAATACATTCTCCGGTTTTGACATTCCAAAATCTCATAGTATCATCATGACAACAACTAACTATTTGTTGACCATCAGGGCTAAAAGCAATGGTTCTTATTCGTTTATTATGTCCCTGCAATACTTTAAAACATTGCTTCGTTTGAATGTCCCAAAGTCTTATGGTCGTGTCATCACTTCCACTAGCTAGGGTTTGTCCATCAGGACTAAAAGCAATACAGCGTACCCAATGATTGTGTCCTACAAGAGTTTGTATACAACTTCCGGTTTTTATATTCCAAAGCTTTATAAGGTTATCATCTCCGCTACTTGCAAGCACCTCTCCATCAAACCTGAAGGATAGCGAGTGTACCCAACTGGTATGTCCCTGTAACTCTTTTATACAAAATCCTGTATTTACATCCCAAATTTTTACAACATGATTATCATCCCCACTAGCTATGAATTTACTATCAGGGCTAAAGGTAATTGACTTAACCCAATCAGAATTTCCTTGAAGAGTGCTGATACATTCTCCAGTGCGGATATCCCACAACCTCACAGCGTGGTCTTGCCCTCCACTTGCAAGTATTTTGTTATCTGGATGAAATACGGCAGATTGTACATAATTATTATGTCCCTCTAAAATTTTAATACATTGACCCGTTTTCGCATCCCAAAGTTTTACTTTATGGTCAGAACTACTACTGGCAAGAATTAATCCATTATGGCTGTAAGCAATGAAGTTAACTTGAGCATTATGACCATAAAAGTTTTTTAAGCATTGTCCTGTACTAATGTTCCATAGTTTAATTGAGTAATCCTGACTACTGCTCGCTAAATTTTGCCCATCTGGGCTGAAAGCAAGAGATTTGACCCAATTAGTATGTCCATTGAGAGTTTGTAAATATTGCTTTGTCTTAATATCCCAAAGCTTTATATTGTATTTATCGCTACTATAAGCAATAATTTCCCCATCAGGACTAAAGGCTATTGAACGTACATACCCAGATGAATTTGATAAAGTTTCTAAACATTCAGAAGTGCTGACTTTCCATAGTTTAACAGTTAAATCTTGACTGCCGCTGACTAGTATTTGTCCATCAGGGCTAAAAGCAATTGAACGTACAATACTACTGTGTCCATATAAAGTTGTTAAACATTCGCTAGTGTCAATATCCCAAATTTTAATTGTATTGTCGTTGCTTGCACTTGCAAGGGTACGACCGTCAGGGCAAAAAATTACTGAACGTACTACATGATTATGCCCCTTACGCTTCCATACTTTTTGCCTGTCTGCAACTCGCCATAAGTGAATTTCACCAGCAGCATCACCTATCGCTAAAAGCTGTCCATTTAAATTAAATGCTACAGAAAAAATTTGATTTAAAAGCTCCTTAAAAACACAACCTGATAAATTTGCGTTAATAAAATTTACATCGCGTAAATTTACGTGACTAAAATTAGCATCTTTAATAACTGTATGGCTTAAATTTCTCTTATCTAAACCTGTTCTATCAATTTTAACAATTAAGTTTGCTGCATTTCCTCCAACATAACCGACTTCATCCTCTGTAAAACCGCGCGTTCCTTGAATCACCTCAATAACCGCCTCAATATCACCAACCATCGGCGCCATCAAATCCAAAACAGCTTTAGATAGCGGCGACGAACCAAAAGTCTCCCTCAATTTCTCCAAAGATTCCGCAACAAACTTATATAACGGTGCCTCATCTTTCCCAAAGTAAGAAGACCAAGTAAAACTTCGAGGTGCCACATTACCCACCTCGGAGCGCGCTAGTTCTGTAAAATCAAGAGCCAAGGCGCCTATTTCTGCTGCAAACTTATACGCTACAAAAAACTCTAACAATGAACGATGGGCTGGAGTGTAGTCACCATCAGCGTTTCGGATGAGCATTGTTTGACCCATCATATCGAACTGCCAGTGATCTAAATCTTTTTCTTCCTGTACAGATGCACCAAACAGGCGCCTAATTCTATCAGGGAAAAGTCTGTAATTTAGACTCATTTGGTCAGTACACAACATTTCCCAAGATAGTTCGCATAAGAAATAAAGCTTTTGAGCAGAGGAAGTAAATGTACGTTTTTGCTTTATATCATTTTCTATTTTTCTTCGCACCGCATATAGATACACGCGCGACATATCAACAGGTTTACCCGCTTCAATATCTGGTAACGCTTCTAAAATTAACTCGGTCATTACCGGGCGCCGTGCCAAATCTAATAACTGTGGATTGTTCATCACTTGTTCCACAGTTGTGAAAGTTGCCTGATATAAAAGTACTTGTTTAATTTGCTCGTCGTTGAATTTCTCTAATTCCAACACCTCGAACTGTGGTGTCTCCCCGGTTAAAAGAGCAGTTGATGCTTGTAACTCCGCACTTAATAACGCGCGTCCTTCTTTAGCTTCAGGAAAATGTTCGCTACGGCAAGTCAAGATAACTTTGGCGCCGGGAACAACAACCTTCGCTAATTCCCAGAAATTATTTATCATCTCCTGACGGTCAACGCGCGCTGCCATCTCATCAAAACCATCGAATATCAATAGCAGCTTCCCCATACGGTTGAGTTGTTCAAACGCAGAATAACCAGGTAAGGGTATTTCGTGCTTACGAAAGAAAAATTCTGAGAACAATGATTCCACACTTACCGCTTTGGCATAATCTCTCAATGGAATAACCAGAGGTAAACGGGGAAGTTCAACACCTCTACTTAAGGCATCTTTATATCGTTGTAGAGCTACCCAAGCATAGTGAAAAGCAAACCACGTTTTACCAGTCCCAAATTCCCCTAGTACAGAAATATGTTCTTTTGCAGGGTCATCAAGCCAGCGGTCAATATATCCATCAATCCAACCATCTTCTTCTTCATAACGACTAACCGCTATTTGGCGCCCAGTTATAGAATCAACTTCTTCTTTAGTACAAGCAAGCGGTACATACTTTGTATCAATCTGGCGCCGTTTTATTTCTGCCTCTAACCATTCGAGATACCCACTAAAATCAGCATCTTGGGCAAGTAATTCATCGAAAGTGTAACATCCCAGGTGTTTGTTCTCTTCTTTTTCTACCTCTGTACGCGCTGCTCTTGATATACGACGTGCAGTTACTAACCATCCCTCGTCCGCGCGCTCTTTTTCCACAGAAGAACGTATTGCCAATACATCACTGACCTGTGCTTCCCCAGCAATACCTCGAATTAGAACACGGTCATAACGATTACGTCTTACAGGAATATTGATAATCCATTCAAAATATTCTTGGCGCCAAATTTCCTGTTTCTCAAACCTGTAACCTAGAGTTTCCAGCCAACCACGCATTTGTTCAGCAAGTGCCATTGCTTTACATTGGAGGGGAGGCGCCTCTTTACTGGACGGTAAAGCAAAATTATCTTGTTGAGATAGGAGTAAAGCAATTTCCGCGCGGATACCTTCAAGTGTAGGAATCCTATCGAGTTTTTGATTAAGCGTTGTGATTTGTTGACTTAGTAATACATCCGAAGGAGTGCGGCTGGTTTTAGCTACTTTACAAAATACCAAGTAAAACGCTGCTAACTCCCTGCGCGCGTCTATTCCCAAATTTCTAATATCATTAATCAGTGCATGTGTATCAAGATAATTATTTATTTCTGAAAGAATAATTGAAGGGGTATTATTATCGAATGCTTTGCGAAATGCCTTTTTTATTTCTTCGTCACGGAACAGTTCGAGGAATAACTGTGGTTTACCTATACCGTACTCCACCAGCGCATATGCATAAATACCTGAGAAGTCTGATGGGGGATGCTCTGGCGCCAGGTTAAATTTTTGTAATATTTTAATCACTTCTTCGTTGCGTAGTAGCTTGTCCTTAAGGATAGGAGTAGCAATCCCGCTTACCGTTTCAATTAAGCTTTTAAGGTCGATTGGTGGTAACACGCTTTTATATAAAATGATTTAAATAAGATAATCATTCTGATAATAGCGTATAATTACTGATGTGATGTACTTATCAATGTATCATTATATTTGCATATCGCTTTTGCTTGAAGCGAGGATAATTATACCCGTAAACAAACGTAAGACATAGATTTAATATATACCTCTGTCTAAGTATTAATAAGATTTACATGAACAACGAAGTATTTTTTGATATTCGAGCTTCGGTTTGTGATTGGAACGGGCAATTACTGAACCCAGACATTCGCAGCGCAATTACCGTAAACAACGTTGTAAGAGTTTCTGTAAAACATGGTTCAGGGTACTCTGAGGGTATTTATATTCAAGTTACCGCAGTGTCCGGTTCAGATTTGGTCGGAATCGTTCAAGATACTTACCGTCATTTTTTCGAGGGAGAAATAATATATGTGGAAAATGGTGAGTTAATCCGCTTCCCACGCGCTTCAATAATAGAAGTGCCTTTGGGTTGGGATGAAAATAAGAGTTTAAGGAATGCTACTGACTCTTGGCTTCAGTCGTGTGAGGAATAGGCGCCTGTAAATTAGACGAAGATTTACAACTTGTCCGCAAACCTAAATTTGGTTATATGTAGTACAAAAAAACTCATATAAATTAGATGTCAGTTAAGTGACATCTAACTTAAACCTAACTTGCACATTAAAAAGCAAAAACTGACTCAGACAAACAAATTAGTAATTCAACTGACTATTTAAGTGGAAATGTCACTCGTTGCTCGAACGAATATACTAGCAGTGAGATTTAACCTAAGTTAAAGTATAGTGACACCTAACTAATGCTACGCCTCAATCCATAAAGCTATATCAAAAATCGCTGTATTCCCCTCTCCCATTACGTTTGCGGTCATTCTAGCCAATACTGTGTGATACTTCACTGTCTTTACAGTCATATAGTTAGACAAGGTATGTTAAAGAGGGTCACTTAAACATCACTCTAATATCAACAAGCAAGTTTTATTAGGAATAGTTTCAATACTTGTAGTATCGCTAACATCCAATGATTTTAAAATATTACTGGCGCCCACACCATATGAGATAAAGACTCCGCAAGTTCCAAAACTTATACCCGTCACACGTTGCTTGTAGAACCAATTGCAGTATTTTTTCGGTGGTTAAACGAGCGTTGTGATGTTTATAACAATAATATTCTTCGAGTTTTCCGCTCACAGCGTGGAATACCTATGGCAATTGACCCTAGTAAGAGAACTAAATCGATAAAGGTATACGTGTTTGAGGAAGAGAAAGTTGCTATCGAGGAGAAAGCAGCGGCAACGAGTACAACTGCATCTGAATATTTAAGGTCATGCGGATTGAAGCGCGCGCTAACAGTCAAACCCACCCCTGATTTGATAAGCATCAAGGTATATGCTGGTAGGGTAAAGAGTGAACTGATGATGCTGTTGCACTTGGTGAAAGAGACAAACAATCAACTTTTGTTAGAAACCGTCAACAGCGCGCTCGTACATGTGGATAAAATAATTGCTGTTGCATTTCAAATGAATGCTGGAGAGGATAAACCAGACGAAAAAGTAGAGGATTGACTATATTGATTTCACAAATCCTATTACCCATTGCAAAGCATCATCAGTAATCACCAGGATGCAAAATATTAGATTTAATCCATTGTAATAAGTTATAACCTAGATATACTAAGGTATTCACCTATTAAATAAACCAATAGTAACTCAAAATTAATAGAATTTATTCTCAACAACGAAGTATTCAATATTGAATTATTCGTCTATTACTTATAAAATTTCGGCTCAGTTGCGGTCAACAGTGTAAATTGCTTTCAAATACGTCTGTTGCCTTAATTTAAGACAACGAGAGTGATTAATAACCTTTTGAGTCATGGCGCCTGCTATTTTTAAGCTTGTAATCTTAATGTTCTATTTACACGTTCTTCAGTTTGAGATAGTTTATCATCTAAAATGTCGAGTTCCCAATCTTCCAAAAACCTTTCCCCAAGTGCGCGCAAATCTCTCATTACTGAAGCTACTCTATCAAATTTGAAAAGCATGAATCAAAAAACTGTAGAGCAACAGCAAAACAGCCAAGAAGAATTAATAGAACGATTGTTAAAATAAAAATTGATTAACACAATTAACTAGGACATATAGCTACAGAAGTACGCGCTTCGGGTGTAGTTTGTGGCGCCGTTGCAACAAGTTCTAAACTCCCATCATTATTCTTGTTGTGCTTATCTTTACATTTCCTGCAGAACCCTGTCCTAAAGTTGCGACGTAAATCAACAATATTTTAGTACTACCAAAATGAATTTTCAATTAGCGAAGTGTTCAATATTGAATTATTCGTCCAAAACATCAGCATTTTTTTAACAAGTGCTTACGCACCAAATACGTGCAAGCATTTAGGTAAGTAAAATGGATAAATACTATGCAAGGTTGGTATATTTTAAATCGAGTGGGAAATATTATACTGAGGCAAAATTAGAGCTATTACCAGAAGAAATCAAGAAAGGCGAAACTAAAGAAGCTGACTTAGCTTTGATGTACATGATTGCTGATAGGGTCAAATGTCTCGCAGTTCTAAAGAATCTTCCTGGCATTAGTGGTAACTGGCTTGAACAAGGATACATTTATACAGATTGCCCAGAAATCGGTCATCCCGTACTGCTGGAACCTAACCGTTAATTAATAAGTAAGCTATCTCCCAAAGAGGGATAGTTTCTTTTTTAACAGTAAATTTACGTAAATATTATTCATTTTTTATAAAAAGTTACACAAATCTTGCTATTAAATGAAGCACAGGCAAATAAATTAATGATACAAATGTGATTCCTGTCATTTATAAAAAGCCCAATTTCCTTAAAACACTTCAGTACGTGCTGGGGAAAGAGGATGCTGCAATTATTCAAACCAATATGGCAGGAAGAACCCCAGATGAGTTTAATCAGCAGTTTCTCAATACAAAATATTCCAATAAGGCAGTCAAGCGACAATGCGCGCACTTGATTATCTCAATTGCTCACCGTCCCGACTATCACGAGCATTTATCCGATAGTCAATACTGTTATGTTGCACAGGAATACCTCAAGGATATGGGGTATTTGCCTAAAAACGAGTCAGTTACCGAAGCAGAAAGTCAGTACGTCGCAGTTCGTCATCATGACCGCGACCACGAACATTTACATATAATAGCTTCTCGCATTAGGTTAGACGGTAGCCTAGTTCGAGATTCCTACGACTATTTCAATTCCCAAGTGTCAACCAGGCGCCTAGCTGCTCAGTTAGGACTAGAAGTGACACCCACAACAAATAAATCTATAGCTAATCGGTTAAAGCAAGAGTACGGGATAGATACTCCCATTAGCCCCAATCGCTCAAAAAGCATTAGGGCAGTGAACAGTAAACACAAAACTCCCACTAGCAAAGAAATTATCCGGGAAGCTATAGCAGAAGCAATCGAAAACAGCCCTAACCGTGATATTTCAACTTTTATTGAGCACCTCGAAAAAAGTAGAGTACAAGTACTACCAAAACTAAGCGAAAAAGAACTACTAGGATTCAGTTACATCCATGAGAATGTCATAATTGCTGGTCATCAAGTTTACAAGCCTTACAGTTGGAAAAATCTCCAAGTTGAATTTGGGTTTGAGTACAACCCTGAAAGAGATTATGACAGCCTAGTAAAAGCGCGCTCCAGGGGGCAGGAACTTTTACTTACTCCTAGCATGACCAAAAGCACAAACAATAATAGTGATGATGGGAATCATGGCTCTCAGCAAATCGTTAATACGCCAGCACTTAATGAAAATAATCAAAACCAAGAGGTTAGTAACATAATTGCTATCCCGGTATTACTGGAAGAAAATCAACCTAAGAAGGGTGTGTCTGCCGCCAGTAAAAGTCTCAAGGAAGAAAATACTAGTACAGACATTACATTAAGACAAAAAGAAGAAGACCTGGCGCCGCAAACTAAAATTAATCGGCTTGATATAACCGACACTGCAACTGAGTATAGAAAACAAGTAAGAGTTGCAATTGATACACTATACGATAGCAAGACTAACTTAGAAAAGTTGAACAAGGTAACTTCATATGAGGTACAGAAACAGCCTCTAGCTAGAAATGAGGCTAATGAACGTGAAATTGCGGACATAGTAAAACCTCCACAGCCAAGTATCCCAGCAGAAAAGACTTCCGCTCCAGCTCCACAACCCCAGCACGTAACCTTAAGACCATCAATTAATCAAATTTCTACAGAAGACAAACTCTGGGCAGAGAGTTTACTGCCTACAATAGGTAAAATTTGGCACAAGGCAAATCAAAGCGGGAAAGTCAAACTACTTGCTGGAGCGATGAAACAAGTAAACGGTAAAGAGTACACAATCACCATTGATGATAGTAATAAGCTGACTGTTTCATCTGTTATAAATAACAGAGAAATCGCCACCTATGACCTTGATAAAAATATTTTGATTGCTGCTAAACCTCAAAATTCAGATAAACAATATTGGGAAAGATTAGCAAACAAACAACTAGCAACTCATCAAAATAAAGCTGTGGAAATTTAGTCTTAAGATTTGAGTTAATATAAACCATAGCTAGTTTCAGCTTGATATCCAGCCCAAGCTAAACCAATCTCGCTCCACCACTCATCTGGAATTAACCACTCTAATATTTCACCGTTACGTAACATAATATTTAATTCAATATAAGATAGGCTCTCTAAATATTCAAGACTAAACATACTGGTTTAAAAAACTGAGTAGCTTAATTATATAAGGTTATACAACGCTTAATAATTGATTTGTAATGATATCAAATTTTAGTTTGATGCAATACTTAATCATTCAATAATAAAATTACGTAAATATACTATACCCTTTTATATTAAAAACATGGTATTGTCAGTCAAACATTTTGATGTTCGCTTAAAGCAGTGGGTTCATACTGATAATGATACTAACAATCCAGATTCTATTTTAAAAGATAAGCTAGAAAACACTGAGTTAGAGTACTTCTTTCCAGATAAGAGTTTTTCGGCAACGTATATTGACGAAAAAATTACTGATGAACAACTTAAAAATAATCATCCAGATGGTCACGTACTGTTGCTAGCACAAGGTACTCGACTTACTTATGGATCTTCAGAATGTCTTCCTATTATTGAAAGAATTTATCCCGACTCAAAAGACAGAGCAGCATATAATATATTAACAAGCCCTTGTGAAAATTCTTTAATCAAAACAGTTAGTATTTTAGTAGTTGATGATGCTAACGGTGAGAATGGTGGAATTATCGACAATAATCAAGCTTACGAAATGACCGGAGACGGTTATGGGCAAATAACAACTAAATTGTATCAAGAGCTAGTTAGTCATCAAGAAGAAGATGAATATGCTTTACTTCAGCATAGACTTTGCTGGAAAGAAGGTAGCGGAGATGACCCATATGATAGAACTGCTAAGGGAACATTTCGACCAGATAACTTAAACGGTAAAACCATATTCTTTGATAAAGAACTTACTTATCAGGATGAGAATAATAAGCCTACTATTGATATAGTAATACCAGTATCCTCATTTAAAGGTAGCGATAAAGATAATCCTTTAGGCGCCACCAAACCACAGATAAAACCTGGTTTATATACTCAGGAGATTTGGTTAGGAGGAAAAACATTATCTGAACTAACCGAAACTGCTATCTCTCAACCTATAGCTTCTTTTCCCAAAGGAATAAAAGATTTAGCAGAACAAGTAGAGCTAGAAGCTAAAAAGCTTAAAGAGATAGCGTCTGACCCTCGCAAAGCGGCAGAATATTACTGCGAAAAACATGAGAAGCGTAAGAGTTTTCTCAAACAGCAAGCGCTTGAATTAGAAGAACAAGGCGCCAGTGACCCAGAAGCTGCTGAAAAGCTAGCGAAGTTAAACGCGCAGATAGAAACTGAAAGCTCTATTTACAAACTTATTAAAAAAGATTTACAAGGGCATGGACAACTCCTTGAAACCGAGAAAGTAAAAGGTGAGCTAAGTCGCTTTCTCCAAAATGAGTGGAAAGATACTTCAATTGGGAAAAATCTCTCTTTCGAGCGCGCGATGGTTATTCCATCCAAGAACCTCCAAGATGGAGAGGTATTTATTCCCCATTATAAAGAAGGTCAGCTAGTTCCTAATTTTCGCTCACCTTTTCTTAACTCAAACGGTATGTGTGTCTCAACCAATAAAATAGTTAGAGACGTACTTGGGCCTGATGGCAAACCGCTTAAAGGTGTAGTAGCTGTTTCTGATGAAACCTCAGAGAAAATTTACAATCGTCTGTGCAAGCAAATTCAAGAATTTATTCCCGCACTCGAACAGCAAAATGCTAAACCTGAAGGGATAGAGGAGATTTTCAACCAAAACCAAAAATTCAAACTCGAAGCTTCCACAAAAGAAGAATATAAGCAAAAAATCAAAGAGAAAATTGATTTTACAGATAAATTTAACCAATACATAACTAAGCTACAAGAGCTAGGATACAAAATCAACCCCCTCCCCCGTGAATCTGAACAAGAACGCCAAGCGCGCGACTATGACGGAGATACAATAGGGTTTGAGTTAGCTGAAAAATATCCTAACCTGACGGCAGAAGCTATCGAACGTAACCTTCCCCAAAACGCCTACGACCCCACCATCAAATTTAAAAAACAATCTTTTTATGAGCAAGATGGTAGCCAGCCTGAGTTTGAAAAGATTGCTATCCACATGGCTGATGAAATCAGCGTTGGGGTAATTAACAACCACCTGACGAAGGTAGAAGCATTAGAATCTGAAATTACCATACTTCTTGAGTACGGCGAAGAGAAAGACCAACTCGAATATGTACAAAAAGTAGCTAATTACTACGAAAAAATACCCGACCAAGATATTCCTGACCAGTATCGAGATTACTTACAACAATTTGTTGATATTGTGCAAAATGAACCCTTGACGCAAGAATCTGCGCTGAGGGCAATGGCGTTAAACCAGCTTATGTACCGCGAGATGATTGCCGAAGCTACATTCGAGAATCAAATTGCGGTTGACATGAAGAAAAGTAGCAGAAAGCCTGATGTGGAAATTATAGAAGCTAATGAAAAGGTTCTCCACCGCGATGTTAATTATATTAAAGACAAGAAGAAAGGCGACGTTTACATAGACCAAGGAATACAACCAACTGGTAACTCACCTGTAGAAATACTTGTCAGTAAGGTGAACCAGTACTTTGAGACAAGTAAATTAGAGTCGCGGGAACTTACCCAATTCTCAAAACTTTTTAAAGGCGTAGATTATACTCACCAACAGTACCTTCAAGCAACTCTTGCTAAAAGGGAGTACGACAAAGAATTTAACAATGCTGCACGTTTATCCAGGCGCCGGGAAACTGAGAAGGGACTATCAGCAAGTATTGATATCAGTAGTGGTAAAACACTCGATGTTACAAATATTCTTAAGTACAACCATCCTCAAATCTGGAATGCACAAAAAATCAAGCTTAGAGTGTCACCAGTAGACCCAGAAAAAAGAGGTTCGGGAGGGCATAAATATAAAGTGTATGCTCAAATTAATGATGAACTCGAAGACGGCAAGCCCAAATTTAGAACATTAGGTACTATTTCCAAGGAGCAAGAATGGAAGCTTGAGGAGTTAGGAGTTCAACCTGGCACAGAAATTACCTCTACCAAAATATCACTCAAACCAGGACTTAGCGAAGCTCAGGTAAAATTGGCTTTTCAAAAAGCAAGTGAAATAGCTCAAAACTTTCGCTCGGCAATTCCCGATGACCAAAAACTGGCAATGGCTGCTGCAACCTACGCATTATCAAGCACGCGCGAAAGTTTTAGTTCCTCAAAAACCCAAGCTAAAAGTGAAGTTGAACAAGAAATTGAGAAACAAAAGAAAGTTTCCAACTTCGTGTTTACTGTTTTCAGTGACGAGATTGAAAATCAGTTAGAAAAACTTCAATTTAATGATTTTGTACTGACAGGATATAAATATAATCTTGAAAATGAAGCCAGCGAACCAAAAAACTTAGGACAAGTTCAAGAAGTAAGATTTAATATTAGCGAACAAGCTAACAAAGCAGGTAATAGTATAGTCAAGGATGTAATTGAAGTCAAAGATACTGAAACCGGAGAATATAAAACTTTTGCTAATATCAATGCTAATGATAACAAACTGCCAATTGGTACAAATGCTACTGGTATAATTGAAAAAGGCGAAGTATATACAGCTACAGTTACAACAAAAGTACCAGGGCAACCTGAAGTTACATTTACTGTTAAAGAATTACAGAAGTTTCAAGCACACGACCAAATATTTAATGGTGAGAAAGTCAACTTAACCATAGCTTGTAATAAACTCGAACGGGAAGATTACGTAGTATATTTTCAAAACGGCGCCAAAGAAGAGAAATTAGGAACCATCGCTGAAGAGTCCCTAAAAAACGGCATAAAAGAAGGTTGGCTAGCAGAAAAGCCTGGTCAAAGTGGACAAAAGCTACAGCTACAACTTAATAGCATAAGCACAGGTGATAACGCTTTTGTTATTGGTAAAACACCTGAAGGTAATCTCCTCAGAATTAATGTTGAGAAAAAGTTACAGAATAAGGAATTTAAAAATCAAGAAGTATCGGCAAGAGTTAATGCTTATGATAAACTATACGTTTATACTGCCAAAATAGGCGATGTCTCTCTTGGGGTTATCGGACAGCATCACGAGCGCATACAAAGAGATTTAGAGAAGAAAACTGGGCGCCAAAGTTCAAGCCGTAGCAATACACTTAGCCAACCAGAAAAATTAATCCAAGCAGGTGTCATTAAAGAAAATCAGTTTCAAACTACTATACCAGTTATTATCAACAGTAACGATGGGACTTGTAAATTAACTATTGACCCTGAATCAGTACAATATCCTGAAACTTGGGTCAAGCGTCATCAGCTAGTAGAAAAGCAAAAAGAAGTTTCACCAGCAGAACAAAAGAATAATCAATTATTTGATAAAATTACAGAACGTCCTTCTATCCTGTTTCAAAGTAGGAGAGATAAATCTGAAGGATTAGTTCGGCTAGCTGTTGATAGCAAAAAAGTCAAAGCCACTGAAAAGTTTTTAGAAAGCTCTGGGATAAAATACGAGAAACTCCCTCAATCACAAGCTAAACTAGAAGCCAGGAAGGGTATGACAGTATTCATGCTCGATGAAAGCACTATTACGCCTGAGAAAAAAGAACAGATTATACAAAGAACTGGTAGCATAAAAGATAATACTATACCACCAAAACCTATACCAGTAGTTCGCGAACAAACTTTATACTTTAAAGACCCTAATCAAGAATATACATTACCAGATGGTAAAAAAGAAATCAAAGAAGGTATAGGAATAGTTGTGCCATTGCAAGATGCGAAAGCTCTTTCGGAATGGCTCGAATCAAAAAACTTAAATAGTGGCTACCTACAGCAGAACAATGTAGCAATCTTTGGAGTTGAAAAATCTGAAATAAACGATAAACTACAAAGGTATTTAAATCGAACTCTTGGTAAACCTATAGATATTACAACAGCATCTGGATTTAAGAAGTATGAGTCTTTTCATCAAGAAATTAATCTCAAAATTGAGACGGGTAGTTTAGTAAAAGCAGATTTTGTAGCACCAAAAAGCGAATACTCTAAAATTCTTCAATCACTCCCAAACCGTGCCAAAAAGCTAAATCAGGAAGAGGCGCCCTTACCAATGGCGCCTGCTAAACCTCTTGAAGTAGATATAGCGTTTCCCAGTCAAATGAGGTATAATACCTAAGCAAAGGTAGTGCATCT
>ERZ1066124.632-NODE-632-length-18690-cov-8.943010_pt1 | contig 18690 bp, 12 predicted proteins | sample MGYA00382771_ERZ1066124 | MGnify/ENA primary metagenome ERZ1066124 (study PRJEB33369, sample SAMEA5778354) | biofilm metagenome | biome: Industrial cooling water; feature: Water cooling tower basin; material: Biofilm | place: United Arab Emirates | collected... | reverse complement strand
CCCGACGCTGAGTAGGAGCCGGCGCCGTCGTTGAGGCGCACGTTCACGCCGCTGGCGGTGGGGCTGACGGTCACGAAATCGAGGTCGCCGTCGCCGTCGATGTCGCCCAGCGCGAGGAACCGCGGATTGACGAACGTGCCCGGATTGGGGGTGGTAGGGTGCGGCGTGAAGCCGCCCGCGCCGTCGTTGAGCTGCACGGTGGCGGTGAAGGCGCCGCCGTCGGCCGCCACGAAATCGAGGTCGCCATCGCTGTCCACATCCCCCACCGCGATGCACTGCGGCGTACCCGCCGGGTTCGTGACGAATACGCTGGTGCCCGACGGACGCTGGAAATTGCCCACGCCCGTGCCGCCCGTGGCCGTGGTAAACTGATGCACGTGCCCGGCCGCCAGATTCGCCCCGCCGCTGCCCTGCGCCGCCGTGGTGGAGACGAACACGGTTTCGCCCGGCCGGAAATCAGTGGCGGGATTGAAAGAGATAGTGTTTCCGCTGACCGATGCCGCGCCGCCCTGCGCGCCGCTCATTCGCCCGCCGCGCTGGTGGCTGAATACCTTGACGCTCGCCGCCGAAGCCGACGCGCCGCTCATCGGCTGCGAAAACGTGACGGCCACGCCACTGCCGACCGGCGCGGCGCGTTCGTTGCGCGTCGGCGCCAGCCCAGTGATCGTAGGCGCCTGCGCCAGCGCGGAGCCAACCACTAGGTAAGCCGCCACCGTCAGCCCCCAACGGGACCGGGAGCGCCACAAAATACGAAATGTACGCGCGGTGCGGAGTAAAAAAGCTGCCACGGTGTGATGAGTTAGTGGGGTACTGGAAGTGCGGCAAAACTACTTTTTCAGGGTAGCGAACCGGCTTTCGTACCCCCTACATAATGTGGCAGGGTCGGCCCGCGCTCAGCGGCGGCTGAGTACGGCGGTTGGGAATGGACCGCGAACCTCCGGTTCGCTCGCGGCTGAGCACGGTGGTTGGGCACGGCGGCTAAGAATGGCCCGCGAACCTCCGGTTCGCGGGCCATTGCCGCCGGGGGCGTAGCTTGGTGCTCGTGCCTCCGGTGTCGCTCACTCCCTTTTTCCGTGTGCTGTTGGCTGGCTGGCTGCTGCTGGGTCTGCGGCTTGCGGCTTGCGGCCAAACGCCGCTGCCGGCCGGCGTACGCCATTTCGATCTTACCGACGGCCTCCCGCATCGGCAGGTAAACTGCCTCTTGCAAGACCGCGCCGGGCTGCTGTGGGTCGGCACCGAGCGCGGGCTGGCGCGCTTCGATGGCGCGCGATTCGAATCAGTCGGCACCGATTCGGCGCGCGCCGCCTCCGGGCTGCTGGCCGGGCCGGTGTACGCGCTGGCCGAAGAGCCGGGGCGGGCGCTGTGGGCCGGCACCCCCACCGGCCTGCGCCGCCTCGACCTGCTGACCGGCCGCGAGACGCGCGTACGGGCCGACCCGACCGGCCGAACGCCCGACCACGCGCGCGTCTTCGCGCTGCTGCACACCCGCGCCGGGCGGCTCTACGCCGGTACCGCCGCCGGGTGGCTGCTGCGATGACGCGACTCGGCCACCTTCGAGCGGGTGGCGGCGCTGCCGGCCCCCGCCCGCTCCCCCGCCTGGATTAGCGGGCTTGACGAAGACGCCGCCGGGCGCGTCTGGGTCAGTACCCAGCACCACCGCGCGGCGTACTGCTACGACCCGCGCACCCGGCGGCTCGCGGCCGTTGCGGCGCCGTCGGGGCAACCGCAGTCGGTCACGGTGGCGCTGCCGCCTGACCGGCGCGCGGTCTATCTCAATTTCGCCATCGATGGCCTGTTCCGCTACGACTCGGCCACCGCGCGCCTGCACCCGCTGCTGCCCGGCCAGCCCGGCACCCGGCGCCAGCGCGAGACCCTGGCCGACGCCCGCGGCCGAATCTGGTACGGCTGGCTGTCCGGCTCGCTCGAACGGCTCGACCTCGCCACCGGCGCTGTCGCGGATTTGGGCCGCGGCCTGCCGTTCGTCGGGAATCTGCAAAGCACGTTTCTCGACCGCACCGGCACCGTCTGGCTCGGCACCCAGAACGGGCTGTTCCAGTTCCGCGAGCCAGGGCAGCGTTTCCGGCGGCTCCTCACCCAGCCCCCCGACACGGCCGTGACCCGGCGCTACTCCACGCGCGGCCTGTTGGAACTGCCCGACGGGCACTGGCTGGTGGCCTCGTACCGCGGCATTCTGCGCGTCGATCCGGCGCGCGGCGCCGTGGCGCGCACCTACCCCAGCATCACCCACGACGGCCGCCCGCTCGACCTGATCGGCTTTGCGCTGCTGCCCGATCCCGATTCGGCCGGGCGCGGGGTGTGGGTGCTCTCCGAAGGGCAGGGCCTGCTGTGGCTCGACTTACGCACCGGCCGCTACCGCCCCACCGAGCCGCACCCCGGCGCCAGTACGCGCCACGGCCGGGCGCTCGCCCGCGACGCGCACGGCCTCCTGTGGGCGGCGGGCTACGAAGGCTTGTTCACGCACGACCCGCGCACCCGCGTCACGCGGCTGTTCGCTGACCGGCGGCTCCGCCCGAGGCCCGCTACCTGCACAGCTACGCGCTGGCCCGGCGCGGGCGGCTGCTGTGGGTCGGCGCCGACGAAGGCTTGTGGGTGATCGACCCCGTGGCCCGGCGCGTCGTGCGGCGCTTTGCGACCGTGGGCAGCGGGGTGCGGGCGCTGTAGTTTGAAAGCGAAGCTGATACGGCCGCCGCGTGGGTAGGCACTACGGCCGGCCTCTACCGCCTGGCCCCGCGCACCGGCCGCGCGCGCCGCTACGGCCCCGAGCAGGGCCTGGCCGATGCCGTGGTGGATGGCCTGCTGCCCGGCACCGGCGCCCAGCTCTGGGTCAGTACCGACCACGGACTGAGCGTCCTCGACCGCCGCACGGGCCGCTGCACAAGCTTTTTCTACCCCGATGGCCTCGCCGACAACGAAGGCAACGTCGGGGTCGGCACTCCGCACGCGCGGCGGCGAGCTGGTGTTCGGCACCGTCAATGGGCTTACCGCATTCCGCCCGCAGCCGCTGCCTGCGCCGGTTCGCAGCCCCGTCCGGCTCACCCGCCTGACGTGGTTCGACGGCGCCACCGGCCGCCCGCGCGAGCGTCGTTTTGGGCTGTACGCCACGGGCGGCACCCTGCCCAGCCTCACGCTCCAACCGGGCGACTTGTTTTTCGGCGCCTCGTTCGTGCTGACCGACTTCGACGACCCCACGCACCACTGCTACGCCTACCGCCTCGCCGGTTTCGACCGGGGTTGGAATGCGGCCGATGCCACCCACTCGCTCCGCTACACGTCACTGCCGCCCGGCGCCTACACCCTCTGGCTCCGCGCCACCGGCCGCGATGGCGCGTGGCAGCCCGCCCGCACCGCGCTGCGGATACGGGTGCTAAGTCCGGTCTATCAGCGGTGGTGGTTCGTGCTGCTGAGTGCGGTGGCCGTGGCGGGCATCATCTGGGCGGTGTGGCGGGCGCGGCTGCGCCGCGTCCGCGAGCTGGCGCAGGTGCGGATTCGGCTCGCCGCCGACCTGCACGACGAAGTAGGCGCCTGGCTCACCCGCGTGAGTATGCACACCGAGCTGGCCCGTACGGCCGGTTACGCCCCCGACCGCCAGCAGCAGCAGCTCGCCCGCATCGCCGACGCCAGTCGCCAGGCCATCGCCACGATGAGCGACGTGGTATGGGCCGTGGACGCCCGCAATGACCGCCTCGGCGACCTCGTGGGCCGGATGCAGGAACAAGCCGAAGCCCTGCTGACGCCCGCCGGCCGTGCCTACACCTTCCGCCAGCAGAATCTGGACCCGGCCCGCTTGCTGCCGCCCGCCGTGCGGCAAAACCTCTTCCTGATCTACAAGGAAGCCCTCCACAACATCATCAAGCACTCGGCCGCTCCCACGGTCAGCATCTTCGTCGGCGTCGGCCCGGACGGCTTTTTTCACCTCGACATCCACGACCACGGCCCCGCCAAACAGCCCGCCACGCCCGGCTCCGGCCAGGGCTTGCGGAATATGGAATTGCGCGCCAAAGCCATCGCAGGCGCGGCGCTGGTGGTGGAGAAAGCAGCGAGGTATCGGGTGTGGATGCGGGTACGGCACTAGGCGCACCGTAGTCCAGAAACCCGCAACTGAGTGCGCCAGTCGGAATGGACCGCGAACCTCCGGTTCGCTCCCACGGCATCGGCAACGAGTACTCGGCGTTCCCTAACCGCCGTGCCTAACCGCGAGCGAACCGGAGGTTCGCGGGTCGGGGCGTATCCTACCCAAAGATGTAGCCTCTGTCCCTCCCTACTCCGCCTCTCCCACCCCGTAGCTTTGCCCGGTTATGATTCGGGTAGCAATCATCGAAGACGACCTCGTGGTGCGGGAGGGGCTGTGCGAGTACTTCAACTCGCAGGTGGAGTTTACGTGCGCGCTGGCGGCGGGGTCGATGAAAATGGCGCTGGCGGCGCTGCCGGCCGTGCCGGGCATCGACGTGGCGCTCCTCGACCTGGGGTTGCCGGGGATGGGCGGCCTGGAAGGAATGCCGCACCTGCGCGCCCGGTTTCCACAGCTCGATATCATCGTCCTGACCGTCTATCACGACGCGCACCGCATTTATCAGACGCTGTGTGCGGGCGCCACGGGCTACCTGCTCAAAAGCACACCGCTGCCCGACATCCGCGACGCCGTGGCGACGGTACACGGCGGCGGGTCGGTGATGTCGCCGGACGTGGCGCGGAAGGTACTGGCGCACTTTCAGCCCGTGGCACCGGCGGTCACTTCGTCGCAACTCACCCCGCGCGAGCGCCAGATCGTGGATGCGCTTATCGAGGGAATGAGTTACAAGCTCATCGCCGACCACCTCGACCTCTCCATCGATACCGTACGGTTTCACTTCCGCAACATCTACAAAAAGCTGCACATTAACTCGCAGACCGAGTTGATGGCGAAGGTGCTGCGACGCGAGGTATGACGCCTGCCGCTGGCCCCTGACGGGCGCAACAACCCCCACCCCACCCCCTCGGTATAACGGGCCGTTTTCCTGCCTTCCCCTGAAAACCTGTCCGTATGCCTTTTTACCTCTCACGCGGCGCCGTGGCCGGGCTGCTGGGCGTGTTGCTGTGCTTGTTGGTTGCGTGTACCGCCGCCCAAACACCGGCCCAATCGCCCGCTCACTCGGTCTATCTGATCGGCAACACGGCCCGTACGCCGCTCACCGAAACCCGTCTGGCGGCCGTGCGCCAGACCCTGCGCCAGACGGGCCACCCGTTTACGCTGGTACACCTGGGCGATGTGGCCGGCCCCGCCGGGCTGCCCGCCGACCGGCCCGAAACCGCTCAGGACCGCGCCGCCATCACGGCGCGCCTCGACGCGCTGACCGGCCTGGTGGCGGGGCTGCCGGACGGGCGCCTCGTGGTGGTGCCCGGCGATAAGGATTGGGCCAACGGCCGCCCCGACGGCCTGCGGGCCGTGCGCCGCCTCGAAGCGTACCTCAAAGACCACGGCGCCGACGTGGTGGCGCCCGGCCGCGGCTGTCCCGGCCCGGAAGTCATCGACGTGGCGCCCACCGTGCGGCTGGTGGCCGTCAACTCGGCGTGGTTTACGCACCGCTTCGACCGGCCCGAAGAGCCGGATACCGACTGCAAAACGCTCTCGGCAGAGCAGTTTCAGGAAGACCTGGACGATGCCATCGGCGACGGGCGCGGGCGGCGCCACGTGCTGGTGGTCGGCCACCATCCGGCCGTGAGCAACGGCACCTACGGCGGGCGCATTCCGCTCAAGCGGCACCTGTTTCCGGTGGATAAAACGGCCGTGCCGCTGCCGGTGCTGGGCAGCATCTACGCCGCCTACCGCCAAAACGTGGGCACCCCGCGCGATGCGGCGTTTCCCGGCTATCAGGCGTTCAGCAAGGCGCTGCTCGGCGCGCTGCGCGACAACCCCGGCGCCGTCTATGCCGCCGCGCACGACTATTCGTTGCAGCTGTTGCCGGTGGAGGGCGGCTACCAACTCGTGAGCGGCTCGCTGACCAAGCACGAGGCCGTGGGCGCCGACCGCACCGCGCGCTTCAACCACAATGAAGAAGGCTTCGCGCGGCTCGACTATTTCGACGACGGCACCGCGCGCGTGACGTTTCTGACGTTTGAGCGCAAGGACGCCACGACTGCCGGGCAAGCCTTCGCCACTACGCTCTACCGCACGCCGTGCGCCCCGGCTCCGGCCGATGCGCCCGATGCGCCCGCCAACGAGGCGTTTCCGTGCGAAACGGGCGGCGCAACCGCCGCGCCCCAGCTCGCCGACGCGCCCGCGCCCGGCGGCGGCCCCACCACCGTGGTGCCGGGGCCGGAGTACCGGGGCGGGCCGGGCAAGCGCCTCTTCATCGGGCCGCTCTACCGCCGCGACTGGACGACGCCCGTGCGCGTACCGACCCTCGACCTCGCCACCACCCACGGCGGGTTGCGGCCCCTCGGGCAGGGCGGCGGGCGGCAGACGACTTCCTTGAAACTCGTCGGGGCCGATTCGCTCGAATACGTCTTTCGCTCCGTCGATAAGGATTTGCAGGGCGCCCTGCCACCCGAGCTGCGGAACACGGTCGTGGCGAACATCCTGCGCGATGTCACTGCCACTTCGCAGCCGTACTCGGCGCTGGTGTGCGGGCGCCTGCTCGACGCCACCGACATCCTGCACGCGCGGCCCGCGCTCTACCGCCTGCCCGACGACGCGGCCCGCCTCGGCCCGTACCGCGCGCGGTTCGGAGGACTGCTCGGCACCCTCGAAGACCGCCCGCGCGACCCCGAGCGCGGCCACGAGAAAGGCTTTGGCGGCTCGGACGACATTTCGTCGTCGTTCGCGCTGTTTCGCCGGCTCTACAAAGACAACGATACCCACGTCGATGCCGTGGCCCTCACGCGCGCGCGGTGCTTCGATATGCTCGTGGCCGACTTCGGCAAGCACGAAGACAACTGGCGCTGGGCGGGGTTCGAGCAGAAGACGGATTCGGGCAAAAAGCTCATTTACCGCCCCATTCCGCGCGACCGCGACCAAGCCTTCACCCGCTGGGACGGCCTGCTCACCTGGACCGCCAACCGCGAGTGGGCCGTGCCGAGCATCGAGGGCTTCGCGCCGCACATCCGGGGACTTGAAAGCCTCAACTGGCCCGCCCGCCACCTCGATAGGGTGCTGCTCGCGGGCGCCACGCGCGAGCAGTGGCAGGCGGCGGCGCGCTACCTGCAAACGCGCCTCACGGGGGCCGTCATCGACTCAGCGGCCGATGCGCTGCCGCCTGAGCTGCACACCACCACGGGCGCCGAGTACAAGGCGCGGCTGCGCTCGCGGCTGGCCGACTTGCCGCGCGCCGCCGACGCGTATTACCGCAAGCTGAGTCGGTTCGTGGACGTGACGGGCTCGAACAAGGGCGAAGTGTTTCGGGTGGAAAGACTGGCCGGCGGCGATGTGCGCGTGCAGATTTTCGACCGGCAAAAGGGCACCGACGCGCCCGACGGCCCGGCGTTTTACGACCGCACCTTCCACCGCCGGGAAACCAAGGAAATCCGCCTCTACGGCCTCGACGGCCACGACCGCTTCGAGGTGACGGGCCGCGCGCGCCGCTCGATTCTGCTGCGCGTGGTGGGCGGCGCCGACGACGATAAGGTCGTGGACGACTCGCGCGTGTGGGGCCTGCGGCGCCTGACCAAAGTCTATGACACCCGCGATACGGACGTGGCGCGCGGCCCGGAAGTCAACGACAACCGCTCTGACCGCCCCGACATCAACCGCTACGACCGGCGCGGCTTCGAGTACGACGGCTACACGCCGCTCTTCAACCTCCTCTACAACCAAAACGACGGCTTCGGCGTGGGCGCGGGCTTCTCGTACGACAAGCAGGGCTGGCGCAAGCCCGATTTCAAGAGCCAGTACGGCATCTACGGGCAATACACCACCGGCGGCAACCGGCAGCTCACGGCCTTCATCCGCTACCGCCACGTGTTCGGCGAGTGGGATTTCGCGGGGCTGGCCGAGTACGGCGACGCCTACCCGTTCTACAACTTCTTCGGCCTCGGCAACGACACCCGCAAGGACGAAACCCGCTTCGCCGACCGCTTCTACCGCGCCCGATTCAGCGGCCCGCGCGCCGAAGCGGCCCTCGAACGGCGGTTGCTGCGCTCGAAAAGCCGCTTCCGCGCGGGGGTGCTCTACGAAGATTTCCGCAGCGAGCTACCCGCCAACTCGGTGCTGGCGCCCGACAACGCCGGGCAGCTCACGCGCGAGCAGCTCAAGGTGAGCACCGACAACCAGCGCCTCGCCGGCTTCCGCGCCGAGCTCGACCTCGACTTCCGCGACCGCGCCTTCTTCGCGCGGCGCGGGGTGCGGTTTTTTGGGCGCTACACCGGCTACGGCCAGCTCGCCGTCAGCGACCCGTTTGGCGGTGAGGCGCCTGACGCGCTCCGCACGTTCAGCGTGAGCGAGGGCTTCGCCGAATACTACGGCACGGCGCGCGTGGGGCTGCCGGTCACGCTGGTGGTCAAGGGCGGCGGCGCCACCGTGAGCGGCAACAACGGCTCGGTGCCGTTCTACAAGTTCCCGCAATTGGGGCAGAACCAGAACCTGCGCGGGTATGTCCGCAACCGCTTCACGGGCGATGCCGTGGCCTATCTCAACACCGAGCTACGCGTGGCCGTGGGCAAGGTGCAGAGTGCGGTGCTGCCGTTTTCGTATGGGCTGGTGGGGTTTTATGATATGGGCCGTGCCTACGTCGATGACCGGGCCCCCGGTGGCACCCGCGCCGGCTACGGCGGCGGCGCCTACATCGCGCCGCTAGTGGATAGGTTCGCGCTGTCGGTGCTGTATGGGATGAGTGCGGAGGAGAGCGGGTTGATTCAGGTGGCGGCGGGGTTTCGGATTGATCAGTGAGGGGGGCTTTTTAGTGTTCAGCCGTCGCGTGGCCCACCCGCCGTGGGCTACCCTAGTTTACCACCACCAACCGCCGCGTGACGGCGCCCACCCGCACTAGGTAACTGCCTGGCCGCAACCCGCGCACATCCACCCGGTACGGCCCGGCGCCGGGCAGGGGCGTCGTTAGCACGACCCGCCCCACGGCATCGAGTACGCGCGCCGTGAGGGGGGCGTGGTTGGTTGGGCCGGTTAGTTCTACCCACACGTCGGTGGCGCGTACGGGGTTGGGCGTCAGGTGCCACGCGATGGCAGAGGCTTCTTCGTCGGCGCGGCCCGTGATCGTGCGGAGGCGCAGCGGGTAATCTTCGGTTTCGCCGCTGGAGGCATTGGCGCACGGGTCGGTAACAGGGCCTTCGAGAGTGGTTTGGACGCGTACGCGCAGGCGCACCGGCCCTGGGGGCGTGTTGGCGGGCACCGTGAACGAGACGATCCGGGGAGTGCCGGTGCTGGTGGTACTGAAGAGCTGCTCGTTGGCGTCGGCAAAATCGCCGTCGTGGTTAAGGTCGAGCCACGCCCCGGCGTAGAGCGAGGTGCCGCTGGGCCATTCGAGGCGCATCGTGGCAGCGGCGCCGACGGTGAGGGCGCCCGAGTCGGCGGCGAAATACGTGAAATCGCCGCAGCCATTGGCCATATTGTTGATGACCGTGGTGGCGCCCTGCGTGAGGCGTACGCCATCGAGGTAGCGCGTGGGGTTGGGCGCGCAGTTGGGGTTGGCATTGACGGGGATGCAGTAGGCGCCGGGCGGGGCCGCGTAGGTGGCCTCGTTCGAGAACGCTCCGGCCGCGTTGATGGGCTTCACGCGGTAGGTCAGCGCCCCGGCGGGCGGCGCGGGGTCGGTGAAGGCGGTACCGCCGGGCAAGGTGTAGCCGATGGTGGCGAACGACGCCGTGGCCGACGCTGCCCGCTCAACGAAATAGCCTAGCTCGGTGGTGGCGAGGTCGGTCCAGGTGAGGCGGGCAGCGCGGCCGGGGGCGGCGGCTATGGTCAGGTTGGCGGGGGGCGTGGGGTCGGAGTCGGCGCAGGCCATTTGGGCGGCGTGGTGCAGTTGGTAAGCTGCCTGGGCGCGGGCCATTTGTCCGGCGCTGGGGCGCATACGTCCCTGGCACGACGACCAGTAGCCCATCACATTGTCGAGATACGGCGCGTAGCGGGCGCCGTTGGCATCGAGGGTGGTGCCGGTGTAGGTGCAGCCCGTGGCGGTGGCGCCCGACTGGCCGTAGGGGTCGGCGGGCGTATCGCAGACCAGATCGCCAGCGGTAGCGCAGTTAGAGCCGTCGGCCAGCTCGTCGGGCGAATTGCTGTCGCCCTGCGTATGGATGAGGTCGAAGGCGTGGCCCAGCTCGTGCGTGAGGGTGCGGATGTTGATGCAGGCCATCAGTACGCGCCGGCCGGAGGTGCCGGGGTAGTAGGCGTAGCCGCAAGCCGCAATGCCGGAGCGGGTGCGGATCGACTGCACGAAGTAGATGTTGAACGTACCGGCTACGTCGCGCGGGTCGGCGAGGGCGTATTCTTCGAAGCCATCGAAGGCGAGGTAGGTCGAATCGTCCACGAAATCGATTTGTCCGCAGGCGTAAAATTGCACACCCGCCGCCGCAAACCGCTCATTGACGCCCACCAGCGCACGGTAGATATCGGCCGGGGGGGTGCCGCCCTGCCCGGCGCTGTCGCGCACGACGTGCAGCTTCAGCGGCACATACGTGAGCGATACCGGCGCGCGGCGCGCGGCATTTTGCGTGCTGAGGCGGTGCACGGCGGGCAGTTCGTCGAGCATCCGCTGCCACTGGCCGGGCGTGAGCGGCGGCGTACCGCACGCGCGGAAGGGCGCGGCGGGGGTTTGGGCGCGGGCCGTGGCGGCGGTCAGCAGCAGCCCGACAGCCGACAGGAAGATGCGAGAGACGAGGTAGTGCATAGGAATACAAATATGGGTACTGGTTGGGGGTTCTTGATGCGCCTGCGAGCTGTAGCGCCGAGTATTGGCGGTATGGCTGTAGCGCCGAGTATCACTCGGCGACTGACGCTCGGCGGCTACGGCGGTTGCGCGTCGCCGAACCGCATTGCCCAACCGCCATCGCCGAGTGATACTCGGCGCTACAGCCCGCAGACGCGAAGACGCGTCTCTACTTTTGCTCAACCGGCACCGCTGCCGGATGCTTCGATTCTATGACTCACATTTCTACGCCTCCCCCTCGCCCCCCTGACCACCCCCAGCCGTTGCGGCTGCTGGTGGTCGAAGACAACCCGCTGCACGCGCAGGCCCTGCGGGTGGGGTTGCGGCAGTTGGGCTATACGGTGCTGGGCGTAGCCGCCACCCCCGACGAAGCCCGCCGCCTGTTCCGCGCCGATCCGCCCGACGTGCTGATCCTCGACATTCACCTGGCGCTGGATGAGGATGCAGAAGACACCGAAGCCGCCGCTGCCGCCGACGGCATCACGCTGGCCGCCGAGCTGCGCCGCACCCACGCCACGCCGCTCGTTTTCCTGACGTCGTTGGCCGATGATGCCACGTTTCGGCGCGCGCAACAAGTGGCCCCGGCGGCGTTTCTGATCAAACCCTTCGACCCCGATACCCTGCGCCGTGCCCTCGAACTGGCCGTGGCACGGGCGGCCGGACTGCTACAATCGGCCGGGTCAGCCGACGATTCTCCGGCTGAATTGGCCACCTCAACCGTGGTGGGGCTACTGACCGACAGCGTGTTCGTGCGCCACGCCGGGCGGCTCGAACACGTGCGCCTCGCCGACGTGACGCACCTCAGCGCTGACCGCTCGCACTGCGAAGTATGCCTGACCAGCGGCACCCGCTACGCCCTGCGCGCCACCCTGAGCGAGGTAGAAGCCCGGCTGCCGCCGCAGCGCTTCGTGCGGATTCATCGCTCGCACATCGTGGCCTGGGCCGCCATCGACGCCGTGGACCCCACCACGATGGAAGTACGCCTGCACAACGGCGTCCGGCTGCCCCTGAGCCGATCGCACCGCGATGATCTGCTCGGTACGCTGCCGCAATTGGGGTAGAGACGCGTATTCGCGTCTCCGCGGCACGGCACGACCCAACCGCCGCCCCTAACCGCCGGAGACGCGAATACGCGTCTCTACGCTACACGGCACAACCCAAGCGCCGCCCCTAACCGCCGCCCGCCTAAAAATTATCTTTGCCCCACTGGTGGTGGTCAATTTTTAGTGCAAACGAATGAGATGGTGTAGCGTGTGGCTGATGGCCAGTCTGTTGCTTACGGCCCACCCGGCCCACCCGGCCCACCCATCGGCCGCCACCGACAGCCTGCGCCGCCTCCTGGCCGACCCGCGCCGCCCCGACACCGTGCGCGCGCAGGCGGCGGCCCAATTAGCCCGCACCGATGCCGACCAGCTTCGGGCCTTGCGGTTGTTTGAGCAGGCGCTGGCGCTGGCCCCTGCCTCCGCGCTGCATCTGCGCCTCGAATTGCTGACGCAGCTGGCCGTCGCGCAGGGCCGGTCCGGCGATCTGGCATCCTCCCTTCGCACCCAGCAGCAGCATTTGGCGCTGGCGCGGCGCCTGCACAAACCCGCCGCCCAAACCATCGCGCTGCACAATATGGCCGTGGTGGCCGAAGCCCTGGGCGATGCCCCCGGCGCCATTCGCTACTTCGAGCAGGCGCTGGCCGTGCCGGGGACGCCCCCTTCCGAACGGTTATCGGCGCAGGCCGCTATGAGCCAGACCCTAGCCTACAGCGGGCGCCCCACCGGCGCCGCCCAGGCCGAACGGCTGATTCTGAAAACCCTGGCCGAAGCCGAGACGGCCTTCGCCGCCCGGCAGATTCCGCGCACGACGTACAACACCGTCGTGCTGATGGCGGGCCGGATACTACTCGAAAACGACCACGCCGCCCGTGGCGTAGCCCTGGCCCGCCGCGAACTGGCCCGGTTGGCGCCGTTGCTGCAAGCCACCCGCCCGGTCGCTGATGATGTAACCACCGCCGCCGACCTCCAGCTCACCCTCGCCGACGGCCTGCTGATGCAGGAACGCTATGCCGAGGCCGCCCGCGAGGCAACAGCCAGTCTGGTGCTGGCCCGGCAGACCCACCTGCCCGGCCCCGAAATGAATCTGCTGCCGACGCTGGTAGCAACCCTCGAAAAAGCTGGCGACCCCGTGGGCGCCCTGCGCTACCAACGCCGCCTCGGGCACCTCACCGACAGCCTTACCGGCGTGGCCCGCGCGCAGGAGGCGCAGCGGCTGCAAACCCAGTTCGAAACCCGCGAGAAGGAGGCGCGCATCCGGTCGTTGGCGCAGGAGATCGAACTGGCGCAGGCCCGCGCCGCGCGGCAGCAGCAGCGCCTGTGGGCGCTGGTGGCCGTGCTGGGCGCCGTGTTGGCGGGCGCGGCGGTGGGCGCCTGGCTATATGTGCGCCTGCGCCGCTCGCAGCAGCGGCTGCAACGGCTCACGGGCCTCAAAGACCAGCTTTTTGCCATCATCGGGCACGATTTGCGGGCGCCCGTGGTGGGGTTTCAGCAAGTGGCGCCGCTGCTGCACAGCCTCGCCGCCGCCCCCGACCCCGCCGAGCTGCGCGCGCTGGCCCAGGCCTTCGAGCAGAACGCCACGCAGCTCGTGAGCCTCCTCGACAATATGCTGCACTGGGGCCGCGTGCAAACGCAGGCGCTGGCGGTACAGCCCGAATCGGTGGCCCTCGCCGCCGTGCTGGCCGACGAAATCCGGCTCCTGCACCCCGCCGCCGCCGCCAAGCAGGTACGCGTACACCTCGACGTACCGCCCGACCTGCCGCCCGCCCACACCGACCCCACGCTGCTGCGCGTGGTGGTGCGCAACCTGCTGGCCAACGCCGTGAAATACACCCGGCCGGGCGGCGACGTGACGCTATCGGCCGCGCTCGCTGCCGACGGCCACACGCTCCGCGTCCGCGATACGGGTGTGGGGATGTCGGCCGCCACCCTGGCCGCCGTGCTGCACCCCGACGCGCCGCGCCGCAGCCGCCGGGGCACGGCCGGCGAGGCGGGTACCGGCCTCGGCTTGCGCGTGTGCCTGGCCTTCGCGCAGGAGTTGGGCGCTACCCTTCGCGCCGACAGTGTGCTTGGGCAGGGCACTACGTTTGGGTTGGGGCTGCCGGGGCGGTGAGGGTACCCAACTACGTGGGCGCTTCTCTCTTCTCTCTTCTCCCTTCTCCCTTCTCCCTTCTCCCTTCTCCCTTCTCCCTTCTCCCTTCTCCCTCTCTTTGATGAGTTGTGCGCCCACTCCGGCCGCCGCCCTACCGTCTTCGGCGCTGCCGGGCGCCTCTCCTGCCAAGGGGGGGCGCCCGGTTGCGTTGGGGGGGGGCGCCTACCGTACCGGGCGCGGGCGCGGGTAAGTATCGAGGTAGTGCTTGAAGGCCTGCGCGTAGGAGGGTAAATAGGCCGTCAGGCGCAGCACGGCGCGCACGGCCTCGACGCCATACGCATCGATGAGCGTACCGAGCGCCGAGTTCAGAAACGACGACGAAAACGGCGTCGCGCCGTGCAGCGAGACCCGCACCGGCCGCCCCTCGCGCACGTAGGGCGCCAGAGCGGCGGCCAGCCGGTCACCCTGCTGATTCGTGGACGTGCCGCCGCAAAGCGGCATCAGGTCGAGTACGGGGGCGGGGGCGGGAGCCGCCCCCGCCGGGGGAAGCAACATGAGGGCCATTAGGTCAGAGGTAATGTAGGTAAAACGAGGGGCGCCTAAAAGTCAAAGTCGGTATCCAGTACTTCCACTTCGGCGGCGGGTAGAGCCGTAACGTCCAACTCTAACGTAATCAGTGTACCGGGAAATGCGTCGGAGGTTGCCCAATGTACCCCTGTCGGCGCCGGGTGCGGCAGCGGCTGGGGCGCCTGATAGTACGCCGCAAAGGTAGAGTGAAACCGAATGCTACCGCGTAAAGTGCCCGCATTCAGGCACAACGTGTGCAACCCCCGGCCCTGGTTCTGTGGGGTCGTTTTGCTCGTAACACGGTGGCGCAGGGCCGCGCGCAGGGCATCGGTTTCGGGTAGCGCCTCGTGGCCGTGGGTGGTCCAATAGGCATTGAGCGCTGCCGGAATGCCGACGCCCAAATCGCAAACCGACGTTACCAAACGATTTTTTTTAGGATAGAATTGCGTCAGGCAATAGCCGCCCACCTCGGAGCGGGCGTGGTTGCTGATGTTGTTGAACTGCTCGACCAAACACACGCTCAACGCGTCGAGGCTACGCTCCGGGAAGAAATGCCGGGCGTAATACTGCCGCGCCTCCATCGCGTAGTAATCAATCATTTCGGGGGTAACTTGCCAGAGGTTGAGCGTGGTCTGGATGTGGGCTGGGGCGTAAATGCTGCGGTCGTGGCCCGGCGTCCAGTGCGTGTAAAAACCAATATTGGTCAGGTAGCGGTGTAGCTGCTGATTATGCGCCACAGGGCACACCACCACCCGCGCCCCGCGCTGATGATAGGCTTGCAGCACACACGCCAGCGCCACGAGGCACCACGGTTCCAGAAATCGACACCCGTTCAAATCGACCTCCACGGCCTGCGGGGGCGATGGGCCGCGCACCGCCGCCAGCGCGTGGCTAAGGCGCGGCGCCAACATTGTCGAATTGGCCACGTGCGTGGCGGTCAGGGCCAGGTAGTAAGTGGTAGTGACGGCAGTTGTTGTCACGATGAGGAAGGACGTGTGCAGGAAGTAGGTACAAAGAACGGAAACGGCGAGCTGCTCCTACCCTCCCCCCCCAAACACCTCCCCCAACACACTCGGCAGCACCTGCGCCAGCTCCGCCGCCGTGGCCGCGTGCGCCGTACGGAGCGCCGTGAGGTGCGCCTGCAACGCCACGAACTGCTGCTGCACGGCTAGCGGCGGGAGGGGAATCTGTAAGCGTTCGAGCTTTTCGAGGCCCAGGGTTTTGTTGCGGCCCGCGCCGCCCGGCGAGGCGGCATTGACTTGCGCCAACCCCTCGGGCGTCAGGAAATAGAACGCCACGAATTCCGGCACGGCTAGGGCCGGGTTGCACACGCACGAAATGAAGCGGTGCGACCCCACGCGCCCAGCGTCGGCGGGTTGTACCACCGCGATGGCGCCCTCCCACGCGAAAACGTTGGAGAACAGCACGTCGCCGGGGGCCACGTAGTAGAGTTTTTTCGTGCCCACTTCACTACCCGGCACGGCCGGCTTATGAAACGTGCCCCGCCCGAAGCTGCGGATGCCCAGTTCGGGGTAGGTGTCGGTCTGGCTGACCTGCACGGGGCGCCGCGTGATGGGTGCCACCTCGGCCAGCGGGCGGCGGGGGGCGCCGTGCGTGGCCTCGCGGAAGGCGGCCCGCGCCAACGCCCCCATCTCCTGCGCCTGCCGCGCGCGCACGGCCTGCACCTGCGTTACCTGCGCCTGCACCGCCTGCAACCGCGCTACCAAACGCCGCTGCGTGGCGAGGGGGGGGAGGGGGATTTCGGCCGCTAGAAATTTATTGACCTGCAACCGTACCCGGTTGGTCGTGCCTTCGCTGGCATTTCGGCAAGCGGCCGTAAAATCCGGGGTGCTGGAATAAAAGCGCAAGTAGTCGGGCGAAAGCCGCTCGTCGCAGTCAAAAAGCAGGAAATCGCTCGTGACAATAGCGCCCTCCAACTCTTCCGGCACCAACCCAAAAGCACCATTGCGAGCATCAATCCGTGAAATGATAAACTGATTGCTGCGGGCTACATACTGCTTGGAGCCGACTTCGCTACCTACTACGTCGCCGCGCTTCACGACGCCCTTACCGTACATACGGATCGTCACTTGCGCGTAAGTAGCTTCCGGATTCAGGGCTACCGGCTCTTTGATGTGCCGCAACACCTCCCCCAGCCTCACCTTTTTCCACTCGTGTGTCATCCTTGGGTTTGGGGGGTTTGGTGGAGGGCTTCGGCGAGTTGGCGCAGGTGGTGGGCCACTTGTTCTTCGGCGGCGAGGATGCCGTGGAGGATTTCGTGGGGCGGGCGCAGGTCTTCTTGTTGGGTGCGGTGGGGGTTTTTGGCGTCGAGGTTGAAGGCGGCGAGTACGAGGGTTTCGGCGGTGGCGCGGGCGTCGCGGGCTTCTTTTTCGAGGGCTTTGGCGCGGGCGGTTTTGGTGCTGATGTCGTGGGCGAGCTTGGCGGCGGCCTCGGCGTCGGGGGGCGTGGGGCGGCTCAGGAGCTTGCGGGCGGCGGCGCTGAGGGCACCCACTTGGCCGTCGAGGTCGGCGGCGCGGGTCAGGTGCGGCTCGGCGAGGGCGTGCTGGCGGCGTTGGGCGGCGGCATAGTCTACGGCCCAGGCGCGGGGGGTGGGCTGGCGGTTGGTCCACCAGGCGCGCAGCTCGTTGAGGTCGGCGTCGGTGAGGGGGGTGGTTTTGGCGTATTTGCGGCGCCCCTCGGGCGGGGCCACCTCGTAATACCACGTGGTGGTGGTGGGGCGCCCGTGCTGGAAGAAGAGCAGGTTGGCCGGAATGTCGGTGTACGGCGCAAACACCCCTTCCGGCAAGCGCACCACGGTGTGCAGGTCGAACTCGGCCAACAGCTCCTGCTTGATGCGCCCCGCGATGCCCCCCTCGAACAGGGTGCCGTTGGGCACCACCACCGCCGCCCGCCCGCCCGGCGTGGGCCTGCCGCCGGGGCCGCCCGTGGGGTGGGCGCGGCGCAGGCGGCGCATAATGAGCTGCAAAAAGAGCAGCGTGGTTTCGGTGCTTTTGCGGTCTTCGGGGAAGTACGAAAGCGTCGAGCGCTCTTCCTCCCCCGCGAAGGGCGGGTTCGTGAGGATGACATCTACGCGGTCGGCCTCGCCCATTTCGCTGAGTTTTTTGCGGGTCAGCGAGTTGCCGTACTCTATTTGGGGGTAGTCGAGGCCGTGGAGCAGCAGGTTCATCTGGCACAGCAGGTAGGGCAAGGGCTTGGCCTCGCCGCCGCGCACGGTAGCGGCTTGCAGGGTCTGGCGGTCTTCGATGGTGCGGGCCTGGGCGTGCAGGTGGTCGTAGGCGGCCACCAGAAAGCCGCCGGTGCCGGCGGCGGGGTCCAGCAGGGTATCGCCGAGGCGCGGATCGGTCATTTGCACCATCAGGCGCACCACGGGGCGGGGCGTGTAGAACTCGCCGGAGTCGCCGGCGGCGTCGCGCATTTCGCGCAACATCGTTTCGTAGAGGTGGCTGAGGGTAAAGACCTCCTCCGTAGCGTTGAAGTGGATGCCATTGACTTGCAGCAGCACATCGCGCAGCAGGTACCCCGACACCATTTTGAGCTGCACCCCCCGGAACACCTCCGCGATGATGTCGGCGCGGCCGGCGCCGGTATCGGTCCGCAGGCCGCGCAGATACGCGAAGAGGCCCGGCCCGGTGGGCGGCTCGGTGTCGGCGTCGGGGGGCGGCAGCTTCACGCGCTCGTTGGTGAGGAAGACGAGCAGGTCGTCGCCGGTGGGGGCGTGGAGGCCGGTTACCCAATCGCGCCAGCGGTAGGGGGCGGCCAGCGTGGGGCGGTAGGGTTGGCCGCTGAGGGCGGCGCGGGTTTCGAGTTCGCCCTCCTGGTCGTCGAGGAATTTGAGGAACATCACCCACGTCAGGATGGGCAGGCGGTCCTGGTCGCCGTTGAGGCCCTTGTCTTTCCGCATCAGGTTGCGGCAGGTCTTGATCACGGCCGACAGCCGTTGGGCCGTGGACGCCACGGGCGCGGCGGTTTTTTTGGGGGTTTTGGGCATTGGCTAGGTAGAGACGCGTATTCGCGTCTCCGGCGGTTGGGCAAAGGCGGTTAGGCGTAGAGACGCGTATTCGCGTCTCCGGCGGTTGGGCAAAGGCGGTTAGGCGTAGAG
>ERZ1066124.631-NODE-631-length-18697-cov-28.015073_pt1 | contig 18697 bp, 16 predicted proteins | sample MGYA00382771_ERZ1066124 | MGnify/ENA primary metagenome ERZ1066124 (study PRJEB33369, sample SAMEA5778354) | biofilm metagenome | biome: Industrial cooling water; feature: Water cooling tower basin; material: Biofilm | place: United Arab Emirates | collected... | reverse complement strand
CAGGAGAAACAGCTAAAGTGACTCTCGTATCATCATTAAGAATTGTTCCAGTTACTGATGTGGTTGTACCGATAGTGTATCCTGTGCCATTGGCTAGAGTAAAGATGACCGTTTCATTAGATTCAACAGTTGTATCTGCTGTCGGATTAACTGTCACTTGAGCCGTGCTAGAATTAGCCGCAAAGGTCACACTGGTACCAATATTAGCGTAGTCGGTTCCTCTAGTGGCTGTTCCAGTGATACCATAATTCACCGTCAGAGGATTAACGAGAGAACCACCTGTACGAGTAAAAGTATAAATCAGATTAGCTGTACCATTTTCTGTAACACTTGCAGGAGAAACGGTTAATGTAATACTCGGTAACGTTGCGCCCGTACTCCGTCCAAAGATTACATAACTCTGTCCTGATTGAGTACCATTAGGGTCAGCCGACCATGCGCCAATAATAATATCATCAAACCCATCACCGTTAACATCACCTGCACTGCTGACAGACCTACCTGAATAGTCAGTCCCATTAATCCCATTAATCGCAAAGCCATTTGTTCCGTTAAGACTTGAAAGATTCAGACTCGCACTAAAGCCACCACTCTTACCAAAAACCACATAACTCTGTCCTGAACTGGCACCATTGGGGTCGGCACGAAGTGCACCAATAATTAGGTCATCAAACCCATCGCCGTTAAAATCACCCGCACTGCTCACAGAAACGCCAGAACGGTCTAAAGAATTAATTCCATTAATCGCAAAACCGTTGGTTCCGTTGAGCGTTGAAAGATTCAGACTAGCACCAAAACCGCCACTTTTGCCAAACACTACATAGCTTTGTCCTGAAGAACTGCTACTGCCATCGGCACCTGTTGCACCAATAATTAGGTCATCAAACCCATCACCGTTGACATCCCCTGCACTGCTCACAGAACCGCCTGAAAAGTCATTTTGACTAATTCCATTAATAGCAAAGCCGTTCGTTCCGTTTAGTGTTGAAAGATTAAGACTGGCACTAAAACCGCCACTTTTACCAAACACGACATAGCTTTGTCCCGAACGAGAGCTATTGGGGTCAGCACCATCAGCACCAATAATAATGTCATCAAAACCATCGCCGTTGACATCCCCTGCATTACTCACAGAAACGCCTGAATAGTCATTAGGATTAATCCCATTAATGGCAAAGCCGTTCGTTCCGTTCAGCGTCGAGAGGTTAAGATTAGCACTAAAACCGCCACTCTTACCAAACACTACATAACTCTGTCCCGTTTCAGTGCCATTGACGTTTGAGTCAAATGCACCAATAATCAGGTCATCAAAGCCATCGCCGTTGACATCTCCCGCCCCACTCACAGAATAGCCTGAAATGTCACCTATATTAATCCCATTAATGGCAAAGCCGTTGCTACCGTTAAGACCCGAAAGGTTAAGATTAGCCGTAAAGCCGCCACTTTTTCCAAAAACTACATAGCTTTGTCCCGCATCATTTCCAGTGGAGCTAGCACGATGTGCGCCGATAATGATGTCATCGAAACCATCGCCATTAACATCTCCTGCACTGCTCACCGACCGACCTGAATAGTCACCAAAATCAAGCCCATTAATGGCAAAGCCGTTGCTACCGTTGAGACTTGAAAGGTTAAAGCTAGTACCAAAACCGCTACTCTTACCAAATATCACATAGCTTTGTCCAGAATTACCTCCGTTGACATTAGATTCTGGCGCACCAACAATCAGGTCATCAAACCCATCACCGTTGACATCCCCTGCATTGCTCACGGAAAAGCCTGACTGGTCACCAGAATTAATCCCATTAATAAAAAAGCCGTTTGTGCCGTTAAGACTCGACAGTTGAAAAACTGCTGGAAAAGTCATTATTTCATCTCCTATGTTTAGATTAATTGATGAGGCAAGCAAGGTTCCACACACGTTATTAAAACACTATTTACACAAGTAAATAATGCTTTTTGAATGGTTTTGGATAAAATGTTTGTAGGAATTCCAAAGAGAACATGATGAAAAACACTTGAAAATGAACAAAAAATTTTTTCATCGTAAAGAAAATAATTAATTTTTCCAAATCTAAGTAATTCTATTAACTCAATACTCCTTTGAAAAATATCGAATTATTTTTCGTTAAATTTCTACAAACCATATCAAGCAAGCGTGTTTGAGAAGTAATATCTAATCAAACATACTTTTAGTAAGACTAGATTACTTCAACAAAGTTAGGTTTTTAAAACAATCAACTTGATCAAGAATAGCAGTTTATTTTAAAATCAACAACTATTTTATAATATTTACTACTAGCGTATCGCTATTTCAAATTATTGTAGTTTGTTTCAGTAAAAATATACTATTTTGACAAAGTAGTATTTTTCCCTTGTGCTGATTTACCCTAAATCTTTATGTGTAAACGGTTTTGCATCATCACCCGCATAGGTCACTACAAGATGCCCATCACCGATAAGCTGATATTTGTACGTTACCAAACCTTCTAAACCTACAGGGCCACGCGGCGGCATTTTTTGGGTACTAATACCAACTTCTGCACCAAACCCATAACGAAACCCATCTGCAAAGCGTGTCGAACAATTTTGAAAGATTCCTGCTGCATCGACTTGACTACAAAAGATTTCTGCTGCTTGCGTGTCTTCTGTAACAATAGCCTCAGTATGCTTTGAACCGTAAGTATTGATATGTGCGATCGCATCTTCTAATGATTCTACAATTCTTATCGACAAAATGAGATCACTATATTCGGTTGACCAATCTTCCTCGGTTGCTGCTGACACTTGAATCAATTCTTGTGTCATGGCATCCCCTCTTAATTCTACCTGTTTCGCTTTTAAAGCTTCTGCAACAAGGGGTAAAAACTCAGATGCAATATCTTGATGAACGAGTAAGGTTTCAATGGCATTACACGCTGCGGGATATTGTGTTTTAGAATCGACTGTAATCGAAATAGCTTTTTCTAGATTAGCAGAGCGATCAATATACAGATGACAAATTCCATCGGCATGACCTAAAACTGGTATTTTTGTATTGTTTTGAATATAGCGAACAAAAGCATTAGAACCTCTCGGAATAATCAGATCAACATATTCATCTAAATCTAATAATGCTCGTATTTCTTCCCTTGTTGTGAGTAACTGCACAACATCGGGATTAACTTTCGTTTGGGCTAACGCTTTATGAATAATTGATACAAGTGCTTGACAGGTTTTCGTCGCCTCTTTTCCTGCTTTGAGAATCACACCATTACCTGATTTAATCGCCAAACTGGTAATCTGAATCAGTGCATCGGGACGCGCCTCGAAAATCACCCCTAAAACACCCAAGGGGCAAGTAATTCGCTTTAAAACCAGATCTGTATCTAATTCTCTGTGTATTTGAACTGTTCCAACTGGATCACTCAGTTTTTTAACATCTCTGACCCCTTCAATACCTGCTTTAAGTTTCGTTGCACCTAATTTCAGACGAGCATATAACGCTTGCGAAATGTCTTCTTGTTGTGCTGCTTGACAATCGGCTTCATTTGCTGTGAGAATTTCGGGTGTAGCGGATGCTAAAGCTTGTGCGATCGCTTCTATAGCAGCATTGCGTTCATCAGTTGATAGTGTAGCTAACTGACGTGCCGCAGTTTGAGTATTTCGAGCAATTTCAGTTAAAGAAACAGAAGTAGTAACCATAGAAGATCAGTAAACAATCGCCTTTTCTATTTTACGGGAAGATAGAGCGCGATCGTCATCTGAGTTACAATGTAACTGATGTAATTAAAAATCAATAACTTTTATGTCTCAAGTCGTCAGTACTAGTCTTTCCAAAGAAACCGCAGAAAGACTAAAAAGATTAGCGCGACGACTGGGAAAAACGCCCAGTGAAACAAGTGCTATTCTGATCGAAGAATCCCTAAGAGAAAATGAATTCGCTTATATCGAGTTCCGAAATTCAACACTGGGTCGTCAAGCTTATCTGAAAAATTCTAGTTTAGCTGTTTGGGAAGTCATAGCAATCGCACAAGATTACAATATGGATCAAATGCAAGTAGCGGCTCATTTTCATAAACCGATACAGTGGGTGAAAGCTGCCTTTAATTATGCAGATGCTTATTTTGAAGAAATACAAACAGCGATTTCTGATGCTCAAGTTATAGATGCAACAACCCTAAAACGATTACTTCCTCAATTAGAAATCATTAACGTGCCAGAATAAATTTGAGGAGAAAGAATCGATTGACACTCTCATTTTTACTCGATGAGCAAATTTCACCGACTGTCGCTGAACAAATTTTGCTTAAACGTCCAGAAATCGAAGTTTTTTCCTTGCAATATTGGCAAGAAGGCTGTTTTTTAGGTTTAGATGATGAAGTCGTATTAGAAGCAGCAGCAGAAGCAAATCTAACCTTAGTAACATACGATCAAAATACAATCCCACCTATTCTAGTTCGTTGGGGTGAAGCTAATATCGCTCATGGTGGAGTGATCTTTATCGATTACAGGACGATCGCACTACATAACTTTGGGCAGTTAGTACGTGCATTAGTTTGGTTATGGGATACTCAGGGAGAATTAGACTGGAATAGTAGACTAATTTATCTGCAAAATCAAGTCTGTTAGTTTTTCAGGAAATTTATGTCTGACAACTTTACAAAATATTAATTAGTTTCTCATAAATGAGACGATGTGAAAGACTCTCATCTATCCTCGTTCTAGAGTTTTAATATCCCAGCTTAGTCTATGTTTCAGCCGTTTCAGGAATTTTTAGAGCAAGAACTGTTCGGTCGTTTTGATTTACAAAGTAGTCCGATTCCCCCAGGATTAGAGTACCAAGTTAGTGAGCGCGGTAGAAACCCTGCAACGATCAAAAGCTGGTGCTACCAATGTCCTGAACTTCGCAAGATTCGCTACACCTATATCGATGCGGGAGAAATGTCCCAGATTTTTAATAGTGTTATTTATCCGAGTCATCAGTATGATATTCCTCTTTTGGGAATTGACTTTTTAGCTTTCGGACAGAAAAAAATTTTAGTAGTTCTTGATTTTCAGCCGTTATTTAGGGATGAAGCGTATTTAGAAAAATACATTGAACCAATGCGATTGATTCGAGATAAATACAATGAATTAGCACAAAACTTAGAGATGAAATTCTATGACGCTAATCAGTATTTCTCTAAAAATATCCTTTTTGCGAAAACCGATGCTGAAACGGTAGTAACTCGCTTATTTCCTGCATATCAAGAATACATACGTTTGTACTGGGAAACATTAGCAAACGCAACGCCTTATACTGATCCTGAAGATATCCAACGGATTGTTAAGGCACAAAAAGACTACGATCAATATAGTGCCGATCGCGATCCTGCTTCAGGCTTATTTAGTAGCTATTTTGGTCACGAATGGTCAGAAAAATTCTTGTATGAATTCTTGTTTGAGGATGCTGTACCTTTAGCGGTTCTGGGTGGAAGCAAAAAATAAGCATTAAATAAAGATAATCTTGCAGAAGAACTAACCTATTAACCCAAAAATAGAAATGCTTTAAAATGTGTCGATCTTTAAATACTGAGAGACTACAACTAAAAGCGATTACAGAAAACGAGCTTTATATTTTTCATGAGGTTTTAGTTGATCCATTCGTGAGAAAGTACCTTTGTGATGACAAGATTTTATCACTTGCACAGACTCAAGAATTTATAGAGGTTAATCAAAAAAACTTTGATGAGCAGCAATTTGGCTTATGGTTGATGTACACGAAATCAATACATGAATTGATTGGTTTTGTCGGTTTTTGGTATTTTTTTGATGAACCACAGCCGCAGCTACTTTATGCACTATTACCAAATGCGACCAAAAAAGGATACGCGACAGAAGCTGTCAGTCACTTAATTGAATATGGTTTTAAGCAGCTTAGGTACAAATATTTAATGGCTAGTTGTGATGAACCAAACCTTGAATCTCGAAAACTAGCTGAAAAACTGGGTATGAAATTGGTCGAAAAAAGAGATGTTAATGAAAAACCAATACTTTTTTTTAGAATTGACCAAAAAGTATAAAAAAGGGTTTGGCGACCAAACCCCTACAGTTATTTGTATTCGATGTTTTTTAGACTGTTTGCTGTATTATCCTCTTGTTTTGGAAGCCCAAACCTTAGTCGGTAGTCCCCAAACATAGATAAAGCCTTCTGCTGCTTTGTGATCAAATTGATCATCTTCACCGTAAGTAGCTAAGTCGGGTTCATAAATTGAATAATCAGATTTACGTCCGACTACTTTAGCAGTTCCTTTAAATAACTTCACACGAACGGTTCCTGTAACTCGTTCTTGGGTTTTATCAATAAAAGCGTCAAGAGCTTCTTTGAGTGGACTATACCAAAGTCCTTGATAAATTAATTGTCCGTAGGTTTCCTCAATTCCTCGTTTATAGTGAGTCACATCACCTATGAGGGTTAAGCTTTCTAAGTCACGGTGAGCATCAATGAGAACGAGTAAAGCAGGTGCCTCGTAAATTTCTCGTGATTTAATGCCTACCACACGGTTTTCAATCATATCCAGTCGTCCAACTCCGTGTTTACCCGTAATTTCATTAAGTTGGGAAATTAAGGAAACAGGATCGAGAGTTTGACCATTAAGACTAACAGGATAACCTTTCTCGAAGCCGATATCGACGTATTCGGGTTCATTGGGAGTATCTGCGATCGCTTTTGTCATCAGATAGATCTCTTCAGGAGGTTCCGTCATCGGATCTTCGAGTGGCCCCGCTTCGATACTTCTTCCTAAAAGATTTCGGTCAATACTAAAAGGGGATGATTTTTTAACAGGAGATTCTAAGCCAAATCGTTCACCATAAGCGATCGTTTGTTCTCTACTCATTCCCCATTCACGAGCAGGAGCTAATACTTTAATTTTAGGATTGAGTGCCATAATTCCTACATCAAAGCGTACCTGATCATTTCCTTTTCCAGTACAACCGTGAGCCACCGCATCGGCTCCATATTTTTCGGCGGCATCAACTAACAATTTAGCAATCAACGGACGAGCAAGGGCAGTAGAGAGAGGATAACGGTTTTCATATAAAGCATTAGCTCGAATTGCAGGAAACGCATAATCTTTTACGAAAGTTTCTTTAGCATCTGCTACTAAAGATTCAATTGCACCACTTCTGAGGGCTTTTTCTTGAATTGGCCCCAGTTCGTCACCTTGTCCCAAGTCAGCAGCAAGAGTAATAACTTCGTTTACTCCCCATTCTTGCTTAAGGTAGGGGATACAAACGGTAGTATCAACCCCACCCGAATAAGCTAATACAACTCTATTGGCGCGACCCATAACTTTTGCTCTAAAAACGACTAAAGGGCTATTGTATCAGGATCACCTCCAAGAAATTGACGCATTTGTTATCAAAACTCGATATTCAGGTATAACACTAATTTGAAATTTGGCTGCAAGGGGTTTAGTCTCCAAAGGCAATTTTAAACAATTAAGCTTGATTTTTATCGATTTGCTTTAATTTTTTTGAAATCTAGTTGAGGATTATCTAAATCTTAGTCCAAAGAAAAAAAATTAAAAGTTGCAGCGAAGTAAGTGATATGGGGTGGGCTTGATCCACCCTACTATTAATCTAGATTAAGCACCTCTAAACCTAGTGATCAATTCTTCACGAGATAGATTCATTAATAAAGGTGTAAATTCTTCAGGAGGTAAAGCTAATATTACTTCAATTACTCCAAATAATTCAGCATCGAGTTCACCGAATCGAACTTTGAGCAGATTTTCTACAACTAGACGTTCTCCTTGTTGGAGACCTTGTTGGAGACCTTGTTGGAGACCTTGTTGGAGACCTGTTTCTAGCCCGCGCTCAATTGCTTTTTGTTCAACATCAGCTAGTTTTTCTTGATATAGTGGTTTTAATCTCATAATTAACTCCCGATCGTCTTCTTCTAAACTTTGATTAATTTTCAAGTTTTCCTGTAATTGATAAAAAAGTTCTAGGATTCTTATTCTTTGTTGATTATTGCTTGGTAATGATTCTAATTCATCGATGGCTTGTTTTTGTACATTACCTCTTCCTAAGATCCTTAACCATAATGTATCAGATGTCTTGGGTAACTGATGGATGACAACAATAGCAGTTTTTAGAGCATCTGGTAAAAAATAAATTCCAAATTGCTGATTGTCATCTAGTATAGCGCGGAAGCTTTCTAGAACCGTTTCTGAAGCTGTGGGAGTTAAAATCCATAAGTAAGGGAAGTTGAGCGTTTTAGGAAGTGCATTTTTTCTTTTGATCTGACGCTGAATGCTTTCTCGTACTTCTAGAGCTTTTAATAGACAAGTACAAATTTCATTAATTGTCACAGGATTGCGGAATGGCTCAAAAATTGCATCATTTTGCGCTAATATACCCAATAATCCGAGATTTTGAGTAATAATCTCTGAAGTTGTATTAGGAATAAACAATACATCAATTTCTCTTTTTTCTCCTGCCACTTTTTGATCGGGTTTGACTTGTCCATACGGAGACAACAATTCTTCTAAATAATCTTTTGCAAAGAGGTCGTGAATAAATCGTGTCATGACAAGCAGATTAAGTAACCTGTGTAATTATAAGCTGTAGATAACAATAGGATTGTAAAAAATCGCTTACAAATCTTTACACTTCATTACGGAAATCGCTAAACGTCTGTGTGTAGTATTCAAACAGAGATAGTTATGAAAAGTGTCAAAAATTATGTTTGCTCTGCCTTCTTCCCTAACTCTTAATTCTTTAAAAAACGGTTTAACAGTCATTACTCTACCGCTTTTATTAATTTTAGCGAGTTGTTCAGGGACAACAGAAGCAAGTCGGACTCCAGAACAAGGGGCTACAGTCGATCAAGAAACGCTAGAAATTTGGTGGGATAAAGGTTTTACTCTTGAAGAAGACGAAGCATTACAAAAACTTGTTCAAGAGTGGGAAAAGCAAAGCGGTAAAAAAATTAAACTGTCCTTTTATACGACAGATGAACTGTCCCAAAAAGTTGAACGTCAATTAAGAGCAGGAGATCTTCCAGACATCATCGCTATGTTTAAAAGTGAAAAATCTCTCACCTCTCGTTTAGCGTGGGACGGAAAACTAGCTGATGTTTCGGATGTTATTAAACTCAATAAAAACGATTATGAAGAATTAGCTCTAAAATCTGTTAATTTGTATAATAATGTTGATAAAAAAAGAAGTTATTATGCACTTCCAATACATCAAGCAACAATACACGTTTACTACTGGAAAGGCATTCTAAAAAAAATTGGTTATCAAGAAAAAGATATCCCTAAAGATTGGGATCAGTTTTGGGTATTTTGGAAAACAGCACAAAAACAATTAAAAGCCAAAGAAAATATTGATATGTATGGTTTAGGTCTACCTTTATCTGTAGAAGCAGGTGATACCTATCAAACCTTTGAGCAACTATTAGAAGCGTATGATGTCAAAATTTTAGATGAGCAAGGACGGTTACAAGTTGATGATCCTAATGTTCGTCAAGGTATTATTAAACTCTTAAACTGGTACAGTCAAACCTATCAAAAAGGCTATTTTTCTCCTAAAGCATTGCACTGGCTTAATCCTGATAATAACAGAAGTATGCTTAATCGAGAAGTTTTAATGACTACCAATGATACTCTTTCAATTGCAACAGCCGTCAGAACTGATTCTGATACTTATCAAAATAGATTAGGTCTTTTAGAATTACCTAATAAACCCAATGGTCAACCAATGCGCTATTTGGTAACTGTACAGCAAGTGATTTTATTTGCTGACTCCGAACATCAAAAAGAGGCTAAAAGTTTTCTAGCTTATTTAATTAAACCCAACACCATTGATAGTTATCTAAAAACATCAGGAGGTCGTCATTCACCTATCTTAAAATCGGTCTGGAAAGATCCATTTTGGACAAATCCAAAAGATCCTCATGTTTCTAAAGCAACTCATACTTTTCAAGCTCAACCTTCTCGTTTATTTTATACATTTTATAATCCTGCTTATAGCATGGTACTAAAAGAAAATGTTTGGGGAAAAGCTCTTTCTAGAGTTATCGTTGAAAAAGTACCACCTGAACAGGCAGCCGATGAAGCAATTGCAAGAATAAAAGAAATTTTTGATGAATGGCAATGAATTTCTGGCAACAGAACTTAACCAAAAAGGTAGCAGGAGCATTTTTAGTTTTATCCTTTTTTACGCTTGGTATCGTCGGTGGAGTAGCTTTTTTACGAGCAAGAGAAGCCCTAAAACAAGCTGCATTTGACCGTTTACAAGTGACTGCTACCTTAAAAGAAGAAGAAATTACTCGTTGGTTTGATGATCAAAAAGAAGATTTTTTATTACTAATCAAGTTTCCTGATGTTCAAATCAACTTACAAATATTATTAAATAACTCTCCTAGCGATCCGTCTTATCAAAAAGCCAAGCTATTACTCAGTCAATATCTTAAAGATATAGTAAAAATTAAACTTCCTTTTAAAGAAGTTTTTATTTTAGATCGGAGTAACCGTATTATTCTCTCGACCAACCCACAACGCGAAGGAAACTATGAGATTTTAGCCAATATCACCTATATCGATCAAGTTAATTATAACGAGCCTTTTAAACCAATTTTTTATGTTTCTCCTGTAACGGGTAGACCATCTGTTACTTTATCAACTCCTATTCGGGATAAACAAGGCACACGTCAAGGAGTATTACTCGCAAATCTTAGATTAGATCGCATCGATCAAATTGTTAGAGAAAGTACAGGTTTAGGGGAAAGTGGCGAAACGTATTTAGTTGGTTCAATTGTCACTAAAAACACTTTAATTTCGATGGATAAATTAAATAATATGAATGGCTTTCCCAATGGTGTCAATAGTGTTGGTATTGATGCCGCTATACAGGGAATCAACGGTGCAGGTTTATATGATAACTATTCATATATTCCAGTTTTGGGGGTCTATCGCTGGCTAAAATATCAAGATTTAGCCTTGTTGGTGGAAATGGAACAAAATGAAGCGTTTGCACCTGCACGTCGTCTTGCTACAACGATTGTTTTAGTCGGTTTAGTATCTGTTGCAACTCTGATGATGGGAGTTTATTGGTTATCGCGTCAGTTATCCTTGTCTCGTGAACAGCTAGAAAACTATAGCCACGAACTCGAAGAACAAGCACAGGTTTTACAACAGGAAATAGCAGATCGCATTACGGCTGAATCGGCTCAAGCCAAGTCAGAAGCGGAGTTACGAGCTTTATTTGCCGCGATGACAGAACTGATTTTTGTTTTGGATGCTCATGGAAAATATCTAAAAATTGCACCAACTAATAATCAAACTATAATTCAATCCACTGAATTAATTTTAGGAAAAACCCTACATGAAGTTTTTTCGACTGAACAAGCAGATCTTTTTCTAAGTTATATTCAAACTGCTTTAAACACTCGGCAAACAACACATTTTGAATATAGTTTATCGCTTAGTCAAAAATTAACTTGGTTTGATTGTAGTATTTCGCCAATTTCTCTTGATTCAGTGATGGCTGTGGTTCGAGATATTACCGAACGAAAACAAGCAGAAGAAGCGATGCAACAAGCCAAAGAAACGGCTGAAAAAGCAAACCGAGCAAAAAGTGAATTTTTAGCAAATATGAGTCATGAATTGAGAACACCTCTTAATGCAATTCTTGGCTTTACTCAAGTGATGAATCGCGATTTAATTCGTAATCCTTTACTCTTATTACAAAGTCATGAGCAAACCTTAGAAATCATTGGTAGAAGCGGTGAGCATCTCCTAGCTCTAATTAATGATGTTCTATCAATGGCTAAAATCGAATCGGGAAAAATCACACTTCAAGAAAGTAGCTTTGATTTTTTGTATCTGTTAAAAACTCTTGAAGAAATGTTATGTCTTAAAGCTACATCTAAAGGTTTACAACTTCAGTTTGAAATTACCTCAGATTTACCACAATATATCTATACGGATGAAAGTAAGCTACGACAAGTTTTAATTAATTTATTAGGAAATGCTATTAAATTTACTAAAAATGGAAGAGTTATTTTAAGAGTTAGAACTTCTCAAGAAAAAACTTTAATTTTTGAAGTTGAAGATACTGGAAAAGGAATCGCTCATAATGAGTTAGATAGTATTTTTGAAGCCTTCATTCAAAGCGAAGCAGAACAACATTCTAGTCAAGGAACAGGTTTAGGTTTACCCATTAGTCGTCAGTTTATTAATCTAATGGGTGGCAATATTACTGTTACCAGCCAACTGGGCAAAGGTAGTTTATTTCGCTTTGAAATACCATTAAAAATTGCTGAAGATATTAAAACTCAGCCACTAACAATTTATCAAAAAGTAATTGGTTTGGCTCCCGAACAACCTCAATATCGTATTCTAATTGTTGAGGATAAATGGGAAAATCGCCAACTTTTACGCCGAATTCTTGAACCCCTTGGCTTTGAAATTCAAGAGGCAGAAAATGGACAACAAGGGATAGAAATTTGGCAAAATTGGCAACCTCATTTAGTTTGGATGGATATGAGAATGCCTGTAATGGATGGTTATGAGGCGACACAACGCATTAAAAAGACAACAATGGGACAGGCTACGGTTATTATTGCATTAACGGCGAGTGCCTTTGAAGAAAAGCGATCGCTCGTTTTATCAGCAGGATGCGACGATTTTGTTAGTAAACCTTTCCAAACAGCAGAAATATTTGAAAAAATGGCTAAACATCTCGGAATTAAATATGTTTTTGCTCAAGATTCAACAATGTTTACTGACTCTATTTCAAACGATGAGACAATGGTACAGGAGCTTAATGTGATGCCTATTTCATGGCGGCAACAACTTTATCAAGCAGCAAGTGAAGCCGATGAATCTCAAATTTTGACGCTAATTCACCAAATTCCTTCATCTGAAGGGTCTTTATCTCAAGCTTTAACATCACTGGTGGAAAATCTTCAGTTTGAGCAGATTATGGAAAAAGCACAAAATACATTAAAATAAAATATTAAATCTCCAAGAGAGCTATATAAATTCATCAATTTATTGTTTCAATTCAATGTTTTTAACTCAGAAAATTGATAAAACAAGTTTTAAGATTCTAGTTGTTGATGATACCATAGATAGTCTGCGTCTAATTGCGAATATGCTAACGGATCAAGGCTATCAAGTGCGTAAAGTTCTCAATGGTCAAATGGCTTTAACGGCGGCTCAATCTGCACCGCCTGATCTGATTTTACTAGATATTAATATGCCTCAAATTAATGGCTATGAAGTGTGTCAGCAACTTAAAGCTAATCCTTTGACTACATATATTCCAGTGATTTTTATTAGTGCTTTGGATGAAGTTTTAGATAAAGTTAAAGCTTTTGCGGTTGGAGGAATTGATTATATTACTAAGCCATTTCAATTTGAAGAAGTTATTGCGCGGGTTGAAACTCAACTGACAATCCGTTTTTTGCAACAACAGCTAGAAGAACAGACACAACAAGCAATTTCTACACAAGAAAAATACCATCGTTTCTTTCAATATTCTGAACTCGGTATTTTTGAATTATCATCACAAGGAATATATCAAAATGTTAATGATTATTTAGCTAAACTTTATGGCTATGACTCACCTGAGCAAATGATCACTCTTTTAGTTAGTCCAGAAAATAATCTGTATGTTCAATCAAATCGTTGGGATGAAATTCTTAAACTTTTAAAAACTCAAGAAAAAATTACAAATTTAAAGTCTCAGGTAACCCGTGCTGATGGTACGATTTTAACGGTTTCCGAGTCGATTTGGCAGGTCAAGAGTTCTCAAGATCACTCATTGTACTATGAAGGGATAATTATTCTGGTTCACTAATGAAAGTCTAAAACGAGCTAATTTGATTCGTGCCGACCTCAGCTTCGTAAAAACAGACCAAAATGAGGCAAGCACGTTTAGCTCAAACCATCATGCTTGTTAGCGTGGCAAAGTTAACCATTCTTCGGCTTGCATATTTGCGATAATCTCAAAGTTTCCTTGACCATCGGGTTTAAGAATATAGGCTACTCCCTGCGGTTCGGGATAAATGCCTGTAGCAGAATCAAAAACATCATCATGACCAACAATCACAGTATTTATACCCGCCGCAGGAACTTTAGACAGCAATGGCATCACTGCATCACGCATTTGTTTAGTTTGGACTTCAGTGTATTCTTCTGCGGGAGCAAAATTTAAAGCTGGTGTCTTTTGATAACGACCAAAGGCAATATCGGCTGTTTGCCAAGCTCGACAATACTCACTCGAATAGACATCACCAACGGGGATTTTTAAATTCTGAAATCCTTGACCAATTTTTTTAGCTTGTTGCCATCCTGCCTCACTCAGCATTCTTTGAGTGGAACAATCACCCATCTTAGCACTGACTTGATCCGCATAATCTTTTTCAGTTTGAGCGTGTCTAAAGTAAATAACATAGCCGCCTTTTTGCAATTCTTTCACTAATTCTGCACCACTGAGCCTATCTTGAAAAGCTGGAGTATCGCCGCCTTCTCCTCCCTCACCACCTTGAGACAGCAAAACAGAATTCTGCTCAGTTGTATAATGAAGATCGTTAATGGGTTCTGCCGTCAAAATTGCCTGAGATGAAATAACGGCGGATGCACCAGCTAAAACATAAGTTCCCACACTTGTCCAAAGTTTAATTTTACTTGTACTCATAAGATTAGGCGTTACTTTGATTCGCTAAATAACACCCTAAATCATAAATTAAATGATAAGAGTTATCAATAGCGTCAAGCCAAATAACACTACAAGAATGAGCTAGATTAGTATTAGAAGACATAGGAGATTAATTTTTAATAATGATCCTCTGTATTGCAGATATCCTGACTCCACAAGAACTGGTAGATATTCTCTTTAAACTAGAAAAAGCTAAATTTGTCGATGGTAAACTGTCTGCTGGTTGGCACGCTCGTCTAGTTAAACAGAACAAACAACTTAAAAATGATTCACCTGAAATCAAAGCCTTAGAAAACCTTGTGATCAAAGCACTCAACTGTCATTCCTTATTTGGGATGTCTGTATTACCCAAGACAATTCGGCCACCCCTTTTTAATCGTTATGAGTCTGGGATGTTTTATAGAACTCATGTAGACAATGCTGTGATGAATCATGGTGAAATGTCTGAATATATGCGCTCAGATGTCTCTGCTACTTTGTTTTTGAGTGATCCAACGACTTACACGGGTGGCGAGTTAGTCATTGACAGTACCCAAGGAGAAGAAACCTTTAAATTAGCGGCAGGTTCGATGATTGTTTATCCCGCTTCTACCCTCCATCGTGTCGAACCCGTCACTCAAGGAGTACGACTAGCCGCAGTCACTTGGATACAAAGTTTAGTCCGTGACTCAGCCAAACGTGAAATTTTATTCGATTTAGATACGGCTCGTCGTATGATTTTTGAAAAAGCGGGAAAATCTTCAGAATTTGACTTAATCTCGAAAAGTTATGCTAATTTATTGCGTCAGTGGGCAGACGTTTAGGAAACTTTCAAGACAAGGCGATATCGGGGACTACCATGACGCAGTTTATCCATCGCTTCATTGACCTGAGAAATAGGAAACATTTCTGTAATCGGTTCTACACCATGTCTAGCCGCAAAGTCCAACATTTTACCAACCGTTGCGGGACTGCCTAATGGACTTCCTGAAATCGATTTTTGTCCTGCAATCATTGGAAAAACATGAAATGATAACGGGTTTGGGGCAACACCAACAATATGCAAACGACCTTTAGGACGTAGGGTAGCCAGATAGTCAGCCCAAGCAAGATCCGCGCTAACCGTAGACAGAATCATATCTAAAGAACCAGCGATCGCTTTAAGGGCTTCTGGATCACGGGAATTCACAAAATGAGTCGCGCCTAATTCCTTCGCTTCGGCTTCTTTATCTGGACTACCTGAAAAAGCCGTTACCTCGCATCCCCAAGCTTTTAGGAACCGTAACGCCATGTGACCTAAACCACCAATCCCGATAACACCTACGTGATCGGTTGGTTTAATATCAAACTGTACAATCGGATTAAAAACCGTAATTCCGCCACAGAATAGAGGGCCAGCTTTAGCGGGATCGATCCCCTCATTTAAAGGAGTTGTCCAACTGTGATGGGCGCGAACACGATCTGCAAAACCCCCATGACGACCAACAATTGTACCTTCTGCGGTCAAACAAAGGTTATGATCTCCTGACATACACCACTCACAACCCATACAAGAACTAGAGTACCAACCTAAACCGACTTTTTGACCGATTGAGCGATTTTTAACGTGATCGCCCACTGCTGCGATCGTTCCTACCACTTCATGACCGGGGACAAAAGGATATTGAGTCATGCCCCATTCATTATCGAGCATACTGAGATCGCTATGACAAATGCCACAGTATTCGACTTGAATTTCTACATCTTCATCCCCTAGTGGGCCTGGATCATATTCAAAAGGAGTTAACTCGCCCCCTGGTTCAGAGGCCGCATAAGCACGAATCATAGTTTAAATCCTTATCTATAATAACTCTGACAGTAATAGTAATTCATTTTCAAAGAAATCAATAAACGAATGGTACTACATCATTGGCAATTTTGACGATCGCTAGACTCGCTTGACCAATCAATAAAGATTCTAGCTAAGTGTAATTCTGTAAATTTCGGTAAATGTAGCGAATTGTTACCTAAAAAATAAGAGACGCGCACTTCACACGTCTCTGGTCTATTAGAATCTTGGAGGTTCAGGACGACGAGAACGCTGTTTACGATCCATTGAATTAATCGGTGGTCGTCGTTCATTGTTGATACTGGGTTTGCGTCTAGGGGGTTCAGGCCGAAATTGTTCTTCGTCGCTGCTTTCGTAAATTTCGATGTGCAGAGATTGACCTGCTGCGGTTGCTGCTGTTTCTAAAACAGTGCGAATGGCTTGCAGATTTCGTCCACCTCTCCCATAAACTTTTCCTTTATCGCCACCTTCAATCGCCACACGAACCCAGACTCGTCGATTGTGTTTAATTTGTTCACAATCTACACTAATAGATTTTGGAGATTCTAAAAACGGTTCTACGAGAAATCTAACCAGTCCAGAATAATCGGGACTAGCAGCAGTGGCATAAGCTGGTAATGTGGTCACATTAGACATTGACTTGTTCAAATACTTTAGCTTTTTGTAGTATGCTACGAACGGTTTCTGTAGGCTGTGCGCCTTCTTGTAAACGTTTTACGATCGCAGGAACATCTAAACGAGTTTCATCAGTTCTAGGATTATAAAAGCCTAGTTCTTCTAAAGGACGACCATCGCGACGGCTAGTCCCTCTCATTGCTACAATTCGGTAGCTCACTTCTCTTTTTTTACCAAAACGTTTTAAGCGTAATTTAATCATACTCCTGCCAAAAATATTCCTTGATCAATTTTGCCATATTCGAGCCACTAATTGCCACGCGATTCTCCCATCTCAAAGCGTCCTTTAAAACGAAACACAAGCAATATTAAGGAAAAAGATCAAAATTAATGGGAAAAAGGCGTACAGCGATACACTAAAAGAAAGCCAAGTGTTCTCGCTCATTATGATTCACAGAACTTGATCTCGGAAATCTAAACACTTCGATCATGATTGCACATAGGTTTTCAGTCAAAATCATAGCTTCTTAACATTTTTGATAATTGCTGGGACTAGATTGGGCATATTAAAAGTAAATTTCTAATTGGAGTCATTCAAAATGAATATAGGAGAAATTTTATTACCCTTGCTGATAGGCGGTGGTGTGGGCGGCAGCGTATCATACTTCCTACAAAAAGGCAGAATTTCAGAAGTCGCTCAACGATATGATCAAAAATATTCACAGACGCGCCAAGATCTTGAGAACGCAGAAGCCGAGTTGGAAGACAAAAAAACGCAATTATTAGCTTTAAGTCAATCTGAAGCCAGAACTAAATCAGAATTACAGAATTTAGAAGTCAGCTATCAGAGCCATCTAGAGCAAATCGAACGTTCTTACCAAGAGCAGTTAGAGGAAAACCAACGCCCGCTTAATTCTCCTGAACTAGAAGCCGAATTAGAACAAGCCAAAGCTCAGTTACTCGATTATCAAGATGAAATTAAGGCTTATCAAACTCAAATTCTAGACTTAGAAAAAGCGATTGCCCCTTCTGCTGAACCTGAACCTGAACAAAATCAGATACGGATCTCTGAAATCGAGCAGCATCATCAAGCGTACATCGAGGAGTTACAACAAACTTACTCTACTCAACTTCAAGAAATTGAATCAGCCCATCAAGCTGAACTCGCCGAACAACAGCAAACTTATTACATTCAATTCCAAGAAATCGAGCAAGCTTATCAAAATCAAATTGTAGAATTAGAAAAAACTCATCAACATCAAATTCGGGAATTAGAGCAGGCTTATCAATCTCAAATGCTTGAACTACAACAGGTTGAGGCTGAATATAATTCATCAGTCAGCCGAATGTCAGAAAGCCATGACGAAATGATGCTGCCTACTCAGTTTACTGAACCTTGGGATGAAGATTTTTCTAAAAATACATTATTAGATACGTCTTTTACAGAAGCTCAAGAAGAAAATATTACAAAGATTTCTAGTTTAGAAGAATTAGCCGATTTAACCAGTCAGCTTTCTGATGAACCTGAAGAAGATGCTTCTGTAATGAATGCTCGTCAGCAAGCCGAATTCCTAG
>ERZ1066124.629-NODE-629-length-18702-cov-29.004451_pt1 | contig 18702 bp, 14 predicted proteins | sample MGYA00382771_ERZ1066124 | MGnify/ENA primary metagenome ERZ1066124 (study PRJEB33369, sample SAMEA5778354) | biofilm metagenome | biome: Industrial cooling water; feature: Water cooling tower basin; material: Biofilm | place: United Arab Emirates | collected... | reverse complement strand
TCTCACTTAGACCGAAAACTGGATAGCTCTTTTGAATTCGCCAACAGTATCTTCGTAGGATTTGCTAATAACAGCTTCGGGTTGGAGGACATAAAGAACAGTCATAATAAGTTACCAGTAATTAGTTAAGAATAAGTTGGCTTGAGTTTATTTAGGAAAATATAGCTAAGATCAAGCTCTAAATTAAGAATTTAAGATAAGTGACTTCTTCGGGAAGACAAATACCTTTTAGGCTACAATCTTTACATTTTTTAGTATTCTCAAGCGGTAATGGCATTGGTTGATTAACTGCTTGTTGTGCTAATTGGATATTTTGTTCGGTTAATTGCCGTAGTTGAGGAGTAAAATCAACTTTTTGACGACGGCGACTAGCATGATAAAAAATCTCTCCAAAGGGAATTGTTTTCCCCAATTTTTCTTCTAAACAAATAGCAGCAGCACATAATTGGAAATGATCGTTTAAATGTCGTCCCATTCGTCCTTTTTTGTATTCTAATGGAATAAGTTGATTGTCTTTTTCTTCAACTGCATCAATAATTCCATTTACCATTAAGCGATCGCTCCACACCCATTGATGTCGATAAATCGTAGTGTCTTCTTCTTGAATAATCCCTTCTTCGTCGATATTACGATGTAAATGACGACCCATAATAATATGTTCATTGTCTTCCATTTCTCCGAGTTGATATTCTAAATAAAAACGACGGTGACAATATTCCCAAGCGTTAAGATAAGCTAAAGGTAAATAGTTTTCAATCATAAGTTAATTTGTCCCATTCCCATACCGACTTTTCTTCCAACACTTGAAAACACACCGAAATGTGCTAAAGTAGTAGCAATTTTGGCTTGTTCAAGATTAGGAAATTCATAACAAATCCATCCAGTAGACCCAATTTCAGGACTTCCTTTCATTTTTAAAGCATGAGTTTTTAACTCAAAAGCACTGGTTAATGCTTCCCATTCAATTGTCGGGTAGTGCATTTCTTCGGGTGCAAATTGATTCCAACGTTTGCGTAAACTTTCAAAAAATAATTGCGGTAAAGGAAATGGTTGAATGAATTTATCTTGTTTGAAACTGGTTGGAGACTGTAGACGTAAATTAATCGTTTTTTCGGTCGGAATTTGAAATAAGCTTAAGTAGGTACTACTTTGTATGATTCTAATCCCTTGTCCTAAACGACATGGAACATCTGCGAGAATAATGTCATGTCCTAAATGATGAGACATACCATAAAGTAAAGGAGAGAGTAGGAAAGGTTTAATTAATCCGAATTTTAGAATCATTCGAGTTTTTACAACATCAGGAAAAATGCTTAAACTCATTGGAATTAAATCACTTTTATGGATAGATTCAGCTAAATAAGGATCAGCTTCCGCTAACCATGTAAAGAATAAAGCGTGTATTCCTCGGCCTAAAGTTTTTGGGAGTGGTTTTTCGGGATAAACTTGAATTTGAAAAATATGCAGTGTATTAGGATCGGTTTCGACACCAATCACTCGATAAGCTTTATTTTGCCACTCAACTACGGTATTAGTATTTAGCTGTTTAAAGATGAGTTGCAATAGTGTCGGGTATAAGCGAGGATCGTTTATAGCAACAATGACTTTATCTACACCTTGTTGAGACGTTAAAGGAATAAATGCAATCAACGATCGATATTCTAATAACCATTCACTGAGACTGATCAGGGGATTTTCAGAACAAGGTTGTAAGACTAAGGTAAGCAAAGAAAATTTAGTATCTTTCATAAAAATCGTAGCGGGTACTTGTTTCAATTAGTCGTAGTGGTAAAAATCCCATATTAGGAATTCTGTCTTTATTCAAAGTTGCGCGTTCTGTGGAAAAGGGATTAATTTTATCAAATGTTGTTGTTTTCCCCATATCATCAAGGGGTTGCAGGATAAACCCTTGGTCAAGAGTAGATTGGAGTTGCGGTTCAATGCTAGAGTATGTACGATCGCTTAAATACTGGAAAAAACAACTACGTTTACCAAAATAATTAATCTGAGATAAAAGATATTCAAGTTCTTCTAAACGTTGTGTCGGCCCAAAACAAAGTTGTAACTCTCCTTCTAAGAATATCCATTCTCGAAAGACAAAACCATCTTGCATCGCTAAAGTAGTACGAGATTTATCCGCTTTATCCGTTGTTTGGTCGTAATAACGCAGTTTATAACCGTTGCGGTTGACGATGATTCGTTTAGGAGGTTGAATATAAATTTGTAAATCTCGAATCCATGCAAACTCTTTTTTGATCCATTTTGCAAAGTCATTCGCGTGATCTTTTCCAAAAGATTCTAATAACACTTTCAATAGTGCCATTTTAATCGTATAAGGAGTTGGCACTAAATTCGATTTAGCGGCCATATTCGTCGCATCAGAACGTTTGAGGGTAAAAAGACTGACGGGTTGATAACTCACCGTCAACCATTGATTTGTTTCTGTTGTCATATTTTTATTTGGGTTTGGAGATTAAACAGTGAATTTATTGGGTTTGGAGACCAAACCCCTACTAGGTTGACAGTTCCCTCTCCTTTAGGAGGGGGTTAGGGGGAGGTGGAGAGGGTTAGGGTGAGGTCAATTTCTACATTTGATACGGTTGTATTAGATTGATGAGTTCTTCGATTTGTTCGGCGAATTCTGTGATCGTTTCAAAGGAATACACTTGTATTGTTCCATCACCATTGATCCGATTGAGGGTATCAGCAAGACTGGTGATCTGACGTTGATATTCAAACTCCAAAGGACTTACCATAGGTGCAGGACAAGGACGGGTACTGAGAGCGATCGCACCTTCAAAATAATCAGGGTGGGGTAAAAGAGTGTTCCGTTTTGCCCCATTGGGTTGAAGATAGGTATAGAGAATACTTTTGAGTAAAGCATCTAAACGTTGTTTGCGTTCAGTTTGAGCGATCGCATAATCGAAAGTATGAGGATTATAACCAATGCGAAACGCTTCTACATTGAGGATAGTTGCATATAAACCTGAATTGACCTGTACATTATAAGGTGTCGGGTTTTCGGTACCGTATTTCGCATGAAAATAACTTTGGGTTTTGACGAAGGTAGGAACTCCTATCACTGTACCAAATTCGATGACTGATTCTCGTTTTAGTGTTTGTCCTTTCTTTTCTGTCACCATAAACCCCTCTAGATCGCTGATTGTACAACGTTGTAGGACTTTTTGGGTTTTCGTGGTTAAATCCTTGTCATCTGCGGTAAAAACAGGTAAATTTTGATCAAGATCGAAACCAATGCGATCGGGATGACCTTGTTTACCCCCTTCCGATAACGCTAAACCCTCATCTATTGCAATACGTTGCAGATGTTCTGACTGGATATGTTTAAGCATATCTCCAGAAATCCCATTGACAAATTTAGGTTCAGCATCTCCTTTTTCTACAATATAATAACGACGGGTCATGGATTGATTACCTTCGTTCCCTTCATTATTAAGAGCGTGTAATTGTAGGGACATCAAACCACTAACCGAAATAGAATAAACGGGGATAAATTCTTGAGTCATAAATAATGTGTCCTGTAAAAAATCAATAAATTAACTCGCTAGAGATTCTAATGACGCATCAGAGGGATCTTTATCAGTGTTTTCGGCTGATTTTCCCCAACCTTTGGCATATCCATAAGCAATCAAGAGATTAGCTACTAAAGCACAGCCAAACCGTTGATCATCAATTAAGGCGATCAGTTGGTCTAAATCTTCTTTTTTTACCCAAATTCGCGGTTTTTTGTTTTCTTGTCGAAGTTTGTCATCAATGCGTAAGTTCTCATTTTCATAGCTGGCTAAAAATGCCGTTAGTTCCGTGATAAACTCTTTTTTAGAACCAGATTGACTGCTTAAGCGTTGTGCTAAACCGTAGATGCGTTCCCATCCTGTTTCTTTTTGTTTCCCCTCAGCATCACGAATTGATCCTGCATAAACCGTTGCGCTATTGATCGCTTGAGCAATTCTGAGAAAACCAGGGTTTTGAGTAATTTCGCTAATCGACCAATCTTGAGTTTTTTGGCTGTTTTTGACCATAATTTCTAATCCTTGCATCGAAAATTGTGGGGGTCTTTTTGCCTCCTTATCAGCTAGACTTCGAGTGATATAGTCTCCGTAACTAGCAGTAAAGCGGAAAAAACTTTGTAGGTTATCAGTTGTGATAAAGTCTCGATAGACGGTTAAAAGTTCAGCATTACCATCATCTAAAGCAAGATGATTGATAATCCATAAATGCTCATCTAAAATTTTTTGGTAAGTGATTTTTTCTGCTTCGGTTTGGGGTGAGATCCAACTGGGTAAACCAAAGGAAAAAATATCTTTTACCCCATAAACTTGACCTTTTGAGTTAAAGTGAATCCCTTTAAATCCTTTTACTCGATCTTTAACAGATTTCTTGACAAATCTTCTTTTCTGTGCATTGGCGGGGAGAGAATTGACAGGATAATAATTCAATAACTCCTTAGTAAATTTTAGGGATAATTCCGCGTCGAATTTAGCGACTCCATGACTACCACTGGGGGGATCGTATTGTCGCAGTTGATTCAACACTATAGAATATTCATAAAGGGTAATATCTTGGGGATCTAGTACCACTAAGCGCCAGTCAAAGGATTTTTCAGAAACCTTAACCCTTTCAGCTAGTGCATATTGAAAGATTCCTCCTGCTATCAACCAAGTATCTAACCAGTCTGCTTTCTGAGAACTAAACGTATTTCCATCCGCTTTTAGACGACTGACTCCCTGTACAGAACTCGGAAAATAAAGTTTAACTGCACTCGCAACTGAAGGAAGTTTTACCCCTGTTTTTTGCTCAAAATACTCAGCGACAGACTCACTAGCGGTATCAGGAGAAGTGCTAAACCCGTGCAAAAGTGCTGCAATGAAAACCCCAAAATGTTCTTTTAGGTTCCATGTGTCCAACCACAAAGCATTATGATTAGATTCATGGCGTAAAGTAATTAATATTGCTCCATTTTGTGTTCTAGCTTCAGGTGGATCAATTTCTTCAATGACTTCTACTTTTTTGATACGCTGTTGATATTTCCACTCTAAGTACCGTTTACGCTTTTCTGCTGCCATTACCACATTAAAAGCGTTGGTTTCTTGAAGAGGAAGTTTATCAGTATCGGTTTTTTGTCCGTAGACGAGAGGAAATGGATCGAAATAGGATAGTTTTGCTATCTCATCTAAATCTACATCTACACTTAATTTAATCTCATAGTGCGTTCCTATATCTTTTAGGTGTATTTCTTTTTTCATCTGTGCAATACTTAAGGCACGTTCGATCAGGTTTGCGAGTCCTAATGTTCGACAGATATCTGCACAAGTATTAAACTGTTTCCGTACCAGTAAGGTTGTTACCATTGCTATTGGTTTAACTGTTATTGTTATTCTATACTTGCTTCGGATTAGGATGCTTCCGAAAAATTACTGAGTTGAACAGCACGACGATCGCATAAACGCAACGCCCGCACCACCAGCAGATATAATTGATAAAACTCCTCATCATCACTGGAAAACCCATTTAAGGGAAAATCTTCTAGTGAGTAAGTTAGTTGCGTTATCGTAATAGGTTGTAGCGGTAAATGGGAAGGTAAGAGACGCTGCCAACTTTGCTCTATAATCTTTATTGCATCAGGATGTAGCTTCAGTTTTCCTATTTTTGCAAGATCATCTGATTGCCATCCCATCGCCCACGCGGTATGATGACGACCAATAGCCATTAAAATAATCTGGATAAGATTAATAATTTGTTCTTCCGTTGCTTGAAAAGTTTCTTCTAACAAAACTCCTAAAGATTCTTCTAAGATTTCTTGAGCAATAAATGCACCCTCAACCGCATGGTTAGGACGTTTATTTCGTTTTTCATGATCTTTTAAAGCTTTTTTCTGTACCTGATCATCAGGTTTATAATCGGTGTGTGCGAGTAGATAGGATTTAGGATCTTTACCATGATAGGTGTTGTGTGCGATCGTTTGCCATCCTCTCATACAATCTTGCCATTTGATCTGTAACTTACCCAAATCATGAGTTAGGATAGCCAGAAATACTAAGCATTCAAATAAAACCTCAGCATCTTGTCGAGAAAGATGAGGAAAAACTTTAACTTGAATAAACTTACCACCAAACAATAAAAGTTCGTCTTTGACACTGATTAATTTTTTGCCATCATTAGAGATAAAAGATTTATTCCAACAAGTCCACATCATCCCCAAATGTCCGACATAAGTATCCATGTGATAGCGATAATCAGTCTGTTTTTGTTTCTTCTTTTTTTGATATGAACTAAATTGACTGTCATTGGAATCTAGATTAAACCGTTCAACATCCAAACCCATTACTAAACCAATATCGTCATCATAATAAGCATAGTTTTGATTTAAAAGTAATCTAGGTTGACTTACCAATTCAGAATAAGACGTAATAGGTAGAGAAGATTCTTGAGTGTAACTTTCAGCATTATTACGTTTTCTATAACAGATCTTGCTAAAAATCCAACCACGACGATAAACCTCATCTTTTACATCCTGATAAACTTTACATAAAGTAGATTTTGGAATAGAGAAAACAGGTAAATTACTGACATCAACTGGATCATCTTCAGCATCATCACCAATAATAATAGCTTGAGCTTCCCAAATAAAAACAGTACGATTATCTACTAAACGAATTAAATTGCTTGCTTGTGATTGTTCTCCAGCAAACACAGCTTTATCCCAATTCTGCTCAAATTCACCTCTATTATTCTTGCGTCGTTCAAAGTTTTTAATATCTTCGCTACAATGTACTTGATTAATCCAATTCGTTTCATGGTTAAAAGTAACTTTTTCTGTAGAGTTATGAGTTTGTAAAACGTTCCAGGTCATTTCACAAACATCATTTTCGTAAGGTGGATATAGACGTTTTTTTCTTGTAGCTGAATTTTGTTTATTTTCTAAATTGGGTATAGTTTCTAGATTGGGTTTGGAGACCAAACCCCTACAATGTATCGGTTCATCTGGTTCATCTTCTAGATCTTGTTCAGCTAATTCTAAATTATTTTGAGTAATTTCAATCGATTGATAGATATAAACTTTCCCTTTTTCTCCTCTAAACCTAGCACATCTTCCTACACGTTGAAGTAAACTATTCATCGGACATAAATGAGTGTGCATCACCTCACAAGTAATATTTAAACCCACTTCAATAACTTGAGTAGAAATCAAAACATAACAAGTCCCATCATCTGAATAATTTTGAGAAAACTTTTCTGTAAGATACTTTTCCTTTTTTGCTCTATCTTCAGGTAAAAAACGAGAATGGAGTAAAGTAAGATCAAGTTCTTCAGAATCATTCAATTCATCTAAATCTTTAAATAAACCTTGAGACTGAGACACAGTATTACAAATAATAATGACTCGTTTACGCTGATTTTCTTGGATATTATTCAGAATAACTTCTGCACTTAAAGGAGTCGAAATAACCTGAAAATATCGTTGGCGATCGCCTTCAATTTCTAATAAATCTGATTCATCAACCTTAATAAAATTTAGTTGACTATTAGAAATTTCTGTGCTAATTTGCTGTACAATTTCATCAGTTAAAGTCGCTGTCATTAATAAAAAAGGTGTAAGACCTTTAATTTGTTGTAACACTTTTAGAACCGTCGTAAAAGCGCGATCGGCATCTAATAAATGTAATTCGTCAAAAACCAAATATGAAGTAAAAAATACCCCCGCATTAACATTCGCTGAACCTCTCCCCACCGAAAAAGGAATATTTAAAAAACTGCTTAACATTTGGTCGATCGTACAGAAAATAATATCCCCTTCAAAACAAGGATCTTCAGGATTTTCCCCCGTTTGTAAAGTAACAACTAAACGACGAGAAAGAGAATATATATCGTGCCATTTGTCAATATATTCCTGTACACGCTGACGTAAACTATTTGCTAGAGTGCGTAAAGGAACAACATAAATAAGCTTATTTGGGAAATCATAATTAAAAGTTTTAGCAAAGAGAAAAGGTGCGATCGCGGTTTCCGTTTTTCCCGATCCAGTCGGTGCGCGAAGAATCGTATTATGATGATTTAGGATATTCTGAATCGTCTCTAACTGAAACTGTCGCGGTGTAAATCCTGTTAGTTTGATAAAAGAGTCTAATATATTCATTCTTCTGAAGAAGTAAATTGAGGGAATAGCTCTAAAAGCTCTTGAGTTAAAATATTCTCAACGTAATTTTGCAAGGTTGATGCACTTAGATTAGTACGACGCATTTGAGCATGAGCTATATCATTACGATAATCAGCTAATGTAGACCAAAAATTAGCTAATTTTCTTGCATCAATCACATAATTAGCAATAGGTTGCTCTAAATTTCCATTAGCCCCTTTCATCTTATTAAGTTGTTTCTCAATAATTTCGCGTCGTTCATGCTCACGATAATCTATAATTCCATCAGCAATACATAAAGCAGATATTAACCACTCTCTGCCTAATAAAATAGCTTGAGAACTAAATTTTTTATTGACATACCACTGTAAAAGAATAAATTGTTTTTTTAATTCAATTAAAGGCGTATTCAATTCGTTATTTAATCGTGCAAATTGACCATAATCTTGTTGAATCTGAGATAAAAGTAATTCAAATGGTTTAGCAAAGATTCCAATTTCGCTTTCTAATTGAGATGTATTTGTATTTTGTAATCTAGCAGTTTCATTCATTAAGTCAATAGGTCGAATCAGTTCAATTGAGCGAGAAATAGCTTGTATACGTTCACCAAAACTTAGTAATCGAGTAGGTCGTATTTCTGATTGTTTCTGATTGTTATTTCGATAAAAATCTCGTTGAATTGTTGAAAGTAATTGCCCTAATTCGAGAGAAGAACCTGTATTAATAAATTTATCAGTAGCTGTCAGCCAATCTAATAATTTAATTGCAGGAGTTAGATCAAAAATTGGCGGTTGCTCTCGATTGACTTCAAACGCACCATAATAAACACCTTCAATTTCAACATTTCGCGCTTTTTTTAAAAATGCTGCTGCTAATAAAACTAATAATGGAATAGAACGAAAAGCATGAGTAATATCAAAAATAATGCTTGAGTTTTGTTCAACTGAACAAACAACCTTTTCAAAAATTTGCCAAACCTCAGCTTCAGATTTACCAGATGGAATAAGAACATCATTAACGGAAAAGCGATCGCCTAATTTTTCTTGTAATCCATTCCAGTGCATTGCTTTTGCTTCTTCTGTCACAAATACAGTTACCTTACTAGGCTGAAAAAACTCACATAAAGCTTCAGCTACATAACGAGTTTTAGCTTGTTGATCTTTCCAAACATAACAAGTTTCTTCATATTTTCCAGTGCCTAAAACGGTTAAAAGTTCCATATCTATTTACTCCTTAATAATTAAATATCCATATCCTGCGGCTGTTTTTGCACCAATTCCCATTTCTTGTAGACCATTCTGTAACCATTCTTTAGCTTGAGTGACTAAATTTTGCTCAACTTTATTATCTTTTCCTGCTACAGCAAAAGCGAATTGAGTTCCGCGTCCAAGGGTTAGGAAATATACAGGGATAGGATTTTGATAGGGTGTTGGTGCTGATGTTGATGTACTTTGATAGTAATCTGGATAGTGGTTATTCATGATATCGGGTTCTAGTTTGAGTGTTTTTGTAGGTACGGCATCAAAAAAAATCACTTTTCCTTCAGTTTCTTGAGTTCCAAAAATGGCTTTAAAAATAGGATCTTTTTCCGCTTCATTTCGGTCTGTCGTATTCAAATGACATAACATTGCACAAGAAGCAGCTAACCCTTTTAAAGCACTACTAGGAATGATAGGAATACCTGTAATTCGATCTAAAGTCATGCTAGTTTCTAAAATGCTAGTTTGCCCAAGACCGACAACCATCCGCCATTCTGGAGAAGCTGTAAAAGATTTAGCATCAAAAGACTTAGTAAATTGTTGCCATCGTTGATAATTAGCATCAATTATTTGATTTGGAATTTTATAATTTTTGACTATATTTTGAAAAAATTTAATTTTTTGCTCTTCCTTAAATTTCCAGCCAGATTGATATCCAATGTAGCGATCAAGCCACAAGCTTAAATTATCACACCGATCTTGTTTTTGCTTAAAACATTGTCGTGTTTTAGGAGGTAGCGGATATTGAAAATTATCATGATTAGATGGTTGAGTTTGAGTCATTATTCTTCAGTTCCTAATTCTGCTTCGGCAAATCTTTTCAGCCATTGTAAAAAAGCTAATGATTCATTGGTAGCTAAACGATAAGTTTTGCTATCCATGTTAATAATGGTATTTAGCAAATCAAAACTGTCAGGTTGATTAGGATAGATTTCACGAAACCAAGTAGATAAAGAATCTAAACTCCATTTATGGTGAGCTTCATCTTTAGCTTTTAAAAATGCTAGAGTTTGAGCGAGTCCATTGACTTGAATATAAGTCGGCATATTGCGAGCTAAACTACCATGCTTCTTTTTATTAGAATTATTAGTAACTTTTTGAACACTATCCCACGCCGATCTTGCACGAAGACGATCGACATCTTTTGGAATTACTAGATTCATTTGTTTTGGTTGTGATGGGGTGGAAGTTACTACAGTAGAGTTACTAGAATTTTTAGGTGTTTCTGGAGTATTTGAGGGTGGTGTTGCTTGTTTATGTTTTAGTTTTACTGGTTCCGCCATTGTAAAAATCTCCTAAATATAAATTAAAGAAAGCGGGTAGCAACAATTCCTCGGCCTACGGTTTCGTTTCCTCCTAATTGCAAACGATAATGACCATTAGTTAAATGCTGTTCGACGGTAGTTAAAATAGTTGCAGCATTGGTTGCGTTAGAGGGTATACTATTCTGTCTGCGAGGATTACACGCGAATATAGGGCTATAGAGTAAGCAGTCAGAGGGTAAGTTTTCTTCTGTCCACAGTCCTCCTATTTTTTTATCTACTGTTTTGGTGTCTGGATTCAACTTCGTTCGGGACACAACTTCTGTACTAAATTTACAAAAGTCTGTAAATGCGGTATCACTGAGAACGACTAAATCGGTTTTAAGTTTTTCTCTCCAGAATTTATATTCATCTCCTGTCGGTAGTGCGTTATCTGCTATCCATTCGGCTAATGTTTGTACATCTTGATTTGCAGTAGCAGTAAAAGAAAATTCTTCTAACACTACAGAGTTACCAATTGTAACGGGACTATTACTGTTTGGAATAAGTGCTGCTTCATTGTCAACAGAAGGAATTGAAACGGTGAGAGGTTGGGAAGGTTGCGTTAGATTGAAATCTCGGATAAAACGATTAATCACCATAGGACAAGTGATCCAAGCGAAGACACCTGCTAGAGAACGAACAGGAAACAGTAAAAGTCGTCCATCACTTGGAGATAAAGCACCTGCATGATCACTTGATTTATTACCTTCGGGGCCGAAAATGACATCTATTAGATCTTGAGAATGTCCATTACTAGAGAAAGTATCTCGTAACTTACCTTTAATTCCTGAAGACTGAATCATCGGGAAATGGGTATGTTTTTCCCGTTGGATAGGTAGATCGACTGTACCTAAACTGCTACCACTGCCAACGTGCAGAGGAGTTTCGGTATAGAGAAACAGAAGTTTAACTGATTGAAACATGAGTTTTATTTCCTTTTACAAAAATCTTCAAAAACAGGACGAATCATTAGATCTCGAACTCGTAGGGTTTGAATAATTCCTCTGGCTGTAGTGCGAATATTTAAGTTAGTCGCTTTTTCACCATCTGCCCAGAGCAAGCGTACTACACCATCTTCAGAGACTCCTTTTAGTCGAGAATATGTCGTATTTTCAAAAAAGCCGCCTGTAATTTCTTCTACTACAGCTATGGTGGCTATTTTCTCTGCTAGTTCAAGGGTATATTTAGGGTAGTGATGCTTGACCGATCGCAATGAATGACTGACTTTATCAAACTCTGGGTTGTCCGAAGATTCTGGATCGGCTACTTGTTCAGCACACGATCGCTGTTGTCGCACTCTTTGCCAGAGAATATCCCCTGCTGGAGAAAGATAAATATAACCTTCAGTATCTGGAGGAAGAAGAAAAGCAGAAACTTTATCCCTATCAGCAATGTTGTTAAGACGTTTCTCAACCGTACTGTAATGATGGGGTTGACTGTCGATCCACTCAAAAAAATGCTCGTACGTTAGCATTAAATCTGTATCCCACGTTATGGGTAAAACTGGAAAAGCGATCGGTTGTTTGAATTGCTGATAGATGTACTTTACAGGTACTTGAAAAATCATCCCTACCATCGTGGTATAGGCTATTTCTGCCTTAAATCCTCCTGTTGCATTGATAATTACTTGTTTACCTTGGCGTTGTGCATTGATAATTTCTTCAATTAAGATATCGACTAATTCTCTTAATCCTTTACGCTCGAATTTTACTTCGTCATATTCGATGGGAAGTTGCAGTGATCGTACTGACCAATTTCGGTTTTTAAAATAAGTTTCCAAAATTTCAGCACATTTTTGACCTTCTGGGGTTGTCGTGTAAAGAAAGACGATTTCATCAGATGGTTGAGCAATTTTAAATAAAGAATTGGTTTCTGCTGTTGCTTCAGATGGTGGAGTAGTCGCCATGTATTGAACTAACTCCTCTTTTGTTATTGTTGCAGGAGGCTTACCCAATAAATTTCTAGCGTTAGTTAGTAATGATGTCCCAGTTGTCGTTAAAATAACGGTCATGTTTATTTACTCCAAATTCCAGTAATTCCAACATCCCACCAAACCCAAACCGAAACCAATTTGAGCCTCATTGGGATCATCGGCTAAATTGTTCCAATGAAAGGCTTTTAGGATATCTTCAGGACTCGCTTTCGATTTAAAGTAATACACCGAACCTGCTGGAATAGCGCGACGGGTTGGCTTTGGTCGGTTATGCGCCACATCCCAACCGCCGATCATTTGATATCGTGGGATAGCCGCCGTAATCAGTTCTACTTGTATACCGTTGTATTGTCCCGAAAGACTTTGAGAATCTATCCAATGAGGAAGCCATCCATGATTAAAAATTGTCGGAGTAGCAAAATAGAGTTTAAATCCGTCAGATTTGGGTAATTTACTAGCAATTTGTCCTTGAAAATTATTCCAATCAATCTCTTGTACTTTTGTATAACTAGCGGCTCGATTTTCTCCTCCAATGGCAATCAGTCCAGTTTTAGGATCGGGAATAATACTTAAGCTTTGAATTCCATCCATTTCCATGTATAAGCCGATATTTTCTCGACATCGAATCATTTCAATCTGATAAAGTTTACCTTCTTCTGTAACTTGTTTACCTTTGTCTATCGCTATGCCAAAACGCGATTCTTTGACATATAGTGTATCTGTCTGAGTAAAATTTTGAGCAGGATTATTAAGTAAATAAGCTTGTATTTCCTCAAGATTCCAATATCCAAAAACTGGCTCTACTGGCTGTACTTCATCCGTCCACAATAAAGCTTTAAGATGTGTGGAATGAGTTAAATCGTTTTCTCCAAATAATCCATTTTTTAGAGGTTGTAAGTATCTTATTTGAGGGAAAGTTGCAGAGTTATCTTTAATTTTGACTTGTACGACATCGGCAGGAATAGGAAAGTAAGGCGTTAATTGATTATCTTGATATTGAGCTAATAAAGCTCCTTTTAACTCTATTTTTCCATAATTTACCTGTCCGTGAATAGTTGGTGTACCAATTTCATCAGCAAGTGTACAGTTATCTTCTTTGGGACATCCATTACAACCATTTTTGTAATCATCATAACGTCCACAGCGATCGGCTAAAATCTTAGATCGGATCATCCCTTGAGTTGTATTTGGAGTTGGGGGAAATAGACTTCTAGCGCGGTGTCCTTCACCTGCTGAAAATGGCCGACCATCTCTAAATAAAAGTACATCTGAAGGCTCAATAAATATCTGCATTTGTTTTTATTCCTCTCCTTCTGCTGTCGCTAAAAAGTGTGTAAATATCAATAAATCAGCAAAATTTTTCAGCTTACCTTGTTCCTTTCCTTCTTTAGCTTTTTGTTCTTCCTGCTTGTCAGCATGAGCTACTAAATTGAAGAAAGTTTCAGCGAGTTGTTTTTCCTTCTCTTGAGATAGTTTTTGACTACCTTGCTGTCTATGTAATAACCGTTTGATTTCAGCTAAAGTTATGTCTTTGTTTCGCAATGAAGATATAATATCAGCCGATTTTCGCAAGACATAAGGAAATTTACTAGAAATACTATCATCGGCAAAAAATTTCTGAAATTTGAGTAATAATTCAATCGTATCAACTGATTTTTTTTCGTAAGTCCATTTTGCACCTGCGCTCATGATTTCCCCAGACCGCTTGAGAAAAGTAATACTAAAAGCATTTCTACCTTCTTTATTTTTTGCTGATTTCTCGGCTTTTCTTACTTCTTCTAGAACGAGATCTAATGGTGTAGTAACATGGGCTATAACAATACCTGTACTTGCTGTAGCTGTGTGTCCCATTGTGGTTAATAATTGTTTTTTTCCATTTACGTCTAACCAGATATAACCCGATTTTTGTTGTCCAAATTTGACATCAAAAGTTTGACATTCTTCATTTGTTCCTATTTCTCCTGTGTCGATTTCTCCAGAAAAAGCGGCTCTTAATTCTCTGGCTACGTCTAAAACACAATCGACTGGAAGTAAGGCTAATACATCATCTCCACCCGCATAAACTAATTTACCTGGGTAACGTTTTTCTACGATATAACGAACAAGTTTAAGAGAAAAATCGCCTAATGCTTGACTAATAAATCCATGAATCGCAGGACTCATTAAACGAGGATTTTCTAAAATGTCTTTCCAATCTTTACGAGCTTTTAAAGCATTATAAGTATCAGGATGCAACACCTGTTGATAATTTGGCATTTTCTCACCCGATAACCATTTTCCCATTTCGTCACCATCCATCATCAAGACAGCATAATATTTTCTAGGTGATGATTGTTCATAACTTTTGATAAATTTGAGTAATTGCTTAAGAGCTTCTTTTGCTTTATTCTTTTGATCTAAAGTTATGCTAGAGGGAAAATCATCACTTTTTTCTACATAAACATCTTCAGATAATAACCGACCATCAAGTCTAAGTAATTTGTTAATTAGTGGGTCATTGTGCTGATTTTTATCTGATAAATAGGGAATAATATTCTCAGCACATCGATTACCTTGACTAATTGGATAAACTTGATTGAGCCAATTTTCTAAATGTTTTTTAAGTTCAGAATTGCCTTTTAATAAATTATAGATTATGAAACTTTTAAAACTAGCTGTAGCAATACTGTGAGTTGATGGAAAACCTAAATCATTTTCTTGAGTTGTTAGATTAAATTCATCTTGAAAATAAAATCGCCAAGCTAACCGTTTAGTCAATTCAACTGCATCTAATCTTTCTTTTCCTTTTTCTTGAATCTCATTAGCACCTAATTTCTTAGATAACTGTTTCCAAAATTCACGGATATTGCTTCGTCCTTGAATATCAGAGTTATCAGTTAAATGTAGTTGTTTATCAATTCCATCATAAACAACAGCCCGATCGCCTCCTAATGTTGACTTTTCTCCTGTCTCATCTACTTGATTAAAATTTCTTAACGCTTTGCGACTTCCTAATGTTTTCTCTGTGATGAAATAAAGATCACTATAAATTGCTCCAATGTTAGGCTGATATTGTCCTCCACCGTCTTTATCATGTTTGGCATAAACTTCTAAAATATTTTTAGTTTTTTGGTAACGACTTCCTAAATAGGGTTTATGTGGGTCGAGAAACTTATAATCTTTGTCTTGAATTGAATGACCTTCAGGTAGCCAAGGGTAAACTTGCCAATAGGTTTCAAATAAATTCTCAGTTTGTCTTTCCCATGTTTGTGGCCAGTTGATCGGTTTTTTGTATAAACTCTCAATTTGTTCACGGACAGTTGTAGTAATGTTTTTCCATTGCGATCGCAGTTTTTCACTAGCTTCTTTTGCTAACTCTGCACCCTCAGAAGCGGGAACAATAGCAAGAAAACGATTAGGTAAACTAGGTAAGAGTAAATCATCCTGTTGTATAGGTCGTAACGGTTGAATTCCTTGTTGCAATAACCAGCGATCGCATAAGGGTTGTCCTTTGAGATTAGGAAAAATCACTGCATCGGGGCCAAGTCGATCAGCGATTACCTCAATTGCTGTCCAGTTGAGATAGGATAACAGATAACTTCCGATCCATAAGTCTTGAGTCCGTCTTGCTGCACTGATAAAAGATTGAACGGGGCCGAGTGTAGATAGTAAAAAAGCGGGTTGAGAATTAGTAGCCGCGATCGCACTGGTTAACGCTTGATGTATCCAAATTGAATGATCGGGAATACGAGTATCTGCGGGTAATAAGTTCCAAAAAACTTCTAATTGATTATCTTGCTCTTTTTGAATTTGATCAGACCAATTTCTCCACAACCAAAGATATAATTTTTTCGGATCGGCTTTGATATTTGAAGGAATTGAATTTAAAGAAGATTGCATTACTGTTGATAGTTGAGCGTGATTAATCTGAGTTGGTAGAAAATTTGAACCCAAATTTAATGACTCACCCGATAATGGATGGGTTAAATAAGGTTTCTTAATAAAATCTGCACCACCAATACTGTTACTGTTATAACTTGGAAAGTTTAGGCGATCGGCTGCCGATGCGATCCAGTCGGCTTCTTTAAAGTCTTGTTTATTTAGCTTAATATTTAAACACTTAGCAAATTGACTAGCTTGTGTTTCATGTCCTTTAATATTAAACGGTTTAATTGGTGGATCATGAAGAAGTGCATTAATTTTGAGTAGCCAGAAGTCTTTGTTTACCATTAGAATATCCTTTCGATATATTCAAAACTATTAATAAATTCATCAATTACTTTAAAGCTAGACGGTTGAATATTGACATTTTGATTAGTTTGATTAGGTGGAAAACTGGCCATGAGTCGCATCAATAAAATATAAAAACCATCTAGGGATTTTATAATCTTTATTCGGAAAGGTGAAGAACGGCGATTTATTTCATCAACTGGCTTCAATGGTAATCCAAAAACTGCTCTTTTCCTAATTTTAGGTATTTCTTCACTTCTAAAATTTCCATATTGTTGTCCTATAAAATCAAGAGCTTCGCGCCAACTATCGAATTTATCATTAATTAGATAAATAGCCATAGTCTGTTTATTAAAAGTTTCTAAGTCTGGCAATTGAGTAATTTTTGAAAGATTTGCTAAATCAATTTCTAGAGTTTGAAACAGATTTATACGTGCTTTTTGAATCTGATTTTTAAGAGATTGACTTAAAATATCTTGATTTTTATTTAAAATAAACAAAGGTAATTGCTGATTCTCTATATCTTGGGATTGGATCTCAATAACTCTTAAACTACCTGCACCTCTTCTTTCTCTTGAGCCAATACCTCCTAGAATAATTGCAAACCAAAAGCAATTAACTGCAATTAATAAGTTTTTTTCTGCTTCTTCTTTACTTATATTAGGATTTAGTCGAGTACTAATTTTTAAAGAAAATTTAACAGCTTGATTGACTCCTATTGCTTTTCGATTTTGCATATCCATTGAAAAGAATAAATAACCAATGCCTGAACCATCTTTTTTTCGTTGCCTATCTTGAATCATAGGAACAGGTAGCGGTTTAAATTCTGGTGTATTAATTATTCTCAAAATTATTTTTGAACTGCCATAAGTATTCGTATCACCTAAAAGACTAGACTCCACTTCCCTAAGTTTTTGTAAAGTTGAGTTATCCCAATAATAACCGCCTATAAGCGCACGAAACCAATATCGCAAAGCACCTCGAAAAGCAGGAGGGCGTAACTCGGCTGCTGTTTGGTCTGCACCTGCTAAAAATAGGGGTGTTACAGTTTCTAATTCAAAAGTAATCGATGGCATAAAGAATCTTATTTCCTCACATCTACTGATCAGATTTCCCCTAATTTGGGCAAAACTATCATTTTTTATGTAAATATATGCAATTTAATGTTAAGATATACCAAGAATTAACATATTTCTTAATCTAATAAGCTGAAAATCTTAGTCAGCAGTACTTCTGGTATTTGTGTGACTTGATTTCGTTCCCATTTACCGGCGACGATTTCTAAAAATGGTTCAGTTTTGAGGATTTCTACTCTCTCTTCTAAAACACTGTGGATCACGGCTAGGGGTTGCAATTTTTGACTAAAAAGCTCGTGCCATTCCTGTATTTTTTCGGGATCACTGCTAATAATTATGTAATGTGTACACTGTTCGATAACTGGGTTTTTAGCAATATCAGCTTTACCACCAACATCTACTAAGGTTATATCAACAACTTGACGGATATTTGCTGTGCTTTGAGCATGATATGTAAAGTATTCTGGTACTAATTTTTCTGCATTTGGTTTCAGGTGAAGTTTATTTTTATTGCGTTGTTTTAGTTTTTCTGCTAATTCTTCGGGTGTTTCATAAGTATGGTTTCCCTCTCCATCCCAGTTAGCACGATGTAAGTAAATTTGTGCTTCGGGTTGATATTTGGCTAATGTTTTTCTTAGTGCATTAGAAAAAACGCTTTTACCGCTATTGGGTGGGCCACCGATAATAATACTGATACTGGGAACTGTGGTAAATTGAATGGGTATGCTGTCCCCAACTGTAACCGATGAAACTTGACTAGCAACGA
>ERZ1066124.628-NODE-628-length-18776-cov-23.036002_pt1 | contig 18776 bp, 19 predicted proteins | sample MGYA00382771_ERZ1066124 | MGnify/ENA primary metagenome ERZ1066124 (study PRJEB33369, sample SAMEA5778354) | biofilm metagenome | biome: Industrial cooling water; feature: Water cooling tower basin; material: Biofilm | place: United Arab Emirates | collected... | reverse complement strand
CTCTTGGGGTGGGATCAACCTTCTGGAAAAACGTTGAAGGCTTTTGACCCTCAGGAAGGCGAAATTTGCGATCGGCAGATTTCTGCAAAATTACACCCAGATAAGTCTCCTTATCAATCCCTAATAGTTTCTCACTCGCATTCGCGCCCGTCGTTGGATCAGAATTCGTCGCGTGAACATTGTTATTTAATGTGGTTAACCCATGAAACCAACCGATCGACGAAAATCCACTCCATCCATAAGGATAAGCCTCAAACGTATACGATGAAGGATTCTGCGATGGATTGTTCACGTTATCGCCAGTCGAATCAAAATTACCCGGCGACCAAGCCAGAAATTGAGCATCGACCGCATCTTCTAATGCTTTCGGATCAGGTAGTTTCGCCTTCTGTCCTTTTGCATTAATGTAAGTCGTACTATTCTCACTCGCTGGAATCGTCAACGGATTCACACCCGTTTGACGAAACATTGCCGCCGAATTCGTTCCAAATGCTTGCAACAATCCACTATCTAAATCTGTATTCGGTGCACCTTCAATCACCTTACCCGACTCCAGATCTACCGCTGCATGACATAAAGCACAAGTTAATCCCACTCGTATTTTTGCCCCAGATTTCACAGCCTGCATTCCCAGCGGCAACAATGATCCAGCAGCAACATCCAAGCCCGTATCAACCTTTGTTCCTGCTTTGAATTCATGACCCCCGATCGTAATATCTTGATCGATCGGAATCTGTAAGTTCGTGGTCGCTTTCCCTTTCAGTGCAAGAATCGCCTGACTCACACTGACTAAATTGATCGGACCATCGATCGCGCCTAAAACATCAGTGAAAAACCGCTCATTCCCAAATGTTTCTCGATAAAAGCTATCCCGACCCAATTCAATCAAATCATTCGTTACCTCAACCGCTCCATTTTCCGGTGCAAGATATGCCTGCCCTTCTTTAGTTTGCAACAGTTGTTCCGCTTCAGATTTGCTCACCACCTGACCCAATACATCATACGATCCAATTTCTTGAGGTGCAGATCGAAACGCAACCACGTTGTCTAATTTGGGTGGACGAGTCGGAAGTGCAATTTGCAGAGCATACCCTAAGATACCAACCAGCAGCACAATCAGCAGAACACGCGAGATAGCTTTCATAACTTGCACTAAAAATGCTCTTTAGATTGATAACGAAGATCCTTTTCGATCGACCTACCCCAAAGGGCAGATCCGTCCAACATAGAGAAAGTCCACCGAGGACTTAACCCCAGTGGACTCAATTCAATTACCGTTCAGAACTATTTGCTGAAAGCTTCTTTGATGCCTTCAACCGCTTTCTTCACAGCACCCATGTTGTTATCGATCGCGTCTTGCGTCCGTTCAGCATCTTCATCTGCTCTCTGCAAAATCGTTGCTGCATCTTCTCTCGCCTTACGAGACACAGTACTGCTATCGGTGGACTCATCCACTTTCATCGCGTTGCTCTTTGCGGCATCTTTCACTTTGTCACGCACATCGCGCACAAAGCCCTTCGAGTTGTCTTGCGTCTCTTGAGCCGCACCTTCAGCACTCGAAGCCGCATTTGCAGCAGGCATCGTCACCCAAGCCGATACCATCATCAGCACTGCAAACAGTCCAGCAATTAAGCGTTTTACAAAATAGTTCGGTTTCATAGGATACAGTCTCCGTTAAAATTTAACCTCTTACGTTTTACCCGAACTGACGAATCCGCCATATCGCTCCACCGATAGAGGTTTTAATAGTCCAAAGGCTTAGCTTTGCTCAAGAAAGTGGGGAGTGGGGAGTGGGGAGTGGGGAGAACCTAGTTAAGACTCCCTACTCCCCACTCCCCAACCCTCTTACGCCATCACCCGCGATTCGCTCGTCGCAATCCGATCGCCCGTCGTCACATCAAACCAATGAATATGATCCGTTGGGAACGCCAATCGCACCGCACTACCCGCTTTCAATCCCGAATGCACAGGCAAAATCGCCCGAACGTTCATCGGCTCTCCAGCACTCGTTTTCATCCGAGTACTCACCAAATCGTGCATTCCTAAGTTCTCAGTCAAGAACACTTCCCCGTTCAACACAGGTTCATTCTGACCTTGATGCACATGCACATGTTCAGGACGAATTCCCAACACAATCTCACGCGATGAGAATCCACGCGGCACAGGAATCCGAGCATTTCCTACAACTGCACTTCCATTCTCACAAGGCACTCGCAAGAAGTTCATCTGCGGACTCCCAATAAAGCCCGCCACAAACTGATTCGCCGGATGACTATAAATCACATCCGGTCGATCGAACTGTTGCAGATAACCATTGTTCAACACAGCAACCTTTGTCGAAAGCGTCATTGCTTCCGTCTGGTCGTGGGTCACATACACCACAGGTGCATTCTGCGATCCAAACAACTGTTTCAACTCTGCACGAACGTGTTCCCGCAACAAAGCATCCAAGTTACTCAGCGGTTCATCCAGCAAAAAGATATCCGGACGACGAACTAGGGTTCGCGCGACTGCAACCCGTTGCCGCTGACCGCCAGAAAGTTGACCCGGTTTACGATTCATCAATTCATGCAGACCCAAGAAATCAGCAACTTCTCGAATTCGCTCTTTGATTTCAGCATTCGGTGTTTTTTGCAGCTTCAAGCCAGAAGCAATGTTGTCATAGACCGTCATGTGCGGATAGAGCGCGTAGCTTTGGAACACCATCGCAATATTACGATCGCCCGGATTCAATCGACTGACATCCCGACCATTAATCAAGATGCGTCCGCTCGTGGGCTGTTCCAGTCCTGCAATCATTCGCAGAATCGTAGACTTCCCACAACCCGACGGACCCAACAGCGTCAAGAACTCACCCTGATTCACTCGTAAGCTAATGTTCTTAACGGGAACGACTTGCGGCGTGTAAGCCTTTCTCAAATCAATCAGTTCTAAGTTTCTTTCCATGATTGTAACTATCCTTTAACAGCACCAGCAGTCAGACCTTGAACAATGCGGCGTTGGAAGAACAACACCAATAAAACGAGCGGAATCGTACCCAAAACCGTCGCCGCCGCGATCGGTCCATACGGAATCTCAAACGGCGAAGCTCCGCCCAATTGAGCACCCGCCACCGGAACCGTTTTCATGTCTTCGCGAGTAATGAATGTCAGTGCAAAAATAAATTCATTCCAAGCTGAGATGAATGTGAGAATCCCAGTTGTCACCAAGGCTGGAATGGTCATCGGTAACACGACTTCAACCAACATTCGTGGCGTACTATAGCCATCGACTCTCGCAGCATCTTCGAGATCTTTCGGTAGTTGCTGAAAGAAACTCCGCATCACAAGAATGGTCAGCGGTAGATTAATTGCCGTGTAAGGAATGATCAGTGCGAGATAGTTGTTTCCCAAATTGAAAAAGCGAACCACTTCAAGCAGTCCGATAAACAAAAGAATGGGCGGAAACAAAGTCACGATCAAGATCGCCGCAAGAATCCAGCGTTCTCCTTGAAGTTTCAACCGTGCGAGCGCATACGCAGCAGGAGCACCCACACCGAGCGCTAATATCGTCGAAGCAAACGAAACGATCGCGCTATTAAAGATATAGTTCAAAAACGGACGACGCTGGAATAGTTCACGATAATGATCCAACGTATAGCGAGTCGGAAAGTAAACGTTCGGAATTGCAGCAATATCCGCATTCACCTTAACCGAGGTCAATAACTGCCACAAAATCGGTGCAAGACAGAAAATCACCGTGAATGCAACTGCGATCGGCAATATGACTTTGCGCCCAATTCGAGTCGCCTTCCCGCCCGGATGTCTGCGATCGATAGATTCTGGAAATACAGTCGTCATCGTTAAACTTCTCCTGCTGCTTTAGCTCTAGATCGAGTAAGGAAAAACGACGCGATCGCAACCGCTAACACCAACAGCAGGAAGGTCACAACCACTAACGCTGAACCATACCCAAAGTCGAGATAGCGCATCACCGTCGAATAGATATACAGCGACACCGTTTCCGTCGCACCGCCCGGACCTCCACCCGTCATTACACTAATCAAGTCAAAGATACCGAATGATTGCGCCAGTCGAAACAACAAGGCAATCACCACTTGCGGCATCAACAGCGGTAAAGTAATCGTTCGGAAACTCTGCCAAGGAGAAGCCCCATCGATCGCTTGTGCTTCATACAAATCATTCGGAATCGACTGCAATCCAGCCAGCAACAGAATGCTAATAAACGGCGTAGTTTTCCACACGTCTGCAAAAATTACCGCCATCATTGCCAGCGTTGGATCTCCTAACCAGTTAATCCCGGTATTAATCAGTCCAAGCCGCAGCAAAATATCATTCACAATCCCGTACTGATCATTGAAGATCCAAGTCCAACCCAACGCGATCAAAGCAGTCGGTAACGCCCAAGGCAGAATTGCAACCGTTCTGACCGCACCTCGTCCCCGAAATGCCTGATTCAACACCAAAGCAATTCCCATTCCTAGAATTAACTCAAAGAACACGGATGCAAAGGTAAAGACCGTCGAGTTCAGCATCGTGCGCCAGAATCGTCCATCCTGCGCCATCCGTCCAAAATTCGCCAGCCCGATGAACTCTGAGTTCAATTGATTGCCCAAATTCTGAGCAAATAAGCTTTGCCAAAATGCTCTCAAAATCGGGTAAGCAAACACTAACGCCAGAATAACTAATGCTGGAATCGTTAGAAACCAACCTGCGCGGCGTTCTCGTTCTCGAATCACATCTTTCATCGGCTAAGCTCCTAACAACGATCGAGTTTCCCGTGCCGCCGCTTGCATTGCTTGTTCCGGCGAAGATTGTCCCGACAGCACCGCGTTTAGATAGCGCTGCAAAATGTCAGAAGCCTGAGCATATTGTGCGATCGGGGGACGCAAAGCAGGATTTTCCAAAACGTTCAGCACCAGTGGGAAGTATTCATAGCGCTGAAGTAGTTCTTTGTCGTTATACAAAGCGCGTCGAGTTGGGAGGTATGCTCCAGCGATCGACAATTGTTTCTGAATCTCAGGGCTAGTCATAAACTGCACCACTTTCCGCGCTTCTTGAGGATGTCGAGTCGTGCTCGAAATTCCCAATCCCCAGCCTCCTTGACACGCTCCACTGCGTTCATTCGGTGCTCGAACCATCGGTTTAATCCCAACTTTCCCACGCACCGGAGACTCATTGCCGTTTAGCAAGTCCCAAGCATAAGGCCAATTCCGCATAAACAGAGTGTTACCACTTTGAAATAGACGGCGAGTATCTTCTTCAATGTAGGTATTCACCCCTGGCGGCGAAATGCCTTGCTGAATCGTACTCACCAGGAATTTAACGACCTCGATCGATTCAGGTCGATCGAGTCCCACTTCATTCGTTTGCGGATTAATCCAAAATCCTCCATTCCCTTGTAAAACTTCGGTGAACACTGCTGACAGTCCTTCATACTGCCGACCTTGCCACACATAGCCCCACTGCGCCGCATTTTTTCCTTGAACCGTCTGCGATGCCTGAATCAAATCCTGGAACGTCTCTGGCGGCTTCAATCCAGCTTGTTGCAGCAAATCTGAACGATAGTACAACATGCCCACATCAGTCCGATACGGCAAGCGGTAAAGCCTTCCTTTGTATTTTCCACCTTCGATATCACCCTGAAGAAATTTATCGAGTTCCGATTGCGGCAGAATGTCTGAAATATCTTGCAGCCAACCTGCGGCAGCGAACTTCGGAACCCAGGTGATATCCATATTCAGGAGATCATACGGCGAGTCACCGAGCAAAAACGCAGACGAATAAAGATCTTCTACTAAGTTAGAAGCATTTGGTCCTTCAACAATGTTGATCTTAATGCCTGGATTCTGCCGCTCAAACTCTGCAATCACAGGTGGAAACGGCTTCACATCTGGTGCAGGAATCAAAATCGACAACACAACAGGTTGCTGCGCTCTCAACGGAAGAACGATCAGCAGTGCAGTCAAGCTAAAGGCAACGAGTGAACTAATAATCCGAAATGTTCTCGATCGTCGCCAATACTGCACAAATCTATAGCGGTATTCTTGTAGCATTTCCATAGGCAAATCACCCCACGATCGAGCAATTTAATTGTGCGATCGTGCCTCGGCTAAAGTGAATGATCGGACACAGTATCAAAGTGCTAAAACGAAACATCTCTGTTAGTTTTGGCATTGTTAATCCTATGAATTCTTTGATCCCCACCTCATCTTCTTTAAGATGGATCAGCTTAGAAATTATATTAAGTTAGTTAAACAAACCTACAAGTTGCTAATAATAATTAGACGTACAATCTATTTCTAACCTCGACAAATCTTCTAAATGCTAGATAATAGATTGAGTTCAAAAATAGTTTAGCTATGACTTATATTGCTTCTCAAAGCTTAACCTTTGAAGAATTCATCGCTCAGTATGGCGACAATCCTCGCTACGAACTAATTGATGGAGAATTGCGCGATATGGAGCCGACCGGACCCCATGAATCTGTTCCTGGAGAAGTTGCAGGTCGGTTATTTTCCGAGATTTTGAGGCTGAAATTAAACTGGACAATTCCGAAGAGTTGTCTAATCAAACCACCCGCAGCAGAGGCAACCGCATTACGACCTGATGTAATTGTTTTAGATAAGTCCGAGTTGGAACGTGAACCTCTTTGGCAACGAGAGCCGATCTTAACGGGTGGTAGAGCGATCAAGCTTGTAGTAGAAGTCGCAAGTAAAAATTGGCAAGATGACTATGCACGGAAAGTTGAAGAATATGCGCTGCTTCAAATTCCTGAATATTGGATTGTTGATTTTCGCGCTTTAGGTGGCATTCAATACATCGGTAAACCTAAGCAACCGACTTTTACCGTTTATCAGCTTGTCGATGATCAATATCAAAAACAGCAGTATCGATTAGAAAATACGATCGCTTCCCCGTTATTCCCAGAATTATCGCTGCGTCTCATTGATGTAATGCCCTAATAATCACTATCAGCAACACAAATTCCCAAGCACTTAATTCCATTTGTTGCTGTGCGTAAACAATGAGGACACAAGATTTTTTCGTTGTCTGAGGTTTGCTCAGTTTTAACCTCGGTTGTTTTGGGCTTATCAGTTTGGGTAGTCATACTTGATCGAGCAATATACTGCTTAAATTAGCTTAACAAATCTAAGCGATTGGAACCCCCTCGATTTTGCTGTCGGATTGATCATAGAGCGATCGTAGTTTTTCCAATTTCTCCTGATCCGGATTCCAAAACCCGCGCCCATTTGCCTCCAACATCCGCGCCACAATATTCCGAAACGCTTCAGGATTCGCTTCTTGCAACCGTTTTGCCATTTCTGCATCGAGCGCATAAGTCTCCGCTGCTTGGTTATACACCCAAGATTCTTTGAAATCGACCGTCCCACTCCAACCAATTAAAGCGGTCATTCGCTGCGAAACCTCATAAGCTCCGCCTGATCCCTGTGCGACCATTGCTTCCGCCCATTTCGGATTCAATAGCTTAGTGCGATACTCCATTCTCAACAGTTCTTCTAAGTTCCGAGGGGTTGTATCTTTCGAGAAGCTTTCTACAAAACTTGCCTGAACTTTCTCGCCTTTCCGCTGTTCTGCGGCACGTTTGAGTCCGCCTGTGTTCGCATAATACTCCTGAATATCAGTTAAGCCGTATTCAAGCGAATCAATTTCTTGCACAATACGATCGGTCGTCTTGAGCAGTGTTTCTAACACTTGCGATCGCGCTTCTCCCTTATCTTTTCTGCCATAACTAAACACATTCCGACTCTGCCAAGTTTGTCCCAACTCCTCACCCGTTTCCCAATTCGAGGCAACGACTTGATCATTCACTAAAGAACCATAATCGCCAGCAGGATTCGAGAATAAACGGGCTGTAGGATTTTCGATGCCTTGTTTGGAAAGTGCGATCGCATGTTTCCGAATGAAGTTCTGCTCCTCTGGCTCATCAATTTCCGCTGCTCTCTGAAACAGATCATCTAATAGCTCAATAATGTTCACGAAACTATCCCGAAAGATTCCAGAAAGATTCGCAAGAACATCAACCCGAGGATGTCCAACTTCTGAAAGCGGCTTTAGGCTATATCGAACAATCCGCCCTGTTCCTTCTTTGGTTGGCTCTGCACCGACTAACTCTAATAAAATTCCAAGCGATTCACCTTTTGTTTTAATCGCATCTAATCCCCAAAGCATTACTGCGACTGTTTCAGGATAGCTTTGATGTTCTTTAAGATGTTGATCAATAATCTTTCGAGCAATTTCGCGACCTCGCTCGTAAGCTGCGGGAGATGGCATTCGATAGGGATCAAGCGCGTGAATGTTCCGACCTGTCGGTAATGCTCCTAAACCATCACGCAACAAATCACCACCCGGAGCAGGAGGAATGTATTCACCGTTCAAGCCTCGTAATAGATTCGTGAGTTCATCTGTCGATTGTAGTAAGAGATTGCGAATATCAATCGCTTCTTGATACTCTGCTAAATCTTCACCCTGAGCAATTCTAGTCAGATTAGAGTCCTGACCATCAAAATAAGCGGTTAGATAGCTCTCGATCGCGTCCGCTGATGGCTTCTCACCCAACGTATGCAAGCCCGATGAGAACAATCGATTTTCTAAAACTTGCAAGTACTCATACAACTTAATCAAATACTGATTAAAAGCATCATTGCTAAATAGATTAATATTCTCAACATTAAAAGCAATTCCTAACCGTTTCGCATCTTCAAACGAGCAATCCGCATCAATGCCGATATCAACAATCTTTTGAACAATAGCAGACTTCAGCGCATAGTTCTTTTCTGGGTCTTCCCGATACTCTGCGACTAAATCCCGAATGTTCACTAACTCTTTGTACAACCCTGCTCGACCATACGGCGGAACATTGTGAGAAATCAAAGTTCCATATCCCCGACGTTTTGCCAAAATCGACTCTGAGGGATTGTTCGCGGCATAGATATAAAGATTCGGAAGATTGCCCAGCAAAATATCCGACCAAGAATAACCTGTGTTTCCAAGCGGTGAACCGGGCAACCATTCAACTGTGCCGTGCATCCCAAAATGGACGATCGCATTCGCCCCAAAGTCATTCTGAAGCCACTTATAAAACGCTGCATACTGCGGATGTGGTGTTAGATCCCGCTCAAACATCAATCGCATCGGATCACCAGAAATTCCAAGCGGTGGCTGCACTCCGATCCAAACATTACCGATCTGCACACCACCCCAAACCAAATCATCGCCTAATGTTTTAATCCCACTACTCGATAGTGATTTCCATTGTTTTTTAACTCTCGAAGTCAATAGATAGCCTAACCACTGTTCTAATGTTTCAGTTGAGATCGCGGTCACGCTAGCGTGTGCCGAAGGCAACGAATCTCCTTCATCAGCATTCTTTACGGCTTGAATCAGAGCTTCCCCATCTTCGGGTAAGTTGTCGATCGTATATCCCTGCTCTTTCATCGCGTAAAGGAGATTCATCAGCGATCGCGGAACATTCAATAACGCCGCCGTTCCCGTTGCCCCATATCCTGGCGGAAATCCATACAATAAAATCGCAATCTTCCGCTGCTCTGGAGGCATTTGGCGTAGCTTAATCCATTGATTCAATCGTCCTGTTAATCGATCGACTCTTTCTGGAACTAAGTAAATTGTTTCCCCGACCAAACCACCGAGAGGAATCGTGTCGATCGCTCCATCTAATTCCGGCAACGAATACAAAACCACACTCTGCAATCCACCAATTCCCTGCCTCGTCCAAGAATGAATATCTTGAATCAACAATGGAGCCGCAACAATATAAGGAACATTCTTGGCGCTGAGAATTCGTTTTGCAACTTCGATCTGCCGCCCTGCTTCCATTGATCCGGCGGGACCTCCAACTAATGGAAACCCGATCGTAGAAACGATCGCATCTACTTTCACTGCTTGATCCGACAATGAAAGCGTTTCTTTAATTCCGAGATCGCGCATTTCCAATTCATATTCAGTCGTCATCAAATCCCGAACGGCAACATGACCTTCAACGCCATTAATAAAAATCGGAACCGGAATCAAATTCGCTTTCTCAAACGCTCGAATCAACTTCGGAATATATGGCTGTTTTGTAATAACGTGCTTTCGATACAACAAAATTCCAACAGTCGGATGATCAGAATTAAACCGCTGTCGATACCACTCTAGATACTGCTTTGGTGATTCAAAATAACCCGAATAATTCGGATGCAATAGCCCAATATTCGGAGTTTCTATCGCGTCTGCAATTTCCTCGATCGACAATCCTAGATACTTTTGCGCGATCGTACAAAACATCGCCGCAACATTCTCGCTTCCCCCCGCATTCCAATACCCATAAATAATCAACCAATTCCGCAGATCCTGAACCTTCTGAACAGGCACAAACTTCAATAATTTCGGTCCCGTTTTCAGAAAGCTAATATATCCCGCCAGCTTATCCTCTTCCCGCCCATTGCTAAATTTATCCAGAATGAACTTAACGGGCTTCGGCATTCCTTTGGGCTTATCCCCAATGGCAAACTTCCCAATCTGCGTCAAACTCATCAATTCCAGCGCCGATTCAAACACCAACCGAATCGGAATCGCCTGCACTCGCTCTCTCAACCAAAGCACCTGATCATAGTCAAACAGCAAACTGGCAAAAAACACATCCGCTTGCTGAAGGGCTGTTTCGACTGCGGTTGGATTTGCAGCGAGATCGCGATCGCTAAACACGCAAATTTCCAACTCCGGACACCGCCCATTCGCCAGTTCTGCCGCCTGCCGATACAGCCCCGCATTAAACGACTCAAATCCCGCAATCAAAACAATCCGCTTCATACTAGTTAAGCAAGAGAACTCTCCTTCATTGTACGGATAGTTTCTCAGGCAGTTTGAACGAAAGTCGTGATCGCGCATTATCACCCATGTACGCAGGCAAAGAATGATTTACGATCGCGAAAATTAATTGTCTGAGCTTCTCATCATGAATCGATTTGCTTCTTTCACCTGCGCGATCGCACTTTCTCTCGTAAGTGGTCAAACCGCGATCGCCGGACCCGCCTTTTCACCTCCCCGAATCAACTTCGCAGGCGCAGGCGGCAATCAAACCCAGCGATTCGGAACATTCGTCGTCCCAGATCGCGACACCTCTCTGTTTGTCGCTGACTCTGGCTTAACTCGCTACGATCTCCACGTCGCCAAAATGATCGAAATTGCTCACTTTGAATGGTGTACCCAGCGCCCCAGATTCGATGGCGTTTACTACAATTTCGATGCGGACAACGGCAAAATTTTCATGGGCAAGCTTTACATCAGTTGCAGTCGTGCAAAAGAGGCTGTCACCCGATTTGGAACCGGAAGACCAGAACGGACTGTAATTCTCGATCGCGGAAATCCCTCAACCGTTTCCATTCCCACACTCAACGTTCAAGGCAAAAACGCGCCTGAGTTCAGAAGATTAGTGCGATCGATCAAACCAGAATGTCTCAATTCTCCAAAACTCTGCCCAGGCGATCGCAATCGGTAACTGCTGAGATTTCCGGGCTGTCCTAATCCCTCCTGACGCAGCCTGGTACTAAAATATCGTTTGGAAATGAGGAAAAATTTTGTCTTACATCATTGCAGTGATTCGGAATGATCAAGGCGTAAGTATGCCTTCTGTTGATGGGGAACTCATGCTGATTCTGCTCACTTCAGATGGGCAAATCGTGGATCAACAGCCTGTGAGTATGACTGCTGCGGACGCTATTTTTGCGAACTTGCCAGCAGGACGATACACTGTCATTGCAAGGCATCCCTCACTTACTCCCACAGAAGCGCGACAAGACCTAGTGCTGCAAGAGAATGTAATGCTTGGCGTAAAATATTTTTACGTGGAAGATGAACGGCAACTTTTAAGAGTCGAACTAATAGAGAGGCGATTAGATGTTTGAATCACACCGCTACGCATTACCGCCCACCTCGATCGAAGCCTATCGAATTCGAGTGTTATTCCACTGTGAGGAGTTGCAGCGCGAAACGAATCCAGCCATGAGAGCCACGATCGCGCTTTATCTCGCAGAAGCCGCCACAACTCTAGCCCGCTTAGAAGCAGAGGCATCGCAAAAACTCGCTTCTTCTTAATTGAACAAAGTTTGTTACTCGACTCTCTTGACCGCTCGATTACCAATCCGCCAAGATAACTCTAATGGTGAACACCTAGACACATTTGTGCATCGACTCAAGTAATAGATACCCTGAGATTTCTCACGATCACCAGAGCGCGTTGTAGCATTGATTAGGACTGGAATCCTGATAACAAGTGTATCTGCTGCTGCACTAATTTCGCCAGGAATCCCTACCTCAGCAGAAATAGATGCTGTATTTGCAAAGCGTTGCTTAAATTCTTCAAAAGACTCGCGATTAGGTTCGTCATCCTGTCTCCAGGTGACATAAGCACGATCGTAGTTTTTTCGACCCAGTGCGTCGTAATAATCACGAACCACTTGAGCCGCTTTTTGTTGTTCCGATTGCTGCGGACTAGATTGAGAAGCCGTACTGCAACTGATTACTGATGTAACCAGTATTGCTCCAGCTAAAATCTTCCATCTTCTGAAGAAAATTTGAGTCATACGGTCATTATCCAACAAAAAAGGAGGTCTCAAAACCTCCCGCTAATGCTCAGAGTTCGTAAACCTTGCGAACTCAACTACGCCAAACCAGTATTCATGCCCCGTCCTTAACCGTTCGCTGCGTCTGAACGTTCAACTTGCAAATCTGAACTAGAAGCTTGGTAATCTCGCGTGACTCGGATCAAAAATCGTAATGCTTGATTTACCGCATCCGCATCAGGAAAAACTTCTGCGATATCAGGGTCTAGGCGAACAGTCGCGCCACCAAAGCTTTTCCTTCCAGAACCCAGTCTTCTCACTTGTAATTTCTTCAAATCATATTCTGCACGTAAATCGTCTTCCATGTCTGACTCATTCTTCATAAGCTTCTCCCTCACTTCGGGTTGCTGCTCTTGCACTAATCAGGCGAATCGAACCTTCTCTTTCAGTATACGAAGCAATCAACAATCGTCCTCGATTTGACTGCCCAATAATCAGATATCGATCTTCGTCTTCAGAGTGATCTGGATCATAAAACTTAACATAGAGAGGATCGTCAAAAACAGTTTTTGCTTCTTCAAACGAAACTCCATGTTTCGATAAATTGCGTACTGCTTTAACTTCACCCCATTCAAACTGCATAAAAAGACTGAATAGTTAAACTCGATCGACCAACAAAAAAGGAGGTCTAAAACCTCCCGCTAATGCTCAGAGTTAGCAAACCTTGCGAACTTGCTTACGCCAAACCAGTATTCATGCCCTGTTTGCCCGTTGCGAGTTCAACTTTCACAATCTTTCCACCCATCTTTTGGATGCGTTGCTGCTCTTTGAACCAGTTCTCGTAAGGAACCAGCTTCGTGAAGAAGGTATTTTGCAGTTCGCGTTGCGTCCGAATCCGAGTTTGGCTCGGCACACAAGCGGTGATCTTGAACATTCTCATTTGGAATCTCTCCTAAAGGATGAAGAAAGCCGACACAAATTAGACGTAATGCAAAGTGTCTAGCGGGTCGAGTTTAGAAAAATCTCAAAAAGTCGATCGCAGTTCCGATTCAGCTAAATGATAGCGTCTTTACAAATCGAAACGGATCAAACCAAATAAAACAAACCTCGTTTAAAAGGTTGGAAGCCAAGAGTCAATATTAAATCGCAAAAGCTGTTCAGAGCCTCAACCACTTAATACTCACTCCAGACTTCCAAACCAGTCGAGAACGCTAAAGAATGAAGAAAACCCTCACCCTAATACCGACCTCTTAGCTCAAACCAGAGCTGATGTAGTCGAAGTAAACGCCCATTTCTTTTCCAGCATCAGAACCCACCAATCCAGCGGTGACTTCTTTCATTGCTTGGATCGATTGAACGGTTGCAGCGATGGGCACACCCAAGCTGTTATAGGTTTCTTTCAAACCGTTGAGAACGCGCTCATCCAAGATCGAAGGATCGCCAGCCAGCATTGCGTAGGTCGAATAGCGGAGGTAGTAATCCAAGTCACGGATACAAGCAGCGTAACGACGAGTCGTGTACATGTTACCACCGGGACGGGTGATATCCGAGTACAACAACGACTTAGCGACAGCTTCTTTCACGATCGCTGCTGCGTTTGCCGAAATCGTGGTTGCTGCACGTACGCGCAGTTCGCCAGTTGAGAAATAGCCTTTGAGCTTTTCGAGCGCTGATCCGTCAAGGTACTTCCCTTGAACGTCAGAAGTGTTGATTACCGAGGTAATTGCGTCTTGCATGATTAAAGTTCCGTAAGTCGCGTGGTCTTAATAAACAAAGGAGGAAATCGATCGTCTTGCAGCGATTACTGCATTGCACCGATCAAGTAGTCGAAGTATGCGCCAGCTTCAGCCGCGTCATCAGACGACAACAACGATGCTGCAACGTTCTTCATTGCACGAACGCCTTCTGCAACCGCAGGAATCGGGGTTCCCAAGGAGTTGTACATTTCTTTCACGCCAACGACACCGATTTCTTCGATCGGGGTGACATCGCCTGCAACGATTCCGTAGGTGATCAGGCGCAGGTAGTAGTCGAGGTCACGCAGGCAGGTAGCGGTCATTTCTTCGCCGTATGCGTTTCCACCAGGAGAAACAACATCAGGACGTTTTTGGAACAGTTGGTCGCCTGCTTGCTTCACGATGCGCTCACGCGAGTCGCTCAGCGTTTGAGCAATCCGTAGACGCTTTTCGCCAGTGGTGACGAAGCTTTTGATCCGATCCAATTCGCCGGGGCTGAGATAGCGTGCCTCAGCGTCAGCATTCACGATTGACTTCGTGACAATACTCATTGATGGATTCCTCCAAGGAAATGTAACCGAGTGTGTTTAAAAGCGGGAGTTCCCCAAATGGCTTAGTAAGTCTCTGCACTTGGAACCTGCTGGCTCTTGGCGGTTTGACTTAGCGACCTTCCGAAATTATTGTGCGGCATTGTGTTCACCTTCTCGGTCTATTTGCAACATTTTGTAATATCTTTACTCAGAATACAAAAGATCTATCGTTGAGTAGAGCCGAGAAGACGTTAGCCTGTATAAGATCTACCGCACGGTTGATGTGCAGCGATACATGAAGCGATCGTTCTCACGTAAAGCCTCGATCGGGGTTTGGTGTTCTCTGGCAGCACTTATCGGTATCGGAACGCTTTCGTACTCGACGCTTGAGGGCTATCGAGAGGCAAAACGCTGGGAGAGTCACACGCAACAGGTTTTGTTAACGACAGAATCGCTCTTATCACAATTAAAGGATGCGGAAGTTGGGCAGCGGGGCTATTTATTGACGAACGATCGACGATATTTGCAGCCGTACGATGATGCGATTCAAGTGGTCGATCAAACGATGGATCGCTTGCAGGGATTGGTAAAAGATGACCCAAGTCAGAAACATCGACTCTCTGAGATTAATCAGTTAATGATTGATCGATTGTCTTTATTAAGAGAAACAATTCGGTTGGCAGATACGAATCGAATGGAGGAAGCGCGATCGATTGTAAAAAGCAATCGGGGTCGATTTCTAATGAAAGAAATTCGAGGTCTGATTAATGAAATGCAGACTCAGGAACGGCAACTATTAGAAGCGCGATCGAATTCAGAACAAAAACGATTAAATACGATCGTTTGGTTAACGATTCCGAGTTGTTTCGCGATCGCATTATTTCTAGAGCTTCTCATTTGGCAGCTACGACGCAATCTAATTCAGCGAGAAGCGGCAGAAAAAGCACTCCAGAAACAGAACGATAAGCTGAATTTTCTATATGATACAACGCGAGAATTATTATTAGCGGAAGATCCGATCGCGTTGCTCGACAATTTATACGAAAGGCTGTCAGCACAATTAGCTCTAGACTTATATGTGAACTATTTAGTAACGCCTAGACGAGATGAATCTTATCTAAGGCTTGCTTCATTTCATGGATTAACTTCTGAACAAAAAGCAGAGCTTGCAGAATTAGAAATTGGTCAGGCTGTCTGCGGTCAAGTTGTGCAGGATGCAAGGCAAATCTACGTCAGTGATGTGCAAAACTCAATTTCAGAAAAAACGAGTTTTATTCGATCGCTTGGAATTACTGCTTATTCAAGCCAGCCTTTGATCACACAAGGAAAAGTATTAGGAGCATTATCTTTCGGTAGTCGATCGAGAACTTCCTTTACCCAAGAAGAACAGGAATTAATGCAGGCAGCAGCGGATCAAGTTGCGATCGCACTCGATCGGGCGAATCTCATGAAGTCGCTACAAAACCGAAGTGAGCAATTAGCCAAATCAAATCAGATTAAAGATGAATTTCTCGCTGTTCTATCACACGAATTACGAACCCCATTAAATCCAATTCTCGGTTGGGTTCAACTCATGAGACAGCGTAAGTTTGATCAAGCGGGCATCGAGAAAGCGTTAGAAATTATCGAGCGAAATGCAAAGATTCAAATCAATTTAATTGATGATTTGTTAGATGTATCACGAATTCTTAAAGGAAAGTTAGTTTTGAAAAAAGAACTGATCGATTTGAGAGATGTGATTCAAGCTGCGATCGACACGGTTCAACTCTCAGCAAATAATAAGAAAATCGCGATCAAATCCATAACGCCTGACGATTCCTGCATAGTTTTGGGTGACTCGAATCGACTGCAACAAATTATTTGGAATTTACTTTCAAACGCGATCAAATTCTCGTCAGAAAATGGACAAGTTGAGATTTTGCTAGTACAAACTGGGTCGATCGCAGAAATTACCGTTCGCGATCAAGGTATCGGAATCAATCCCGAATTTCTGCCCTATGTCTTTGATCACTTCAAACAGGCAGACGGCAGCAGTACACGGCAATTTGGCGGATTAGGTCTCGGACTCGCGATCGTGCAGCATCTCGCTGAGCTACAAGGTGGAACGGTGCGTGCCGAAAGCGAGGGAGAAGGACAAGGAGCAACCTTTACCGTTGGATTACCCGTGTTAGAGTTTGCGACTTTAGAAGAGCTTTGCTGGCTTCAGAAACAGCCAACCCACGAAGAAAAATGAGGCAGTGAATAATTGGGCAATGTCGATCGCAGAAAGATAACCGTCCATAAAGGCGGCAAGGGAGCGATCAGTCAAACCAAACAACCAGGACGAGATGCCGAAAATCCAAATCCCGGATCGGAGCCGTGAAAGAAACGTAACCAAATCAGCGGAGGGTTTACGAATCATATTGCCGTCCCTACGGATTAGCTTGTGAGTTCATGATGTACTGTATGTTAAAAAATATTATAAAAACTTGCCATAAGTCCCAAGATATACATTAGGATCTCTTGACTTAAGGTGTAGATTAAAAATCACAAATCGTGCACCAATCACAATTACATTTCCGCCCATAAAAATTTCGCAAAGCATCAGCAGTGTGATCGGTTGCTGTTGTAGCTGATTAAAGTTTCACAGCAACACTTTATGAAAACCGTCACCTCTGCGCGTTGGATTTGGATTGTTTGCGCGATCGTCTTTGCCGCCATTTTCCTCACAATCCTGTTCTTCGCCTATCAAGGCACACTCCCGGCTATCCTGACCCAAAACGATAAACTCGCGCATGTGATTCTGTACGGGATTGCAACCTTTCTCGGACACAAAGCATTGAACAATCGACGAATCAGAATTCTAAATATCCCTGTGCCAATCTTTCCAGGATTGTTCACGTTATTCACGTTCGGAGAAGAACTCGCACAGGGATTGTCACCGAATCGGAGTTTGGATGCGATCGACTTAATCGCAAGTTTTGCTGGAATCGTGATCGGGTACTGGTTAGCAGAGCGATCGAAACTCTAAAGAATCTGCTCCAAAATCGTCGGATCTTGAATCTCTTTATCTTTCGCCAACAGCACCACTTTAGAAATAACTTCCGCAGTTTTCGGATCATTATCAACGAAGGGTAAAAAGATTTGTCCCCGATGCTGAGAAGGCACTGGAATAATACAGAGTGCGCCCCCTGGTTGTCGATGTACCATTGCACTACCCAGATGCACCGAATAGCTTCCCAAATGTCCCTCAATGAGCACATGACTGCTCTGAATGTGAACATTAGGAAGTTTTAGCAATCGGCAAGTTTCACGCACCAAGCTCGATCGCATCTCAACAGTCGAAGCGGTCGCCTCTGGATCAACACCGCCTTGATGTGCCACACTCACAACCAGATCTAAATCGCGCAGCACCTCGCTCAGTAACATCGGCGGAACTTCTACGAGCGGCAAAGGCTTCCACTCATCGCGACGGTAAAATCGAATTCCTTCTAAAGTCAGCCCCTCAACTTCAAGCGGTGTGTAATAGCCATACTGAAACTCAACCGCAGCATTGATGCCTTCAGTGTGAAACGTTCGTCTTACGCCTTCATCGGGTGTAGCAATCCAACCGCGTTGACCAAAAAGCGCGATCGCTTGCTTAGAGTTCACCTGATGTCCTTCATACCGTTTCGATAGCGTTTCTGATTGTTCCTGTGCCGTTAGCACATACAATTCTCGGAACAGTTGCTTGAATGGTTGAGACAGCGATCGCTCAAAACAATCCTGCTGCCAAAGATGCCATTCATCGGACTTGAGCAAATCATACGGATGAGCAATTCTCAAACTCTCTGCTTGAATTGCTCGGATTGTTCCATCATGCGATCGCAATCCTGTTTCGGTAAGATAACCAATAGACCTTTTCAGAAATTTACAAGCGTTACTGCTCCTGGCTTTGAGGGCGATCTC
>ERZ1066124.623-NODE-623-length-19058-cov-19.484871_pt1 | contig 19058 bp, 10 predicted proteins | sample MGYA00382771_ERZ1066124 | MGnify/ENA primary metagenome ERZ1066124 (study PRJEB33369, sample SAMEA5778354) | biofilm metagenome | biome: Industrial cooling water; feature: Water cooling tower basin; material: Biofilm | place: United Arab Emirates | collected... | reverse complement strand
CCAGAGCCTGCAAGCCTATCATACCAATACGTTTACCCTTAAGTAAGTGCCATTCACCGCTATGGCTGATGATTTATTCCGGGTAAATACTGGAAATCCTGGCAAGTTAGATGTATTCATCAGCGCACCAAGTGCAGTACGTCCTTGGGGAGTAGGAGAAGTTGTAGTTACTTATCGCAACGGTGGTGATACTAATATTACGGCGCCGTTGTTAACTTTGAGTGCAGAAGGTGCCTTATTTTATGAGTCTGGAGAATTTCAAAATAGTAGCGTCCAGTTTTTGGGAATTAATAAACAAGGTGATGCAGGTGTACTTCCTCCTGGCGCCACTGGTACTTTTAGCGTTAGGTTTAGACCGAACAGCAACAGCGATATTAATTTTACAGTCAACAGTCTAGCCACAAATGAAACAGTCAACTGGAATGCAATAAAAGATAGTTCTCGTCCAGAAACTATTCCCGTTGAAGCTTGGGAAGTTATTTTCAATAATTTTGCCCAAGAGGTTGGTCAAAAAGCTGGGGAATATGAAAAAATTCTAGTAGAAAATGCTTCCCGGTTAAGTGAGTTGGGAGAGTATACAGGTGACGTTTCCCAGTTACTAGCATTTGAGTTACAGCAACTAAACAGTCAAGGAATCTTTGAACGGTTTAACCTAGGTTCCTTTGGACGAGGTTGGAGTAATCCTTGGGATATTAGCGTAAAAGCTGATAATAAAGGAAATGTCGCCATTCAAAATGGTGGAAGTTTACGATTCTTCACAAAGCAAGCAAATGGTAGTTTTAAAGGTGAAGACAACGACAACGCAAGTTTGACCAAGTTAGGAGATGCTTACCGTTTGCGCGAACAAAGTGGTACAGTTCTTGCTTTTGGTAATGATGGAAAATTAGATTTCATTCAAGATACAAATAACAACAAAGTTACTGCAAGTTACACCAACGCTAAACTTACAACTCTTACTTATACCAATGGCGATGTAATTACTTTTGCCTACAACAGCACAGGTAGAATTAGTGAAATTACTGACCGATTTGGGCAAAAAACCACTTATACCTATGATGTAACAGGTGAAAAACTCCTAAGTGTCAACGATGTCAGCGGTACTATTAGCTACACTTATGAAACGAGCGGCGCCAAGGCAAACGCGATTAAATCGATTACTTTCCCCGATGGCACACAAACCTTATTTGATTATGACAACAAAGGACGGTTAATAAAAGAAAGTCGCAATGGTGGTGCGGAAACCGTCAATTATAGCTACGACTCCACAGGAGGAGTAACAGTCACAGATGCTTCAGGTCAGTCCCAAATACTGCAAAATGCTTCAGGTCAAATCAGCCAAATAAAAGATGCGCTAGGTCGAGTTACAGAGTTTCGTTACGATAATACAGGTAATCTCACCCGAATTATTGCGCCTGAAAACAATTTATCTAACTTTAACTACGACAATCGCGGAAATCTTCTTAGTACCACCGACCCCCTCGGACAACGAATCGAATTTACCTATAATTCGCAGTTTAACCAAATTCAAAGCGTCCGTGACCAACGAGGAAATAGCATTTATTACAATTATGACGATAAAGGCAATCTAAATAATATTACTTATGCAGATGGTAGCAAAGAAACTTACAGCTACAACAATAAAGGCGAAGTTACCATTTCCGTTAACCGTCGTGGTCAAGATATTGATTACACCTACGACACCAGGGGACAACTAACAAAGAAAGTATTTGCAGACGGGACTGAGGCAACATTTGAGTATGACAGTCGTGGTAACTTAACCAAAGCCACAGACGCAGATAGCAGTGTAACTTATACTTACGACGGCGCCGACCGTTTGACCAAAGTTAGTTATGGTACAGGACGCTCCCTAGAATTTGCCTACGATGCAGGAGGGCGCCGTACTAAGATGGTACAAGATGGGTTTACCACCAACTATAGTTACGACGAAGTAGGAAGATTACAACAATTAACCGATAAAAACGGCGCCAATATTATTACCTATAGCTACGACAACGTTGGACGGTTAGCGCGCGAAAATAACGGCAATGGAACTTACACTACCTACAGTTATGACGCAGCGGGACAACTGCTTAACATCATTAACTACAAAGCAGATAACAGTATAAATTCCCGTTTTGAATATATCTACGATGGGTTAGGACGGCGTACCAGCATGACAACACTATCCGGTAAAACAAGTTATGATTACGATGCCACCGGACAGCTTACCTCAGTCACGCTTGAAGACGGAAGGATAATTGCCTATAAATATGATGGCGCCGGAAACCGAATTTCTGTCACCGATAGTGGCGCCACAACCACTTACAATACAAATATCCTCAACCAATACACTAACGTTGGTGGCGCCACTTATAGCTACGATAAAGACGGTAATCTAATTTCCAAAACCCAAGGCAGTCAAACTTGGACTTACAGTTATGACATAGAAAATCGTCTTATTGGTGTAGTGGCGCCTTCTGGAACTTGGAAATATGAATATGACGCATTAGGAAACCGCATTGCCAGCACCCACAACGGACAAAAAACAGAATATTTACTCGACCCCACTGGCTTAGGAGATGTAGTTAGCGAGTACAGCAATGGTAGTATAGTGGCACGCTACACCCACGGTTTAGGATTAGTAAATCGAGTTGATGGCAATAACACAGCAAGTTACTATGATGCAGATGCAATTGGTTCTGTGATAGGGTTAACAGGCGCCAGTGGTGGTTATCTCAACCGTTATAGTTATTTACCCTTTGGAGAGGATTTAAGTAAAACCGAAACTGTTGCTAACCCCTTTGAATATGTTGGTCAATGGGGAGTAATGGATGAAGGAAATGGTTTAGACTTCATGCGCGCGAGGTTTTACACACCTGGAGACGGACGATTTATATCTGATGATCCAATAGGATTGTTGGGTGGAGACACTAATTTAAAGCGTTATGTTAGTAATAATCCAGTTATTTTTAAAGACCCGACTGGACTAGCTTATTTCAAGAAAAAATCTTTGGTTGGTAATAAGTATTATTATGAACCTTTAGGCGATATTAATAATTCAGAAGTCGCGCATGAACATATTATATTTGACAAGCCACAAGTTATACCTGGTTACAATAATAATCAGCCAATAGATAATATAGGCTTTGGACCAGGAACTTCAAATCCTTCACCATTTGGATCAGGTAAACTATTTCATTATGACAAGGATAAGAAAAATGATAAAGCAGAACACGATAAGCTAGTTGAAGACATTACAAGCAAGCACTTCAATGATAAAGATATTGTAGAAGCTATTAAGCGCACTAAAACCAAGTATTACAACGTTATCCCTTGGGATCCCTTTGGTGATAATTGTCAGGAGTGGATTGAAAGAATTAAAGATGAGTATGACAAAATTAAACAAGAAAAAGAAAAAGCAAAGGCTAGCACTTCAATCGCCACCTCCAGTGACCCCAACGATATCATCGGTCCGGCTGGCTACGGCGCCCAAAACTGGCTCACCCCCAACCAAGTTCTCCCCTACACCATCCGCTTCGAGAACCAAGCTACCGCTACTGCACCCGCAGTCTTTGTTACTATCACCCAACAACTTGACCCAGATTTAGATTTATCTACTTTTGAGTTAGGAGACTTCGGTTTTGGCGCCATATATATAGATGTCCCCGACGGTTTCCAATCCTATACCACCAGAGTTGATCTCCGCGACACTATTGGCGATTTTGTAGACTTCGATGCTTCCCTTGACCCCAACACAGGTAAAGTAACTTGGAAACTCACCACTATCGACCCCAACACAGGAGAAATGCCCGATGATGTAGATGCAGGTTTCTTACCACCCAACAACGCTAACCATGATGGAGAAGGTTTTGTTAACTACAAAGTTACAGCCAAATCAACCTCTACAACTGGAACACGCATTGATGCAGAAGCACGCATCATCTTCGACACTAACGAACCTATCGATACTCCTCCCATCTTCAACACCATCGACATCGGCAAACCCAGCAGTAATATCACAACTTTACCCACAGTTGTCACTAAAAACTTCCAAGTTTCCTGGGGTGGTAGCGATGATGGTAGTGGTATAGTCTCTTATGATATTTACGTTGCTATTGATAACGGCGAATTCAAACTTTGGTTAGACGATACCAAAACAACCTCAGCAATTTATACCGGAGAAGGCAGTAAAATCTACAGTTTCTACAGCGTTGCCAAGGATGGTGTCGGTTATACAGAAGAAACTCCTGTTGCCGCAGATACTACAGTAAGAGTCAACAATGTACCAACATTAGAGAAAGCAATCTTAGACCAAAATGCCACTGAAAATATAGCCTTTAACTACATTCTCCCAGAAGGCGCCTTTAAAGATGTTGATAATAATGATACACTCACGTACATTGCAATTTTAGAAAACGGCGCCACATTACCTAGTTGGTTAAACTTTAATCCAATAACACGCAGCTTTAGCGGTACACCAACAAATTCTGATGTCGGAAGCATTAATATTAAACTTGTTGCAGCTGACAATATTGGTGAAACAGCCAGCGATATTTTTGGTATAAATATCAAGGGTACAGTTAATAAAGCTCCTACACTTAGTAAAAATACTAACAATATCTTCTCAATTGCTGGTGGTAACGAAAAACCCAAACTATCAATTACACTAAGAGGAAGCAATTCTAATTTAGTCAACGAACTGGGAGTATTTGTAGTTGATAATGAACAGGGTGCCATTAACGGTATCGCACCTGGTACAGAAGGTTACGCAAAAGCTGCTTTAGAAAGGTCAAAAGTTATTTTCTCAACAATTCCTAACTCCCCCAATGGTTTTAACCAAAGCAACTTGACCAGGTTGGTAGAATTTAACTCTGGCGCCAAACTAGGATTTTTCTTAGTCAGGAACAGTACGATAGATGCTGTACTATCTGGTATTACTCAAATGTCAGAAGTATTATTTTCGCAACCCTCAACTCAAAAAATAGAACTTATAGAAGATGGTAAATATTCCATATTCTGGGAAGATGGTAAAGGAAATAGTAACATTGACTTTCAAGATTTAGTTATCCAAGCTCAAGCCAGCAATAAACCATTACCTATTGGTGCAGGACTACAAGTAAATTCTCAAGCAGAACTAATTGACTTGCGAGATATCACAGGTCAAGTAAACGGTGAGTTTATAGTTAACAGAGAAGCTGCATTTGATAATTTTGTTGGATTTTACAAAGTCACTGATGCAAATGGTGGTATAGATTTTAATGGAGATGGTTTAGCTGATATTCGTCCTGGTGATATCGGTTATACACAAGCAGCTTTACAAGGACGAGTCAAAGGTCTTGATATGACCGTCGCTAATCAAGGAACTGCTAATTTCACAACTAACTTAGACGGTGGCTCAATTTACGCACCATTCATTATTGCAAATAGCAAGCCAGAAGCATTATTAGACAATAATCCTAATAACAACCCTGATGTTTACTTCGCCTTTTCAGGCGGCAACCCTGGTAAATTTGACCATATACGCTTACTAGGACACAACACATGGGGCTTTGAAGATTTACCTCTTGGTGGTGATATGGATTATAACGACGTAGTTATGCGGGCAAATTTCAAAACCATTTAACTGCTTTACTTGTAAGCAGATTAATATTTATTGGACGGCGCCCAATAATCCGAACGTTCGTAGGTAAAGCAAAGTCTTCAATGTGCGGTGTCAAGTCTCGTTATTAGTATAATTACCGAGGAGTAAAGGGGAACATTATCACCTTGTCTAGCATCAATTATTAATACGTGTATCTACTTTTAATTAGTAAGTATTACTTATATTAGTAAATTTTAAGGACTAATAAAATGCATAATATTTTTGATAGTTTTGATGATATCAATTTATCTAGCGAGAACATACATCAGCATTCCTCCGAGGAGCAAAGTTATAACACTGTTTTTGGCGAATCACAAGATTTGGGTCATCAGCAACTTAATATGAATCATGAACATACAGACTGGAATCATGAGTATCAAACTGATTTTAATCAATCTCAAGTTGACTGGAATCAGCAACATCAAGCTGATTTAAACTTATATCATACTGATTTGCACCAGCAACATCAATGGGATTCATACCTGAAACAAAATCTAGATTTGAATCAACAATATCAAATCGATTATCATCAACAACAAACTGATTTGAACCAACAGCATGTAAATTTGAATTACAATCAAACAGATTGGAATCAACAAGTAGACCTAGAACAACACTTTGCTCAACCTCGTTCTGTTGGTGGTGAGTGGGCAGAATATCATACTAACGAAGCGCAAAAAGAGACAGGTTTACGAGATTGGAATCAGGGAAATGCTGACAAAGCTGCTGAAAATGCAAAATCGTATGCCGAAAATGGCTTTCCAGATAAAGCAGAATTATACGCAAGGCAAGCAAATCAATGGCAAAGCAGTGCTGATAGTCACAATCAAGCGGCTCAAAAAGAATCAGAAAAAGCTGCTGATTTTTTAAAGAAAGAGGCGCAGTAATGGAAAAATGATATAAATAATTTAGGCTCATCTTTTAGTTGAGAAGTCGTTAGTATAAAATTCTGCTTGTGGCTGCGCTAAAAAAGTTTATACGTTTTTACCGATTCAAGATTGAAGTATCTAATTTTTTTAACTTAACTCATTAATTAGTAAATATACAGTTATGCCCCTTCCTCTAATTCCTTTTATTTTAACTCCCATCATTGGTAGTGCTATCAGTGCAATTTCTAATGTTGTGAATGCGTTTTCATCAGAAAAAAGACATAAGGAAACCCTAGAATATCAGCGAAAGAGAGATGAGCGGAATGAGGCAATAGCAAAAGAAAATTCTGCATTAGCTACTCGTCAGCAGGAAATACAAGTTGGTCAAGCGGAGGAAAACTCTGCATTAGCTATCCGTCGAGAAGAAATGCAGGTTGCTCAGATGAAGCTTTCCTATATGCAACATCAAGATAATATCGCTTTTCAAAGGGAGCAAGCAGAATTAAGTTTTGAACGCCAAAAAGAACTAGAAGATTTTAGAGCAAAATTTCAGTTAGCTATCACTGAGAAAAACTTAGATTTTCAACGGTGGCGCCTGGAGCAAGAAAAAGTATTACAGGCAGAATTAGCTACTTACAACCGGGAAACACAGTTATTAGTTGCTAGATATCAGAGAGAAACAGCTATTGCTTTACCAGAAGTTAATAAGCTATTTGAAACTTGGCCTTTGAGAATTGTACCATTGCAAATTCTCACTTCTCATCAAACAGATACTCGACTACCGATTAGAGTTATTATTGCACCGCCAGATATTGATTTTGATAAGTTTGGGACGGGTAATCAGGGAGTACCAAGGCTAGAGAAACGTTTGGCTGAAGATTTACGGCAATTTTTTAACCAACATTATCCTTTAAATGATGCCACTAGACCTATAGAATTTTTAGACGGAGCTTGGGACAGTAAGCGGTTTCATGGCGGTTCTAGCATAAAATCACTGTTTGGGATGTTACGCTCAGAATCTGTCTTAGTGTTAGAGTCAGAAATTGACGGTGATTACCTTAATTTCCGCTTTGGCTATTGGTCTGCTGGGCAACAAAGTTATTCTTACACATCAGTTATTTCTAATTTTAAGTATCGAGATATTGTTTACGAGTCAGCAAAAGCACGGGCAAGAAAGTGGAAAAAAACGCGAGATTTGTTGCTTCAACAAGGAAAAAACCCCAGAGCGATTAATGAGTTTGATACTTACAACCTAGAAATTTTAGAAGAGGAAGAAATTTTAGCTCAAACAGGAGTTGATATTAGCCAATTACCTCCTCGCTACAAAATTAAGAATGAAGATTTTGAAGCCTTAAGTCAGTTTCTATTGATTAATCATTCTCTAGTAGCAGGTTTAATGGCAGATATGCATTATCTTTTTTATTATGATGTGCAGCCGCTTCTACCTCAATATTTGCCAGATTATATTCAAGAGGGAGCAACACAGTATGTAATTAAACCTATTGTTTCCTGCTATCAAAAAGTATTACAGCAGATAGAAGTTGAACGTTCAGCTTGGATTCCTGATTTGGCTTTAGATTTAGCAAATAGTTTAAGCCATTTACAGGATAAAACATGGGCTGAAGGTTTATCTGTTCACTCCCTACAAACTTGGTTAAAAGTGCGCGGTTTGGCTGAAGTAGCGGGGTTTGATAATTTACTCAAATCTGTGATAGCAGCTTTAACAGCAGGAGATGCAGAATATGTTCAAAAATTGCTACAGTATTTGACCGTAGTTGGTGAAAGCTCATTTGCGGAAACCCTCCGCAATGAATTGCAGGAACAAAAACATCGGGAAGAAAAGCAACGCTATATACAACGCTACAATCAACAGGAAGAAAAACGCAAACGCGGGCTACGAAATGTTTCCTTAGTACAAACTTTGAGCGGACATAAAGCAAAGGTTCACGCTTTAGCGATTAGTCCGGATGGGCAGGCTTTAGTAAGTGAAGCAAATGATGGTAGCGTTAATATTTGGGATTTGGCAAGTGGAAAGCTACAGCATAGTATGAGAGGAAAGTTAAGCAATGTTGATCTTGAAGTAAGAGGAAGAGAGAAACTGCGCTACAGCCTCACTGGAAATCACACCCCAGATATTGTCATCAGTCCTAACGGGCAAACGCTTGTGGCTGGGGGTTATAGTGACAGGTACAATGAAAGCCATCCAATCATCACAATTTGGGACATAAAGAGTGGAAAACTTTGCCGTACCCTTGTTTGCAAACAAGAGTACAATTCTGTTGCCATCAGTCCTGACGGGCAAACACTTGTGACTGGAAAAAATGGACACAGCAATAATGGTTATGGTCAAAAAAGCACTATCAATATTTGGGACATAAGAAGTGGGAAGTTTTACCATTCCTTTGAGACAAATTCCTACGGTTCTATTTTGGTCGCCATAAGTCCTAACGGGCAAACGCTTGTGACTGCAAGTGATAAAACCATCGAAATTTGGGACATGGAGAGTTGGGAACTGCGCCATACCCTTACTGGACATTCTAACCATACCTTTATCGGACATTCTAATAGCGTTAGTGCTGTTGTCATAAGCCATAACGGGCAAACGCTTGCCAGTGGGAGTCATGACAAGACCATTAAAATTTGGGACATGGAGAGTTGGGAGCTGCGCCATACCCTTACCGGACATTCCAATAGTGTTAATGCTGTTGCTATCAGTCCCAACGGGCAAACACTTGTCAGTGGGAGTCATGACAAGACCATCAAAATTTGGGATATGGAAAGTGGGGAACTGCGCTATACCCTTACCGGACATTCCAATAGTGTTAATGCTGTTGCCATAAGTCCCAACGGGCAAACGCTTATTAGTGGAAGTTATGACAAAAACATTAAAATTTGGGACATGGAGAGTGGGGAATTGCACTGTACTCTAATTGGGGATTCTCAGGGTGTTTCTTCTGTGGCTATCAGTCCTGACGGGCAAACGCTTGTCAGTCTGGGTGACAATTATAGCAAAGACGACAAAATCAAAATTTGGGACTTGAAGTATGATGTGCGTCCCCCAATCCTAACCCGACACTCAAACTACTCTAAAGTCCTAGCCATTAGCCCTAATGGGCAAACCCTGATAAGCGGCAATCGTGACAACAGTGTCCATATTTGGGACTGGGAAAGTAAAACAGTTTGCTACAATCTTAATAGCAAGGCTGGTTTGGTAAGTGCCGTTGCCATTAGCCCCGATGAACAAACCCTTGTGCGCGGTTGCAATGACAGCACTATCGAAATTTGGAACTTGAAAAGTGGCAAACTTGAGTTTACGATTACTGGGCATTACGGCGCCGTTAACGCTGTTGCCATAAGTCCTGATGGACAAAATTTGGTAAGCGCGAGTAACGACAAAACCATTAAAATTTGGGACTTAGCCAGTGGCGGATTGCACCATACTATCACGGCACATTCTAGTAATATTTATGCCCTTGCCATTAGCCCGGATGGGCAGACTCTAGTTAGTGGCAGTGCTGACAACACAATTAAAATTTGGGATATGCCATCAAAAACCTTGCTTCATACTCTCACAGGACATTCTGACTGGGTACGCTCTTTAGCCATCAGTCCTAACGGGGAAATATTAGTAAGTGGCAGCGATGATAAAAGTATCAAAATATGGGATTTAAAAAGTGGCGAATTGTGTCGCACCCTTACAGAGCATGATAGCTGCGTTTGGGCATTAGCCATTAGCCCTGATGGGTCAACCCTAGCAAGTGCTGGTGATGATAACAAGGTCTTTATTTGGCGCGTGGTGTAGCGGAACGCCGGAACACACGTAGACTGTAATAACAATAATATGGGCGCCATACTACGAATAAATATGGCGCCTTAACTACTATCAGTTATCTTTTAAAGTTCAGAGTTTTCACATAGCTGATTCCGTTTCACCAAGCCTGCTTTCTTCACAAAGTAAACTACATAATTTCAATTATTGCTTTTTATTAATAATTAAAACAAAATTAAAAAAATGATACTCACAATATAACTACATGTAATTTACATTTGAACATAATTTTGTATATACAGCTTTTTACAAGTCAGATGATAATTTAAATACTGTTGATATTATGATATAGAAAGTCATAATAACCTCATTGCCTAAGTATCTAAAAATTATTCTTTAATCGGTGCCTCTGACATATTTAATTACACCTCTTCCAATTCTTCATAACTATCATCGTCAAGTATAGTACCAAAAGGTAAGGTATTAAAACCTATTTTTTCTAGAGATATAATGGCGTTTTCAACATCCGCATTATTGATTATATTTTGATTAACTAATGATGAAAATAGGTTGTAAGCACCTTCATACTGCTTGCTAGTGTAGTTAATCCAGCGATTTTGATGAGCTAGTGCATCATGCAGCGCCATAACAACTTCTGTATAGTGACCATACATATGTGCATCATGTAGAGAACGCATTTTTCGCAGTAAGCTATCAGCGAAAACAACAGCTACTGGTTCTTCTGCACATTTTGAAAGCTGCTCTAAATCTGGCAACATTGACTTGGTTATTTCCACTGCGCTTGCTTCTAAAGCTGTCTTGGAGGTACTCATATACTTTGTCACAGTAAGTGTATAGTTATTATATATTATTGTATTCTATTTTTAGGACAAATTTATCAAGAAAATCTAATCACATGTTTCTCTGAAGTTCATTCATTTTATTAACAGGCACCAAACAATGATAAATATTCTGATATCACTTTAGCTGTCTCAGAGTAACTAATGTTACCAAAGATAAATAATCGCCTTGAAGTTCATACAATTATAAGTTATTTATGTTGTTACAAAGCCTCGCAAGTTTGATTACCAAAAAAACTTAAACAATTGGTAAACACAACGATTCTCAATAGTAACTGTACTTAGTAGCAAAGAACTATTTGTAGTCAGTAGCGGCAAAGTTAGTTTGGTATCAAAACTAGAAAAATTTTATCTTCTTTCGCTCATATTAGTAATAAGTACTAAGCAGAATACGTGTTCTTATGCGTTATTTATAATTTTCAAAGTAGTTACGCACGCTACCCTGAATAGCCTTTAGATACTAAAAGTAAAGATTTTCGGTAATCAAGTAAAATATGCTTCATTTAACCATAGACTAAAAATAAAATTTTTGCGTACCTATGTCGATTCCAGCAATATCAGAAGCAATAATCCGCCATAACTCAAATGCTTCATCTTACAGCCGTGGTGAAGCATACTGTAAGCAGGGAGCGGTTATCAACCTGAAAAAACGTGGCAACCAGATTCAAGCAGCAGTCGAGGGTAGCGAAATTAAACCGTATCAGGTGAGTATAAATTTTGATGCGGGTGGAATTACTTCTGTTTGCTGTAGCTGTGCTTACGATTACGATGGCTGGTGCAAACATATTGTTGCGACATTATTAACCTGTGTACGCTCAGGAGCAGCAATTGAGGAACGTCCTACATTAGAAAAGTTGTTAAATCATCTCAACCATTTACAAACTCAAAGCTTGGTTCAAAAATTAGTAGAGAAAAACCCAGAATCTATAGATGATGTAGAGCTATTTGTTAGCTCAATAAATACACCAACTCCTGTAACAAAAACTACATCTCCCAAGCGTCATACCAAAGTTGATGTGGCGCCTATTCGTAGTCAGGTACGAAGGATTTTACGGGATGGACTGCGAGAATTAGAGTATGGCAGTGAAGATGACCCTTTTACCGAAGAATTATTAGCGGTAGTTGAAGAAGCACAGGAATTTGCAGAAAATGGCGATGGGAATAATGCCATTACCATCCTCGAAGCCATTACATCAACTTACGCGCAGGAGTGGGATGAATTAGCCAGTTATGGTGGTGATTGCTATTCGATTGCGGAACCTCTTAATCGCGCGTGGACAGAAGCAATTTTGTGTGCAGAGATACCTGTATCAGAAGCGGCTGATTTGCAAATAATGTTGGAATCATGGCAGGATGACATTGATATCGATTTTTCTATGAGTTTAGAAGCATTACGCCAAGGCTGGAATTACGAGCCACTGCAACGAGTAATGAAAGGTGATACTTCTGCACAACTTTGGGCAGATACTCGACCAGATTTTGCAAACGACTTAGCATTAATACGCTTAAATTATCTGGAACGTCAAAATCGCTATACAGAGTATTTAAATTTAGCATTTTCTGAAGGAATGATGCTGCAATACTTAACCCAATTAGCAGCACTGGGAAGAGTTGATGAAGCTATGTCTGCGGCTCAAACCCATATGGATACAGCAGAAACTGCTTTTGCCCTTGCCAAAATACTGCGAGAAGAAGGATATTTATCAGAAACATTAGAAATCGCTCAAGCAGGATTAAACTTACCAGGGAATTACATGTATGACTTTGCTGCTTGGACAAGCGATTTAGCACAAGGGTTAGGTCATACATCAATTGCATTAAATGCCGCTATTATCGCATTTGAAGCAAGACCGTCATTCCGGGACTACACAAAAGTAGAAAATTTAGCAGGAGACATTTGGGAAGAAGTAAAACTTGATTTACTTGAAATACTTCGAGATTCTAATAACTGGTGCGCGTCAGAAGCAAAAGTTGATATTTTTCTTCATGAAGGTTTAATAGATGATGCAATTAAAACAGTAAAAAAAGACACTTACTATCGTTCTGAATCAGTACACCGAGTCATGCAAGCAGCACTCCCCGATCGTCCTGACTGGGTAATTAATAATGCTGTCATACGGGCAGAAGAAATTATGAATCGGGGCAAAGCAGACCGCTACGAAGATGCGGTTAGATGGTTGAAGAAAGTCAAAGCTGGTTATTTACAGTTAGGACAACAAGCTGAGTGGTCTAATTATCGTGCATCCCTAGAGTACACTCACGGGCGTAAACGTAAATTAATGGACTTATTTAATGAACTAAACAAGCCATAAACAAAGCTTGGCTTGATTTTCTCACACTTAAAGGCACGCGCGTTTTGATTAAGGGAGTCAGGTACAGTGTAATGTCTTTAGTGTTCGGTTTTCACTACTGTTTATTCCGGTAAACCGAATAAACTAGATTTTGTGCGCCATTGGCACACATTTAAATTGGCGCCAATTGATATTCTGCAGCCTTAAACTCTCCATCTTGATAAATTCGCCAATTTCGGTCAAGTCAGCCTTTGCGGCAGCGGTGATAACCACCTTCATACGGAATTACCAAAACGATTATGTAATTCTGCCCTTACTTCGTCAAGCTCTTGCACCCGTCCAGCTTCAGCATCAGCAAGCCCCCGTGCTATGACGGTATCGATTTTTGCCAGTCGTCTGTCTCGTTCCATCATGCCGCGAAGCGCTTCGCTTGAAGCTCGCTATTAGAACCATACAAGCCAGATTCTACCTTGCGGCGCACAAAATCCGCCATCTCAAAAGGCAGGGTGATCGATAGTTTCGAGAGCAGGTTGCATCGGCACAGCTCCTAAACGCAGTCTATAAGTAGTATTTTATGCTATAAAATACTACCAAAGTACCTTGAATATAAAGATTTCCATGTTTATGAAGAAATCATGGGAGAACCACAATGCCTAATTTCTAATTTCACTTCTCTGTTCTTGAATGGACAGACATATTACAAAGGCAAGCTGTTTTGATGCTGCATCAACTATTTCGTCATAGTCTGAGTTTTTTACTTGAGAGCTTTTGCAATCTAATTGTCACGTGCGGTTTTTGTACGTGGCGCCAAAGCTAAATAGTTTTGTTAAGCGACAGCAAAGCATAAATTGGCTACTATTTACTCTTCAACATTAAAGCGTTTATTTGTTCATTATCAATATCTATACCAAGACGCTCTAAGTAGGGGCGTAAATTAATTTGAATAAACAAATCTTTCAATTCGGAGGCAATATATAAAGGAGGGTTGCCAGATAAGGCCGTTGCAATTAAACGTTCTGCCGCTTTAAACTCTCCACATTCTATAGCAAGAGTTGCGGCACTGCGATGTAAAACCGAGCGAGTTGGTTCTGCATCTACTTGATGTGCAATCAATGCAACAGCTTCTTGCTCCTTCTCAAAAGCTTGTCGGGTAAGTTGTAACGCTTGTTCCGAATCACCTCGAAGTTTGGCAATAAAAGCTGCTTGGGCCAAATCCATCGCCACAGCATGTTTTTCTTGAATTTGATTCATGAGCATTATATAACAATTTTGTACTAATATTGTTTCAGATATAAAAAACGTACTTACGAAGCAAGCAACCTAACAGAATTGTCTTGAAGGTCTTTGGCACTCGTGTAAAGCTGATGCGATAAAGTACCATAGCTAAAAATCATGTCATCAACTCGTTGCCACAGTTCTTCAACATTCATCATTAACTCAGCTTCGTCTCCTTCTGTACAAATTGAAATAATATGGTTTTTATCGCTATCCCAAAAGCTAATTGCAACTAAAAACTCCGTTTCTCCTGAGCCTGCCCATATCTCTGTCAAACTTACTATGGTCTGCGGTATTCTAGAAACCTCCGTACAGGGATAGGCTGTTAATTGTTCACTTGGTTCTAGTTCAAAAGAAGCAAATAATTCGTTAGTGAGGAATAACTCTTCAAGCTTTACTGTGTCTTGCTCAACCAGCAATTCAAATCTTCTACCATTGCTACATGTAAATAACAGGGTGTCCATTAACGGTGATAGTTCGTTGTCTTGCGCTAGCGCAACCCTAGCAAGAGAGGTAACCGTCTGCCCTAGCAGTTCTTGAAACTGTCCTTTTAATCTACCCATGAGAGTGCGGCTCCTTTACCTGCTTCTAAAAATGTAACAAATTCACCATTCGATTGTCGAATCACGATGGCATCGCCTTTTCTGCTCCATAGGGCATCCGCAATCGCCATATAGCGTTGTTGTCGAGTCTCCCCAGTCATGACAATTTCTTCAATCAGTATTTTAATTTGTTCTTGTCCTTGGGCAGAAGACACTTTGCCAATCTCCTTTTTACCCGTAGTTCTACGAATTTGTTCAGCATGTTTACGAAATTTCTCCAAATAGTTACTGCCATAACTTACAGTTTGAGGAAACGATTTAGAGCCAGTAGTCGCCAAAGCCTGAATCTCTAAATCTGCCATAGCCCCTTGAAGCTGTCCTAATTTTTGATTAATATTTGCCTCACCTGCCGCTTGCTCTGAATCAGATAAATTTAATAATTGACGATATTCTTGCTCTATTTCCTTTGCACGTTTACTTATTGCAGCAGCAGAGGTACGCAAAGGGCTATCAAGAGGAAGCCCTCTACGAATTTTAGCTGTTCGTTCGCGTATACTACGAACCGTTTCATAACATAAGTCGCTGTTCACTTTGGGTGGCGCCATCCTCAACAACTTTAGATTTATTAGGTTCTCCCATCGCAGTTTTTCAACTTTTACCTTGAGTTCATACTCTCTCAAACCTCAACGATAAATTTTGAGGATTTTTGTAGAGATTAACTAAGATTGTAAAATTATTGGTGCTTGAGAAAATAAAAGTTTTGTAGAGTTAGGTTAAACAAGTTTATCTTGAGCTTTGAGGCGCCTACCTACTAGTGCAGGCTGGCAATAGGAAGTATGATGTTATTGACAAGACGAGACAAAATCTTTAGTTTTATACTGACAGTACAAAAAATACAGTGGTAATTATATTTACTTTGTTTTGGACTAGAAATTTCGTGTTCGATTACAAGAATTTGTATGACTAGAATGAAATGTTTTACAGGTAAGGAATAGAAGCTCAAACGGTATTTTAAAAGGTGCCAAAATAAATGGTGTAAAAATGGTGTAAACGTACTTTTGTAGTCTGAAACCCTTGTAAATACTATAAATTTTTCGGACTGAAAATCCTCGTGTCACGAGTTCAAGTCTCGTTCCTGGCATAAATCCCAGAACCCCCGTGAACCAAGGTTTACGGGGGTTTTGTTTTTCTCAAAAACCCCATTTCAGCCATTTCTGATGGTGTAATTCGGGGGTAAATTTACCCCACGTTGGATATTTTTGGCCATAGTTGGCTATTTTTCTGGGGTAAATTTGGGGTAATGGGGGGCACCTACTAATCCAGTAGTTAAATAAGGAGTTTATTAATGAAAGCGAAAGTCTCTCAGGGTAAGGCTTGTAAGGGAACTGTCCAAATCAAAAATTCAAACGGTTGCTTACAGCTTGTTTTTAGTTACGGGGGTAAGCGTCACTATATATCGACTGGTTTTACCGATATTCCAACAAATCGTAAAGTCGTAGAAATGAAAGCAAGGCAAATTGAACTTGATATTCTCTCAGGTCATTTTGACCTAACATTAGCAAAATATAAGCCAGAATCCTTACACAGTAACGTTACCCCAATTTTTACCCCAATAAGCAAACCTAAGTTTGACGCTGGTCCATCTCTAGTTGAGCTATGGGAAAAGTACACCGACTTCAAGCGTCCTAGTTTGTCACCAAGTACGATAGCGAAGGATTTTACCAACGTCTCCCGTTGTATAGATAGAAACTTACCTACAAAAACTTTAGATGGCGCCGTACTAATTCGAGATTGGTTAGTCGCCAACAAAAGTTCTTCTGCTGCCAAACGAATACTGACGCAACTCAATGCTTGTTGTGACTGGGCAGTCAAATCTCAATTAATTAAATTAAACCCATTTGAAGGTATGTCAACCGATATAAAGATTCCCAAGGGAAGCAAAGAAGATGGAGATATCAATCCATTTAGCATTTCTGAGCGTGACCAAATCATTGCAGCCTTTCAAAGCAACCTGAATTATAAGCATTACGCATCGCTGATTGAGTTTTTGTTCTACACAGGTTGCAGGCCGTCTGAAGCAGTAGCTTTGCAATGGAAACATGTAGCAAAAGACTTTAGCTCAATTCGTTTTGAGCAAGCTGTAGTGATTTCTCAATCCGGATTAACCTGCAAGCAAGGTTTGAAAACCCAGAAGAGGCGAATCTTTCCAGTTAACGCGCGTCTTGCCAACTTCTTGAAATCAATCAAGCCAAGCATTCGGGCAGGTGACGCGAAGGTGTTTCCTTCACCTGAAGGTAAATGGATTGATGTTCATAACCTAGCCCAAAGAGCTTGGAAAACAGTTCTCTCGACGCTTGAGGAAATAGAGTATCGTAAGCTCTACCAAACCAGACATACATTTATCACCTTGGCACTTGACAATAAGATGGATGTCAAAGACGTGGCAAAGCTGGTAGGTAATTCACCAGAAATTATTTACCGACACTATGCGGGGCAGAGTAAAGAGATTATTGTGCCAGATTTTTAAATGCGTGTAAGCTGTTATAAACTGATTGAGGCGCCATCTATTTGTACTAAGGCGCCTCAATTATTCCGCACGGATGTATTATGGAGGCGCCTGTAGAAGCTTTTACTGATTAAATCAGAATTGTATAGATGCTGTATGTGTATTACTTTTTACTGATTTAATAATGTTTACGTGTTTATATAGAGAAAAACTCGGCGTTTTATTTTTAGCTTTGGTATAAATATTTAAATAAATTAAGGTTGTTTACTTAGCTTGCCCTAGGTTTCCGAATTATCAGTCATTTGCAGGTAAAGCAATAAGGTTAGAATTGGCATAGTATCAGCATGAAAATTACCAAAGCCTGACAATACTAATGTGCTTAGGTGCTAATTTTGTTCCAAACTTAAGTCTTCGTCAAATATATGATTAACAAGGCATTCCATCAATACTATATCATTTGCGTTGATAAGGTTAACCTCACCATCATCATCGACAACTCGAATAAAAAACTCGGATTCACTGTAGTTATTTATACTCATCATCTGATCAGTAATTTCTTGCAAATCATCCGTTTCTACTTCACTGTAATAAAATATTTCATCTATACCATTTAAAACTAAAGCTAAAGAATAACACTCTTCCTCTTCTTCGCTATTGCTAACGACAGCGCCATAATCCCATAAAACTTGACACATTTGTACTTGTGAAATTTTAATATAAATGTTCTGATTCTTCGATGAATGCTCGATTTCGACAAATCCACCATTCGTTACATGGTCAGGACTTAAAAGACATTCCTCAATCCTTTTAGCTGTTTGCTTCTTTACTCTGTAGATAAAAGGATTCTCTTTACCTCTAAGAAAAAACTTCAAATAATAATTTTGCATCCTAAATACTCTCTTCACCCTGAAATATAAGCTAACCTTCGTAAAATCCTCTATTCTAGAGTAGCGCACAGGACAGGCGCCAAACATAAATAATGGTTGGTTTAGATTAGTACACTTAGTTGACTCAGTAGTTGACAATGACATTTTTATACTTTCTCAAATAGGATTTGCAATTGGCGCCCTTATAAATAAGGGGATAAGTATAACTGAGGTGCGTACTCAAGTTTAGTATTGCTAATCGGAGTTGGTATGAGGTAACAATCCTTGGCTTTTGTCTTGATACGACTTAATGATTTTTTCTAATCTACTAAGATTTTTTGTATTTTTGGTTCTTCAGTACTTGTTATGCTAAATTGTTAAATATAGATGTAAATAATTATTAACTTATTTTAAAAAATATTACAAAAAAGCTTGATGG
>ERZ1066124.621-NODE-621-length-19073-cov-20.674782_pt1 | contig 19073 bp, 15 predicted proteins | sample MGYA00382771_ERZ1066124 | MGnify/ENA primary metagenome ERZ1066124 (study PRJEB33369, sample SAMEA5778354) | biofilm metagenome | biome: Industrial cooling water; feature: Water cooling tower basin; material: Biofilm | place: United Arab Emirates | collected... | reverse complement strand
TTGATTCATGGTATGTCTAATTTGTCAACACCTTCTACTGGACTGGCGCTCTAGGCAAAATTGTATTTTCAAAAAATGGTAAAGCTCTTGGGCGCCAAGTTGTCTGTCTTACTGTGTTCATCACTGCGGGTAAGAACGTCTTAAGCTTTTGTTTTATTTCTTTACTGTTGACAGCCTCAACTACTTCATATCCACGTAGTAATGATGGTAAGTCGCGCTCGTGTTTGACTAAAATTATTTTGGATATTTTATACTCAAACAATTTTTCTAATGCTATACTAATGCCGATTGTAATAAATGTTTCTGCTGAAGTATTTGATAATATTCGGTACATGGCAAAGGGAGTAGAACGTACTGCTTGACAATGACTACATAGTGAGTATTGATAGTTATCAACAACAGATATTTCATCTAAATAGTTAAATGTTAAATCATCATAGCGGTCTAAAATCTCTTCAAATGCTCCACGTATTTCATCACATTCTGATTGGTTGTAGCCAGGGTAGTTTTTATTTAAGCCGTCAGAAATATGACAATGTATTTTTTCTTGCCCCCATTGTTGAGTGTAAGGATGTTTTTCTCGGAAGCTGCATGTTTGATTACCAAATATGCAGAAACGATTCAGCCAATTTCTGTCTGGTGGTACATTAATCCACTTAGGTAGTTGAGTTTCTAATACTTTTTTTAATGTTACATCACCACTAAATTCAAGTACTTTAATGCTTTGTAAGCAAGTAGGTAATTGTAATTCTTTATTACTTGTATGACAAAGCAAAAGTGTGGGACGGTTCAGGGCAATAGCAATACCTAATTCGATGTAAACATTACGTGGAAGCTGCCAATTACCATCTCTATCTTTCCAGTTTGATATGTCATAAATTCCAAAGCGTGAGTTAGCGATTAACTCAACTACTTTGTCGCGCAGAGTTTGGGTAGGTGTAAAGTGGTCAGCAGCATACCACGGCTCTAAATTTAACTTTGGTAAAGTTTCGTTACAGGCACTTTTGAGGTCTTCGCACCATTCGGCACCAAGTGAGTGCCCTATGAAGCACTTTTGGCGCCTGTAGTTTTTGTATTCTGGTTGAAGACCACCTGTGTTTTGCATTTTTCTGTAATTTTAATCACAATTAATGAGGTTTAGTGTTCTTTTTGCGTGTGCTTTCACAAATTTTTGATATGGTAACTACGGAAGCCTCCTATCTGCTTTTTGGTGGTTCAGTTGTGACACCTTTTTTATAAGTTAAAGTGTATATTCCTTGGCTATGCAATACTCTATACCATAATCGCGCTTGCGTACCTGTTGAGAGCATTTTACTTACTGTCGCTTTGGCGATTATAAATTGCTCTTCATCTAAACCATCACCGTACAAATAAAGAACGATTGCATCGACGTGAAAGTGCGCTGTAGGATCGTGCCGCATCAATATCAGAATTGCATTTGGAACAGAGTAATCTTGATATTGTGGCAGTAGTGGTATTGTACTAGCTTTTCTCGCTATGTGAAGTTTCGGTATATCAGAAATGTCTATTTCTTGTGGAGGATTTGATTGCTGAGAGTTGGATAAAAACTTATCTTCACTGGTTATATTGACTGATATTGAATTTTCTTTTTGCTTCAATAATTGTGGGGTTTTGGAAGTATGTTCTAATAGTTGAGGGTATAGCTCTTTAGTTATTGTTTGTAATTTAATATTACTATAATTAAATTTATACGCACTTTTAATTAACTGCTCTAAGGTACCTTTTGACTCAGCCCAGCTAATTACACTTAAAACGGCTTTAACAATATTCCTTAATCTTGTTATCTCTTTTAAACGTACATCAAATGCGTCATTAAGTATTACCTCTAATTGATTTGTATTTGGAAAAGCATCAACCATAGCTTCCCATAATTTGTTAAGTTGGGAATTAGATAGCTTGGTTATGTTACTATTTAATGTTATGGTATCAGGTACTCCACTGTTTGGCACTAAACTATCTTTTGTATCAAGTTGAATTTTCTCGGATAAAATTACTGAAATTTCGGTAAAAGGTAATGCTATTGGTTTCCATTTTGTTTCTCTTACCTTTTTAATAACATCTGGCATGATTTTACGTAAGTTATCTTTTTTTGCTTTATCGCTTTTAGCTATTACTACTTCATAACCAGATAATAGAGAAGGTACAATTTGTATATCTTCTGTTATCAAAATTCTAAATATTTTATACCCAAATTGTGCCTCTAAAGCAAGGCTTATACCGATGGCAATAAATACCTCTGGTTGTGTTCTTGATGTGATGCGGTATATGGCGAAGGGTGATGAGCGGATTTTTTGGCAGTGAGTACATAATATAAAATTATAATCTTTTTCAAGGCTAAGATTATCCAAATAAGTATAATCAATATTATTGAAGCGGTGTAACACTTCCTCAACAATATGTCGAAAGTCTGAACATGAACCATCTGCTCCATCTGCAACACTGCAATTTAAGGTGTTTTGTCCGAACTGTTCGGTGCGCGGATGTGCCTCACGATATTCACAAGCTCTATTCCCAAAAATACAGTGACGGTTCCACCAAGCTTTTTCAGGCGCCTTGTTTATCCATGTTGGTAAGTGTTTTAGTAAAACTTTTTTTAGGCTATGTTTACCGCTAAACTCTAAAATTTGGTCGCTTAGACACTGTAAGCAGTTTGGTAGTTCTAAACCTGCTTCTTTATTGCTTTCATGGCGAAGTAATAGAGTAGGGCGATTCAATGCAATGCCAATTCCTAGTTCTATAAATACATTGCGCGGTATTTGCCACGGACTTTCATCATCCCGGCGCCACCAAGATAGGTCATAGATTCCGTATCGAGCATTTGCTATAAGTTCTGATGCTTTTTGGCGCAGGGGGACATCTGAAATATAATGCTTACGAGCATAGTCTGGTTCTAGGTTAAACTCAGGTTCAGACAACACTTCCGAAGCTGCTTCTAAAAGGTCTATTGACCAGTAAGCTTGTTCGCTATAAGCAACAAAGCACTTTTGTCGGTCATAAGTTTGGTACTGCGGACGAAGCTCACCTGTATTTTGATGTTGTTCGCCATTCATTGCTTGTACCTCTTATGTGGATCTTTTCAGTGTTTTGTACTATTGATTGAATATCTGTGTGATGTTGCCCCATAAAGTTGCCAAAAAAAGGCTTCACAACTTTATTTAATACTGTAGCGTAATAACTACTGTGGAGGTACGTATGATTTAAATGTTTTATGGAGCTAAGGCGCCTGTAGTTAGTCAGCTTGAAGTCCACCGTGTTTTGTGTTTTTTCGTATCTTTTATCTTGGTTGGCGAGGTCTAGCCCTGTTAACCTTTAAATTACGCCCCATCCATTCTGCACCATCTAGTTCTTCAACCGCAGCATTCACCTGCTCTTGTGTTTCCATTTCCACAAAAGCAAATCCGCGCATACGCCCTGTTTCTCTGTCTTTCGGCAGTGTAATTTTAAGCACAATTCCATACTTAGAAAAGACATGTCTAAGATCATCCTCTGTAACTTTGTAAGATAAATTACCTATATAAACATGTTCCACTTGCTTGTTTAACTTAAAACCTTCGGCAGCAGCACGAATACTATTAACATCAGTTTCTGTTATTTCGCTTGCATGATTTTCTACTGCTATATTAAGCTGGTTGCAAATTTCTATACATTCTTTATTAGTTAAATTTAATTCCTTAGAAAGCTCATATACTTTAATTTGTCCATTATTTATCTCCCTATCGTTTGAAGGCGAACTAGAAATTAAATTGTCAAAGTCCTCAGACCTAGCACCCCTTACTACCATGTCATGCCCCATCCATTCAGCACCATCTAATGCAGTTATCGATGTTGTTGCAGCAGCAGCTTGTGTCATTTCTACAAGAGCTTTTCGCTTTCTAGAGCTAGTTTGTAAATAAACTTTTGTAACTTCCCCATACTCTGACCAGACTGCTTTAATATTTTCTTCTGTAACCTGTGAGGGTAAATTTTCTACATAAGCTGTTGTCTCTATATTGAAATTATTATTTTCCGTATTTACTGTTTCTTTTATTTCGTCTTCATCAAAATTATTAACTGAAATGTCAATAAATGGTAATGGCTTTGGTTTCCAAGTTGTCTGCCTTACTGTATTCATTACTACGGGTAAAAACGCCTTAAGCTTTTGTTTTATTTCTTTACTATTAATTGCTTCAACTACTTCATATCCCCGTAATAATGAGGGTAAGTCGCGCTCGGTTTTGACTAAAATTACTTTAGGTATTTTATACTCCAATAATTTTTCTAATGCTATACTGATGCCAATTGCAATGAAAGTTTCTGCCGAGGTATTTGATGAGATTCGGTATATAGCAAAGGTTGTAGAGCGTACTGTTTGACAATAACTACATAGTAAATATTGATAATTATTAACAATAGATATTTCATCTAAATATTTAAACGTTAAATCACTATAGCGGTCTAAAATCTCTTCAAATGCTCCGCGTATTTCATCACATTCTGATTGATTGTAACTAAGATTGTTTTTGTTTAAACCGTCAGAAATATGACAATGTATTTTTTCTTGCCCCCATTGTTGGGTGTAGGGATGTTTTTCTCGGAAGCTACATGTTTTATTACCAAATATGCAGTAACGATTTAACCAATCTCTCTCTGGTGGTATATCAATCCACTGGGGTAGTTGGGCTTCCAATTCTTTTTTTAATGTTACATCACCAGTAAATTTAAGTAGTTTAATTCCTTGTAAGCAAGTGGGTAATTTCAATTCCTGTTTACTTTGGCATAGTATAAGTGTAGGACGATTAAGGGCAATTGCAATACCTAATTCGATGTAAACATTACGTGGAAGCTGCCATTTCCCATCTCTATCTTTCCAATTTGATATATCGTAAATCCCAAAGCGTGAGTTAGCGATTAACTCAACTACTTTGTCGCGCAGAGTTTGAGTCGGTGTAAAGTGGTCAGCAGTATACCACGGTTCTAAGTTAAACTTTGGTAAAGTTTCGTTACAGGCACTTTGGAGGTCTTCGCACCATTCGGCGCCAAGTGAGTGTCCTACGAAGCATTTTTGGCGCCTGTAGTTTTTGTATTCTGGTTGAAGACCGCCTGTGTTTTGCATAACTTATTTGAGTTTTAGTATCATGCTAGTACTTATATTCAGTCAAAATATTTAACCTTGTTATTACTCGTTACGGTTTCTTTCCGGTTATACCCCAAATTAACTGAGTCATTGGGTCTGGTTGTTTTTGCCGAAAGTCAACCCACATATTGCCACTTAGAAACACTGGGAGATTTGGTTTATCGGGTGCGGTAGAAAGTAAAACGGGAATAATAGGGCATTGCCTTTTTATGAACTCATGCAGCAAAGCCTCTATTTCAAGCTCTTTCCAGGGTCTTAAACCACTACTACCAACAAATACTGCTGCTGCTTTAATATTTTCTATTTTATTACGTAGTAATAGAGTGGGACGATTTAGTGCAATGGCGATTCCTAATTCGATGAATACATTGCGCGGCATTTGCCACGGACTTTTATCATCCAGGCGCCACCATGATAGGTCATAAATACCATAACGAGCATTTGCTATCAGTTCTATTGCTTTTTGGCGCAGGGGAATATCTGATTCAAAATGTTTACGAGCATAGTCTGGTTCTAAGTTAAATTCAGGTTCGGACAATACTTCCGAGGCTGCTTCTAAAAGGTCACCTGACCAGTAAGCCTGCTCGCTGTAAGCAATAAAGCATTTTTGTCGGTCATAGGTTTGGTATTGCGAACGAAGCTCACCTGTATCTTGATGTTGTTCATCGCTCATTACTCATGACCCTCGTTTAGATGTTTTAAGTGCTTTTGTACAATTTTTTGAATATCTGTACGATGTTTCCCCATAAAGTCGTTGAAAAACTGTGTTACCACTTCATTTAATACTGTAGCGTAAGATTTAGTATGAGATTTTTCTTGTAGTAAGTCTCTTAGTTCTTTGTCTAAGTTTTGCTGTACCATTTGGTTGGTAAATTGCAGTTCGCTGTCTAGATGCAGCAATAGTTGGGGTAGTTGGAGTTTCTCTGATATACCTGACCATAAGTAACTAAGGAGTAGTTGTTCAAATTTCTTGCTAATTTCTTTACAGATATCGGTATTGTCAGTAGGTAAAAATTTTATTGGAATATTGTGCTTGTTTAGCTGGTTAAGCAATATGCTAGCTAGCTCATCTGGCATTAGTTCGACTAATTTGATTGGCTGAAATACCGTACTTTGGTCATCAGTTGAATTTAAACCTAAATCAATGATACGGTTTTCTTCTAAGTTTCGCTCTGTTAACCAAGTTTTTATCTGTTTTACTCGCTCGTTACCTGTTGCATCATTGTTATGCAAAATTATAATTGGTAAGTCGCAACTAACGACGCACTGTATTATTGTATCGCGTAGTGCTTCTAATTTTGGTGGGTTGCGTAGTAAAGCCATGTCCATGCGACACAGCCAGTCATTTTCAATAATTACAGGTTCTAATTCTGGTACTTGGATGTAAAAAATTTTGTTAACGTGATGCTGGACAAAAAGTTTGTTGGAAATACTTTCTGCTAAAGCAAAAAAGTAACTTTTTGGATGTAGAGGAAGGGCTAATGTTTCTACTGTAAGACGTGCAACTCTTTGGGTTAATACAGTATTGCTACTTTGGTAGTTTATGATGTATGTTCGGAGGCGGCTTGTCGCATTGGGTGTTTCTAGCCATTTAGATAGAACTGGGTCTTGATTAAGTTGTGCCCGCAGTTTTTCTAACAATTGGTCAAAAACAAATTTTTCGTCATTTTTGAGATTGTTTAAAATATTATCTAAAGCTTGAAATACTTCTTTTTCTAACTGTAATTCTTGTTCTTCTTTTGCTTGGTTAAATGCTTTGAGTAATCTGTCTAGTACTTCACCTATGACTTGCTTAAATGGTATGTGATTGATTTCGGTTTTACTAAATTCACCAGATTCAATGTTGGGGCAGATAAGATGCAGAAATAATATTACTGGTGTGTCTTCGTCTATACCATAGGCATCAAGTAACTCGCGTAGTCCTACAACTACTTTTTCTGGTTGGATTGGTGTATGAAGTCGGCGCCGTAAAAAAGGGTCATCGTAAGTGGGTGTGAAGTTAATTGCTGTCCATATCTCTCGTGAGCCTTCTTTTAAGGCAACTACAGATGCTTCAATTACAAAAGGCAAACTAGGTTCGTCTCCTTTATCTGTAGCGATTTCATAAAGTACTTTACCATTGAGAGGAAAAGTATCGTTAAGCAATGTACGTATATGTTCTAATCCAATATGCCCTAATTTAATTGATTTAAATTGTGGGCTATGATTGCACATTATTTTATATAAACTTTTAGCTCTATCATGTTCAAAATCATCTACTGCTAGGCTTGTATTGCCAAATTGTTGTATAATTGTTGCAGTTAAATTAATGCTAACATTGTCTGTATTCTGGTTGTCAAAACCATCAAAATTATTACATATAGTTTGTAGTGATAACTGATTAGTCGGTTTATTCGGTTGATTTAGTTGTTTCCGATGTAAGGCGCCAAGTAAATCTTGAAAAGCTGTCATTGAGTACCACTGTATCGGCGCCGCTCCAAGATACTTGTTAGACCAATTTTGCTTTGCTGTATATTCTATTGACCATTCTTCCTCACCTACTTCTACTGACCAATGAAAGTATGTATGAGGATTACACAAATGATACTTATAGGCTAATTGTTTTATTTCATCAAGTGTACGTGGCTTCTCTTGTATGAAAGGAACTAGTGCTACACTAATGGTTGTTCCTTGTGTGTCTTTATTATAAGGTTCTATCTTAGAATCAAACTTTATATTTTGGTTTGTCGTGTCTACTGCATAAGTTGGTAGATACTCTTCCTTACCGTAAATAATAGACAAAGGTTTTTGAAATGGTTTCCAGTCACTAGTTGCACGATTATATAAAGCATAGGGAATTCCTAGCAGGGTTTTTAGGGCATTTCCCAAAGCACCCCGTGTTAGTCCTTTGATAAATGCTTTACGTGAGGTGTACTGGTGTGTTGCGAATATGTCAGGTATAAGTTCAACGGGAAATTGTGTGCGGTTATTGACTTGGACATAAAGTTGTTCATTCGCAAATTCTATACGAATTTTTAAGATGGGTGTTTGTGTCGGTTGTTGGCGCCAAACTGCTTCGTCTGCGTCAAGGGCATTATCAATTAATTCTTTAATAATATAAAAATCCCACTCATGTGCAGGACGACCTGTTGTTCGGCATAATCTATCTAACCGGACAAAATCGAATTCTCTATTAAAAGAAAAAGCTTCACTCATAAGTTTAGTTACCTTGTGTTCTTTTTAAAAAAATCTGGATGTTTAAGTATAATTTCTTTTTCTAGGGTAGAGAAATTAGGAAAATTATACATTGACATCCCTCGAAGGTCTAAAGGAACTGTTGCGTTTTTTCTATGCATCATGAGAAAAGGTTTATTAAGTCCAATGCTAAGACCGAGTGCTAGGAAGGTTGTCGCGGAACATTCCTCGTCTACACGGTAAATCGCAAAACGGCTGGTTTGAATAGATTCAACGAGTTGCTGTAACATAGTGTTGGCGCCACTTGAAACTCCGAGTGCTTTAGCTAGGGGTATTGCTTCTAAATGAGGGTACATACTACTAACTGCATCAGTTATGCTTCCTTCAAAATCTTCATCTTCAAATTCACCTGCTGCTATTAAATATTTTGCTTCGCTACTGGCTGATGGTGAATTAGCGGTAAAACGTACTACCCCAAAGTCATACTCCTGAATTTTCCCGGCTAACTCGCGTCGGATGGTGCGAAATGAACCACCGATATAGCGGTTTAATCCTTCTAGTATAGTTGGAATGTCAGCGTTTTGAGATTGAATTAAAAAAAATGGTGCGCCTAAACCAATGGCAATTCCCAATTCAAAGTAAACGTTTCTGTCTTGAGATGATGGTAGCAAGAACATACTGAAACGTGTAGTGTAGAGCTTATCACAGATACTGCATAATCGATAGCCTCCTTCCAATTTATCGCCGTAAAAGTAAGGTTTGGGTGTTTCTTCGTCACTGTTTGCTTGAGTAAATGTTTTGGTTAGGGTATTTCGCCATTCATCCAATAAATCTGCTGGGAAACCGTGTGAAACAAAATACTCGTTGGGACTGGGAGATAATAGGCGCCCTTTACATAAGCCTGTTTGAAATAAATTTGGCACTATTCGCAATCGTTCTTTAATAACTTGTAAATATTGATTTGGGTTAATTAAACCTACAGTATTTATTTCTTCATCAGTGAGGACAATTTCAGATTTAATTTTCCAAGAGTAATGAGCGACTGCTATATCTATGGCATATTTGAATGGTCTGTCTTTGTTATTAAGTTGTTCGCTGCCAGCTTTTACTGCTCGTTCAAAAGTTAAAAATCCATCTTCTTTGCGTTCTAGTTCTTCTGGTTGTGACCCACGGAGAGTTTTACTACTTGCGAAACCTGTACATTCAATGGCGATATATGCATCATAATCTATTAAGTTTTGTAACGTTTTTAGATTAGCTTCACCAGTAAACAGTTCTTGCTTGTTAAAATTTTGTCGCTCACGACCATACTCATTCCACTCTCTAAGCTGATAGTTAAGAGAAACTGCTACCAAAGCATGACTTTTGATGATAATTATTAATGGCAGAAGGTTACACCCTAAGCATATACCACAAAATAGGAGTGCTAAGTCTAAACAAGTACCTTCGCCAGGTGATGAAAGAATCTCGTTTGGTTTCCGTATCCGTTGTACCGCTTTGTCTTCGTGGTATTTTGCCGAAGCGTAGTTAATTTTTTTTTCAATTAAAGCTTCATAGATGACTCTAACTAATTTACGGCGCCCTTCTGAATTTTGCTCCAAATCAAAGTGGCTTTCTGGCAATTTGAGTAAGTTAAATGCTTCATCTGTAACAAATTGAGCTAGAGATTTTTCATTGGCTTTAGACCAAGTCCATTCCATAATAAAATGTTATGTATGAAAAATTTTAATTGAATTATAATGCTGGGCTGGTGCGTAGCGCTACTAGTCTTATAATTACATCCTTATTCCTTATAGGCACCACGCACTCTACACTATTTCAAATATATCGTTAACAGGAGTTGGAGCTTGAGAACTGAGGTTATCTGTTTCTACTTGTAAGCGATATAGCCCTGGTACCAAGTCTTTAATAGTTAGCACCCATTCGTCATTGTCTGGTTTAAATTCAATTTTTTGTGGGTTTGCATCTGCGGAAATGGGTGTAATTAATGCGTTAAGTTTTCTAAAATTTTTAGCAGAATTAAAAACTGTAGCGCGTATTTCAATTTTTTCTGATACCCAGTAGAGGTCATCCATGCTTAAACTAATAGCAGGTTTTCCTATTACTTCACGGTTGATTCCTGGTCCACTAATTTCTTCTAAGTTGTTAACCTGCATTGTTTGAAGGCGATTGTATAGCTCAGTTAAAACTTGACTGTGCTTTTGAATACTGCTATGTTTTTCAGCAATATAAGTATCTCTGTAATCATTAGAAAGTTCAATTGGGATTGCTGAGAGATAAGGAACAGTGTCGTCACCACCTGCAAGAAGCGGGTCTATCCAAGTAGGAAGTTCTTGACTAACTGTTAGCTTGCCATTAGCTAGTTCTGCTGATTGCAAAGTTGGTTGTTGAATACCAACTACTGGAATAATTTTGTAGCCACTACTTTTGTATTCTTCATCTGTTTTGTGTTTTTCTACAGCAGCTTTAATCTCGTAATGAAATGCTAGGGCATCTTTTGCTTTTTCCCCATCTACGTTAGGTATATTATCTGTTTCTGCAACCCGTTGGTACTGCCCGCCAACTTTCAGCATTTTGTAAATTGGTAACAATTGGTAAGCTGAAGGGAAAGTGCGTATAAGCTCTGTGAAGTCAAGGCAGTATTCTTTGTAACCATTGGCTAAGTAGGAAAGCGACTTAACAGACCCTCTGTGTGGTGTACCAAAGGTAAATAAAACCTTGCAGTCTCGCCATCCCTCCAGAACTTCCAAGTAGTAACGGGAAATAAGACCTCCCATGCTGTGAGCTAAAAGTATCACTTTGGCATCTGGGTTAACGTTACATTTACGCCACTGATGTAAGCGTTTATTTATGTGTTTTTGTAGCAATTTGGCAGTCTCGCGATTGTCCTGGCGCCAGTCGTAGGGAAAATGATAAAAGTTCGCTGCTTTATCTTCTGGGTCTTCGTAAATATTGCCGGGTCTTACATCAAAGTTATCTTCGATTAGGTGCGAAATTGCTGAGTAGCCATCAAACTTGCTTAAACCTGGAATTTGGTAAGTATTTACCATTAAGCGAGATGCTTTAATGCTGTTATTTGAGCTTATATCTGCAAGGAGCTTGAGTTGTTCTAGAGAACCACCCCAACTTTTTAGTGCTTGCCATAGTGCTTGTCCAGAAAATGCCCATATATCTTTACCATCTTTTTGAAGCACACTGCCAGTGATTCCTGGAAGAATCACCACAACATCTTGCATACGAATTTTTGATGCCATTGCAGTCTCCTGTAAGCTCTACGCTTAGTAATTTTTTTTACCAAATATATTATCTACCACATTTTAGATATTAAGTACAAGAATGAATATTAAAATTAAATTTACACAATTATACAATTTAACACATATTATATATTACAAAACGAATCATAGCGTTTTTATTTAATTAATGTTTTTTATTCGTTAAATATAGAAACATTGGAAACATTAATGAAACATTTTAAGATGTGATTGACTTGCGTAAGAGCAGGCGCCACAATTAGTCAAACCTCATATATATGGAGGCAGTTCGATGAAGGCTAAAGTTACCAAGCATCGAGATAAGATTTTGGCGGCGCTACATGAGTGGTTTCGTGTGCATAAGGAGGCGCCTACCCTGGAGGAGTTGTGTGTTGAGTTGGGTATGCAACCTACTAAAAACGGGTAAGAACTGTCATTTTAAGCTGACTTGTCAGAAAAGAGATTGTTTCGGTTTTTTTATCCAGAACATCAAGGTAGGATTAAAGTATGATTTTAGACTCCATTCTCCTCCCACCATGTCCGCCAAAGACCGCTACCACAACGCAGTAAGAAACGCCTTACTCAAAGAAAAATGGAAACTCACCGATCCACTCATCCTCAAATTTGAGAATGAAGATGAAGTACGGATTGATTTGGGGGCAGAACGTTTACTGATAGCTTCACGTGGGCAAGAGAAAATTGCGGTGGAAGTCAAGAGCTTCCTGAGTGAATCAGCCTTATTTGATTACCATGCAGCCTTGGGTCAATTTCTTAACTATCGCTTAGTTTTAGAAACCCTGGAGCCTGACAGAACCCTATATTTAGCCGTTCCCTTAACTGCATATGAAGTTTTCTTCCAGCGCCCTCTAGCAAAGGCTTCAGTTCGTACTTATCAGGTTAAACTATTGGTATATAACCCGATCGAGGAGGAAATCGTCCTATGGATCGACTAGAGCAGTACAGAAAAATTATTCAAGATTTGCTGCAAGATTATAAGCTTGGCAATTGTGGTGATGCAGATTTTGAAACACAGATTTTGTGTGATTGCGATAATGACCATTATCAATTAGTCAGCCTGGGATGGCAGAAGCATAAACGATTTTACACTGTCCTGATGCATTTTGATATTAAGGATGGTAAGATTTGGATTCAGCGCAATGAGACCGATCGCTTAATTGCGCGAGAACTCGTTGAAATGGGTGTGGAACGCTCAGATATTGTGTTGGGATTACAGCCAGAATATGCCAGGATTGATACGGGTTATAGTGTGGCTTAAATAGTGATCAGGTGATTATTCATGACAGAAAACCAACAGGTGCTTTGTTGCTCAAGCGAATTTACCTAACTAATTGATACATGGGGGGCGGGTTTACGAGATTATAATTCATGATTGGGTTGATGGGTTAACCCGCCCCTACTGTTCATGCATTTTCTCAAATGCTGCTATTGCTGCTGCTTGTTTCGCTCGCACTGTGTAACGACGAAACGCGCGTTCGCTTTCGTGTCCGGTTAGGGTTTTGACGTGGGTTGGATCCATTCCGTCTATGAGTAGTTGGGTGGCGAAGGTGTGACGAAATGCGTGGGGGTGGAGGTTAGGTAGTTTTGCTAGTTCACCGAGTTTTGTGATGGCAAAGTATATTCCGTGGTAGCTTAGTCTGGCGCCTTCTGGGTTGTTGATACGTGTGTATTGGGGGATGCGGTTATGGTAGGAGAGTAGTAGCGGGTTGTCTGAGTGAAGTTTTTCTCCTTCGTCGCTTCGGTGCTGTAAATAGGTTTCTACTGCTTTTCGGCTTTCTGATACTAGGGGTACTAGGCGAGGTTTTTTGTCTTTGGTGTTTTCTATATATAATAGTTTGCCGTCGTAACTGCTTAAAAACTTGGAATCTTGTTAAAGCTGTAGAGATTTTCGAGAATTTAATTAATGTTTACCCTAGCGACAATATAGGTGCGCGAATAAAATTAGCTCAATGCTATTTGTCACTCAATAAGTATAAAGATATTTTAAAATTGGCTGCTAAGTACCCTGAAGGGGCATCCGCTGATGTTGAATATGCAGCTGTCTTGGCTGCTTTAAAATTAGGTGATACACACAAAGGTAGTAGGTATCTTGATAAAGCAATTAATAGCGCTCCATTGATTGCAGAAATTTTATTACTCAGTTTACCCAAACAACCAAAAGCGTTTCATGAGGCTAACTTAATCTGTGGTAGTGCTTCGGAGGCTTATTATTATTGGTTGCACAATCATTTATTTTGGGATGAAAACACACTTGCTTTCTTAAATACAAAACGAGATTTAATTGAGCAAGTAAAAGCTGATAGACGCAATAATTGGGGTAGTGCATTTCCACCTAAAGAACGCGGTGATTATCCAGCTATTTTTAGTTTACAAGCTAGCGGTGTTTGTTAACTTAAAAACAATACCCGGTTTGAGTTTAATAAAATGCTTTTTATTATACAAGAGAGGAGGTGGAGAATTTATACAGTACCTAAACTAAAGTACTTTGTTTGCCCTAAATAACAGCTTTGCTACTTTCCAGTGCTGAGGTTGCTCAACTTATGGTTACAATTACACGAAATATAATACTACAACATAAAATAAGTATCCCTTATCTTTTATACGATATAAACTACGATTAATATTATGTGGTAGGATTTGAGGGCGGTTTTGGGGACTTTAATTTTAGAGTTCCCAGCAAGGGCAGGCAGGATGCCCACAAGAGGGATATATGAAGGTTGAGTCTGTTAGTATTAAAGACTTTAAGCGCTTTGAGCGTTTGGAGGTGTCGTTTAAAAATCAAACTCTCAGTACGGTTAGTAATCGTTTCCTGTTGCTGGGTGATAACGGTACTGGGAAAACTACGCTGTTGCAGGCTATTGCGCTTCCTTTGGCTTTGGCTACTAAGCAGATTCGGCGAGTTACTGATTTTGATTGGTTGGGGTTTCTTCCTGGTCGCTACCAACGTTGGGGGGCGCCGCTTATTGAAATCGAGGTGTTGTTTACTGATGAGGAAATAGCTACTACTCGCGCGTTGTTCCATAGATGGGCTGCTACTCAGTCTGAACGTGCTTTGGTTGAACCTGGTACGCATAAGCGTGTTCGGCTGGTTCTTGATGGTGAGCGCTGTTATGCTGCCTCGGATGCCCAATATTATCAGTTTGCTGGACGTTATTACGCGCGCGCTTTGTTAGAGACTGACCCTGCGGTGCGTTCTGAGTTTTATAAGCTGCCTGGTATTTTTTGGTTTGACCAGTTTCGTAATTTGGGTGTGACTCCACAAAGGGAAGAAAACGGTATAAGGGAAGCACCTATAAGTAAATCTATAAGTGGACGAGTATCGTTTGAAGTGGGTGTGGCAAGGTTACGTAAATATTTGAATGGGTGGAAGTTTGCTCAACTTACCCAAACTTCGACTGTAGATTATTTAACACAGTTAGAAAATTTATATACCAAGATTTTTCCTGAACGCTCGTTTGCTGGTGTGGAACCAATGCCTGGTGTGGATTCTCCTACACCTGAAGATTACTATTTTTTAATCAGTGACGGGCGCCGTAATTACGATATTGTCGAGATGTCAGCGGGGGAACAGTCGGTATTTCCGATACTTTACGAGTTTGTGCGTCAGCAGATAGCATACTCGGTTGTGTTAATTGATGAAATTGATTTAAATCTTCATCCACCTGCAGCGCAGTTGTTAATAAGGCAGCTCAATCAACTTTGTTCAACTTGCCAGTTTATTGTGACAACTCATAGTGATGCTGTCAGCGATGTAATTGGTGAAAGCGATACTTACAGATTAACTGGGGGTTTGCTTGCCAAAACCTTTTAGTAATAAATGTTTGTTGTGTTCTCAGCTTTCCACCACGCAAGCAAAAATAGTGCATGGCGCCGATGCTGATAATTGCTGGGATGCTAAACACTGTCATAACCGTCGTTCGTTTTATCGGCGCCGCGCTCAACACAGTGATGAAGGTATTGATACGATAAGTATTGAACCACCAGCTAATTATTTTGCTGTGTTGTATTTGTATAAGGCGCCTGGTGATAAACCGTTACATGCTCTTGGCGCCGAGTTATGGTATGGACAAAAGGCGATTTGTCGGTTGGAACCTATTCATTGCTTTGGGTTGACGGCTGGTAAAATTAAGGCTTATACCGAACAGGTATTAAAGGCTTTTTCTCAAAAGTATAATTGTACTCTCGTTCAATATAAGGAAATGTTCGAGATTAGCCCATCAAAGTGTCCAATTCCTGAGTGTCCATTACGCCCAGATGTATAGCTATGGCGGAGTTTCAGCAGTTAACTATTTGGGACATCTTGGATGAGTTATCGTCGGCGCCACCCGATGCTACGCTTGATGTAGTTTGGGAATGTCTTGATTCGGAGTTGCCTTTATTGACTATTGAGCAACAGTTGGAAGCTGCTAGTTTAGCGTTTGTACAAATTGCCGATATTCTCAAAGCGCGTTCTTTGTTGCTTTTGGAAGAAACGCGCGATAGTAATAGTGACTTGGGACCTGTTGTTGATAGTGATTTTTTTGCAGGTTTGGTGCGGATGTCGATGCACCTTGACTTGGATGACTTGAAAGAAGCACCTATTCCCCAAACGTTTCAACCTCATGGCGCCCATAATTATCCTATTGGGAATGATTCTGTGGCGGCGCCTGTCGAAAAGGATAACGTTTTGGAGATGCTGCAAGCTGTTGAGAGTTGGGACGATATTCGTAATTTAGCAGGAAATGAAGATGTGGAGAGTTGGCGGCAGAAGATTTTTGATTATATTGTGTGTAGGGAAGGCGCCGTTCGTTTGGTTGAACTTCCGCGCGTTTTAGGGTTGGCACTTGTGGAAGTTTGGTTGGGGTTGTTGCTTGGAGATTTTAAGTTGGAGCAGCGTGGGGAGTTTTATGATGTTGATGATGTTTGGGTATTGTGTGATTAAATTGTAAGAATAAAAATAATTTGTTATCGACACCCAATAAGAGTATTAGCTATGCTACTGTATACTATGAATTTAGTTTTTATAATACTTGTTCTTAGTAACAGCTTGGCTATATCTATGCCAACAATTATTGAAGAATAAGTTTTTACACACTCAAATCAACACTTTAGGTTCAAATGTCTATAATCTTCTTATCACCCTATGCTTGTTAAATCCGTTTTGTATAATTAGTCAATGTTATAAATTTAAGTTAATGAACTATTTCAGTTATTATGGAACCAACTCCAGAAAATCAAATACCGAAAGATAACCAGAAGCAAAGTAATTCATTGAAGCCAACAGTTGATAGGACAGACTACGGGGAGAATTTCCAGACACATCTCTTAGAACAGTATAAAATTTATGTTGAAATGACAGATAGGGTGAGTGCAAGAAGATTGCAAACAGGAAGCTTTTACATATCTTTATTATCTGGATTATTAGCAATAATATCTATAACCGGAAATAAAGAACTGTTTAGTGGTTCTCAGAAAATTGTGCTTTTTTCTATTTCATTACTAGGTATAACGCTATGTTTTATTTGGAATGCTAATATTAATTCATATAAACAACTTAATTCATTAAAGTTTAAAGTAATTCATGAAATGGAACAGCTATTACCTTTCGCCTGTTATGATAGGGAATGGCAGTTTCTTAACGACAGTAAAAGTGGCAAAAAATATTTTCGGTTAACTGTGGTTGAACAGTACGTCCCACTTGTCATAGCTATTCCATATATTCTTCTTTTAATTTATTCCATTATACAACTTTTTAAATGAGTTACTATAAATTAACATTTCTCAAACATATCATTAGCTATTTGCCGTTGTCTATGTTAATCTCTAAATCCAAAAATGAGGCTAAAGCGCTATGTATTTTATATTGATTCGTCCCTAACCTTTTGGCTCGTCTTCTTATGACATCTTCATTCTCAAATCCATACTCATATTTAAACTCATTATTTTTAACTTCTCTACCAATAACAGAAATAGAAGCAAGAAAATCGATAAAAGTTTCAACTTTATCTTCACCATCTGATTGTATATGAGACTCTTTCATGCTCGAAATAATATCTTCTTTAGTAATAACTTGAGGAGAACCTGCAAAAGTATATAAAAAGTTTTTCAAATCCACCGTAACGTTACTTTCTACTAGTATTACCTGAAAAACCCAAGCTGAGTAATCTTCATATGCAGACTTTACATCTTCTTCTTGAATAGAATCGTGTTTTCTACGGTTTGCTAAATTTAATGCTTGCCCAAAAAAGTAGATTAAATCTCTCGGTCTTGGCATAATTCTTTCAAAAATGTAGCTCTTAACAGACTGCCCATCAATTGAATTAACTATATAGTTTTCCCACAAATCTTCTTCACGAGCATCATTCCTTTTATTAAGTTCTACAAATCTATTTTCAATTACACCAAATAGAATCTCAGAATCATTCCATTGTAAATTTTTATATCCTAGTTTATCCGGCTCTGGGTATCTCTCTCTGACATATTTAAATATATCGCTACGCAGAAAAATAGTTAGGTTAAAACCAATTGTTTTTTGGCTTTCTTTTATTCTAACTTTTGACAAATCTGTCACTATCCTTCTAGCTACGTTTAGCAAGCCTAATATCCATTTTGTCTGAAGCTCAATTTTTTTACCTTTCTCCCAAGATTGATCTAAATTATCAATTAAAACCACAATTCTTTTATCTCGTTCTTTTTGAAAAAGTTCTCCTAGCATATCTTTAGCACGAGAGAGAGTACCTTCATGGATCAGTTCTGAAACTTTAACACTAAAATCTAAAACTCTGTCTTCAACTATTGGTTTTATGTCTGAAAGCTCTTTCGCTATTCTCCGACATAAATCTTGTTGAAATACATCAGAGTTTAATTCAACAAAATTAACAAATTTTTTCTCAATTTCTGTATAAGCTGCTAAATGCTTTCTTTTGATTCTCTCATAAAGAGAACTGATTATTTCAGTATAAATAAGTAATTTCCAAATACTTTCTACTACATAAGTTTGTTCATAACTCTCAGGTAGATTTTCTAGAGAAAAAAGTAAGCCATCTATTTCAAAAACGACTGGTTGTATCTGACACACATGATTTATTGAACTCTGATTTAAATGTTCTTCTAAAGCGTAAAAAGTAGCTGTCTTTCCGGAACCTTTTCTACCAATTACAATATTATAATCACGATTAACTAAGTCTTCTAAACTAAAAATATCAAGGTAGCACTTATCATTTCCTTTTTCATTTTCTGCAACATACTGCCCAAAATTTATATTTTGTAAATCGTGTCTTTTTTTTACTCTATTATCAGACGTTTTTCTGTTGCCTGAGCGTTCTAACTCCTTAAAAAATGCAATCGTTCTATCTTTAACATCAGACAAGAACGGATTGATTAAATCTTCTAAAGTTTTTTGATCTCTATATCTTACCAAGAAATCTCTATAATCTATAGGTATTTCGTATAAATCTGCTGTAAGGATTCAGGTGACCAGTGGGCGCCTCCTCCCCAAAACTTTAAGCGAGTGA
>ERZ1066124.599-NODE-599-length-19676-cov-26.705927_pt1 | contig 19676 bp, 17 predicted proteins | sample MGYA00382771_ERZ1066124 | MGnify/ENA primary metagenome ERZ1066124 (study PRJEB33369, sample SAMEA5778354) | biofilm metagenome | biome: Industrial cooling water; feature: Water cooling tower basin; material: Biofilm | place: United Arab Emirates | collected... | reverse complement strand
AGGGTGCCGTTAGGCGGGTGGGGCGATCTGTTGCCAACATTTGCCGAATTGGTATTGTTAGCGAAATTTACAATAATACATTATGCATAAAATGAATTTTTTAGAGAAAATGCGAGTAAATTATATCGCTCGAATACCCGCACTATTCCTTGAGAAAATCCAAAAAACTCAAACTTCTCTTATTGACTGGCGCGATCGCTATTCTGGAGTGGAGCGTAACCAAAGGTAGCATTGAACTTTCGACACCAAATTGCTACTGAGCGATAGTTTGCTAAATTAATATTTTGAGGAATGGTATAACGTTGCTTGCCACTGACTTTTTGTAAGCGGCTAAGAATAACATAATCTTGCTCTTTCAGCCCGCCTTTTGGTAAGCTAGCAGCACGATGAAGAATGACGTGTAGATCGGGTCCTGCATCAGATTTAAAACCTTGGTCAAATTCTAAATAACGGTTGCCATTTTCGCTCGCAATTCGAGCCATGCCGTAAGTTGGGTGTTCTGCTGCCACAAAAGTCCCAACTTCCTTAGCCATTGCCTGACTCTCAGATCTTGGACTAGACATTTCCCCAGCCTGAACTAAGTTGATGAGTAATCCACTAGCACTGTGAAAAGACAAAGCTGCAACAGTACTTAGAATTAAATATCTAAATTTCATGACCTTAGCTCGCTAAAATTACATTTACTAGCAATGTAGAGCGATGCAGTCGAGGTAGGATTAATTTGAATCGAGAATTTGCTGGTGTAATATTCATATTGTTCTCAGTAAGTTCTTAGAATTCTAGCCGTCGGTATTTTCTGGCAAAATATTTCTTCTGCTTTTTAAGCAATCGTGTAACTAACTCATGCAAAATAACTCAAATTGCATGGAGTATTTTTTCATGACTGAATCGCTCCAGCATGGATCGGTAGCAATATTCGCTTATGAGTAACAAAATGACCTAGCATAAAAGGAAGTAGGACTCTCACGAGCTACAAATGGATCGCGTCCAACATAAGCTAGAATTCATTCCGCCAAATCTCAACCCCTTAGTTTTGCGGCTGACTCAACTGCTGTCACCTGCACTCCTCCGCTGGCAAACAGCCATTAGCCACATTCAAGCAGATAATACAGAAATTTTAGTAGAGCTTTATCGCTCCTTTGAGGCTGGTAAGATTCGCTTGCTCTTAGCATTTCGACATCCCAGCCCAGACGATCCATTTTGTATGGCACATCTGCTGCATCGCCTCGTACCACAAGTAGCACGCCAACAGCAAATCTCGTTGCAACCTCCACACTCATACTTTCTTTACGACCGAGGAATTCCTTTATGGGCTGGAGCAAGGGTTGGTTGGCTATTTTCTAATTTAGGTGGCATTCCCATCCATCGCGGTAAAGTCGATCGGATCGGGTTACGCACAGCTCGCGATTTATTGGTCAATGGTACTTATCCAATGGCAGCAGCGCCAGAGGGAGCCACCAACGGACACGGTGAAATTATCAGTCCCTTAGAACCAGGTGTTGCCCAATTGGGATTTTGGGGTGTTGAAGATCTACTGAAAGCTGGACGTTCCGAACAGGTTTTCATCGTGCCGATCGGCATTCAGTATCGCTACGTTCAGCCTCCTTGGAAACCCTTAGAAAAGCTATTGAACCAATTAGAAGCAGATATTGGTTTGCCACAACAGGGGGAAAAAGCAAACAGTTCTGCCACCGACGAAGCCGATCTCTACCAACGACTGTATAAATTGGGCGATCGCTTACTGTCCTTGATGGAGGAATTTTATACGCGGTTTTATTATCAGATGCCAATAGCTCTAACCAATATACCTACTGCCGATACTGTCGTAGCAGAAGATTCTTTGGCATCAAATCGAGATTTTGCCACTCGACTACAGGCATTACTCGATGCCGCATTAAAAGTAGCAGAGCAATATTTTAATCTTCAGCCCAAAGGAAGTTTAATCGAACGCTGTCGTCGTTTGGAACAAGCAGGTTGGGATTGGATTTATCGAGAAGATATCAAGCAACTAGAAGCCCTATCTCCCGTAGAGCGCAGCTTAGCCGATCGCATTGCCCAGGAAGCTAGTTTGAGAATGTGGCACATGCGCCTAGTGGAAAATTTCGTTGCAGTTACAGGCAACTACGTTCGGGAAAAACCCACCGCAGAGCGATTTGCTGAAACAACTTTGCTCATGTGGGAAACAATTGCCCGAATTAAGGGCAGCAGTATCCTCCGTCGTCCGCGACTGGGTAAGCAATCGGTACAGATGACGGTAGGCGAACCAATTTCGGTTTCAGATCGTTGGCAGACATATCAAGCGAGTCGTCGCAGTGCTAAGCAAGCTGTTGCAGATCTAACTCAGGATCTTCATGCTGCTTTAGAACGGACGATCCAATCCAGTTTTTGACTTTTCTCGAATCAGCGATCGCCCCGATACAATCGAAACGCAAATAATTAAACACAAATAATTCAAACACAAATAATTCAAACATAAATAATAAGGGGTGCTAGATTGCACCCCATTTTTCACATAGAGTTTTAAATTTAGAATTGAACTGTTGTTATATAACTCCACGACTGGCTCGCTTGATTCCAGAAAATCTATTCTCGGTTGATGAGATTTATCTGTATTTCCACAGAATTTGCATAGAATCGTTTCAATGGCATCAGGTACAGATGCGAGCTTGACATTAACATTGATGTCAAGGTTTAAGGTAAGGGGGTGTACGTAGAACGACTTCTATGAGTTACCTCTCGATTTCTTACCTCAAACGCTTATCGCTCAAAACTATATTTCAAGAACATCCAGATGCGTTAGCGAAGCTTAACGAAGTTATCGCTGCCTCGATCTGTGCTGTATTGGTACTCTTAGGCTGGATAACTCTACAACTAGGTTGGATCGAACTGGGATTGTTTTTACTACCAGCAGCGTACGTTATCGGTGGATACGAAAGCGCCAGGGAAGGGCTAACAACTCTGTGGCAAGAAAAAGAGTTGGATGTGGACTTGCTGATGATTGTCGCTGCTTTGGGGGCGGCGGGATTGGGTTTGTGGCGCAGGGAATATTACTTAATTGTAGATGGGGCAGTTCTGATTTTAATCTTTGCCATCAGCGGGGCGTTAGAAGGTTATGCCATGCAGCGCACCGAACGGGATATCCGCAGTTTGATGAGTTTGAGTAGCGATACAGCCAGGGTATTGCATGACGGACAGGAAAAGTTAGTTGAGATAAATCGGCTACAGGTAGGCGATCGCATTTTAGTCAAGCCAGGGGAACTCATTCCCACCGATGGAATAATTCAAGCAGGTTACAGCACTCTCAACGAAGCCGCAATCACGGGGGAATCTTTACCAATAGAAAAGACAGTGGGCGATGAAGTGTTTGCAGGGACGTTAAATGGCAATGGGGCGTTAATTCTTCAGGTACATCAACCGCCGGAAAGCAGCCTGATCCAGCGCATCATTCAACTAGTAAAGCAAGCCCAAACAGAAGCACCCCCATCGCAAATGTTTATCGAACGTTTTGAACGGGGTTATGCCAAAGTTATCGTACTTGCTGGGATTTTACTAGCAATTTTACCCCCCTTCATTTGGGGTTGGGATTGGGAAACAACAATTTATCGCGCCCTCATTTTTCTTGTCGTCGCTTCTCCCTGCGCGTTAATGGCTGCAATTATGCCTGCATTATTATCGGGAATTGCCAACGGTGCAAGACAGGGAATTTTATTTAAAGGTGGGGCGCAATTAGAAATGATGGGAAAAGTGCGGGCGATCGCATTTGATAAAACCGGAACTCTCACCACAGGTAAATTAGCAGTTACAGAAGTTATTCCCACTACTGGACATTCAGCCGACGAAGTTTTACAAATCGCTGCTGCTTTAGAAGCTTATTCCGAACATCCCATTGGACAAGCAATTGTCGTCGCCGCCCAACAACTCACAATTGCCCCTGCTGTTGGCGTATACTCTCACCCAGGACAAGGAATTATTGGAAAAGTCGGCGATCGCCAAGTGATGGTAGGAAAGGCTGATTTTGTCATTCAAAATTCAAAAGTCAAAAGTCAAAATTTAGAATTCACTGGTAACTCCCCATTCCCCACTCCCTACTCCCCACTCCCCAGTACTTTAGAAACAGAAGGCAAAACCGTCATCTGGGTGGCGCGAGAAGGACAGATCGTCGGGATTGTGGCTGTAGCCGATACCCTACGCCCCAAGGCGGCTGAAGTCGTCAAGCATCTGCGACAATTAGGTATCGAGCAAATTGTCATGCTCACAGGAGATAACCAGCGTACAGCCGATCGCATTGCCCAATCTGTCGGGATCGATCGCGTCTATGCCGGATTGTTACCTGAAGATAAAGTCAACATCATCCGTCAGCTTCAGCGCCAATATCAAACTATAGCTATGGTAGGGGATGGCATCAACGATGCGCCAGCTTTAGCTCAAGCATCGGTAGGTATTGCTATGGGTGCGGCTGGTAGCGATGTGGCATTAGAAACCGCCGATCTTGTTTTGATGGCAGATCGTTTAGAAAAATTAGTTGAAGCAATTCGTTTAGGTCGTCGTTCGCAAAGAGTTGTTAAACAAAATATTGTTTTTGCTCTTAGTTTTATTGTATTACTATTAATCGCTAATTTTGCTGGTAATATTACCATGCCAATTGGTGTTATCGGTCATGAAGGATCGACTGTGATTGTGACTTTGAGCGGTTTGAGGTTATTAAGAAATTGGTAATGGATAGTGAATCAAGAGGAAGTGAGTAGTGAGTCGATTCGTAATGCCAATTACTAACTATCGAATCGACTCTACACTCCTAACTTGCTTGTCAAATAAATCGGTTAAAATACTCATAACCGATCGCTTGCGAATAATAATACCAGCGTTGACTCCCATCCCAGATTGTAGGGAAATTGGTCTACCATTTACCGATAAACTTTGCGATTCTAATTGAATTTTGGCAGGAAAAGCGTAATATTGACGCTCTTGAGTTGGTGCTAAAGCATCGGAACCAACCCAACTAATTCTGCCTTTGATAGTACCGAATTCAGTTGAAGGAAAAGAATCAACGCGCACATCCACTTTCATTCCCTCACGCACGAAGCCGATATCTCGATTTGTCAGATATACAGAAGCAACTAAATGATCGTTGGGAACGACTTTTAAAATTGGTTTAGTATCGCCAATTACAAAACCCGCACCACGGGGTTGCAAGTCAAATACAGTCCCGTTCACTGGAGATTTAATCTGCTGATATTTGACAGATTGTACGGCTTTACTGATTTGCCCATCGATTTCTGCCAATTTTGTTTTATTTTCCAAACGTTTCTGACTCAATTGGCTATCAATTTCCGCAATTTGTTTGTGGTTGTCAGCAATTTTACTGTGAACTTCTTTCGCTGATGTGGCAATTGTATTCTGTAATTCTTCCTTAGCTCTGTCGATGGAAATTTCTAATTTTTGTTGCTCGGCTGTTAAGCTATCAACCTCTCCTTGTTTGGCAATAACTTCTTGCTGCTGGCGCTCGTATTGAATTTGAGAAATCGCCCCTTCTCCTGTTGCCAAAGGAGTAATTCGCTTTAAAATTTGTTTGTTAACAGCTAAAATCTTCTTAGCTGTCGCTATTTCTTTTGTAGTCTGCGATCGCTGTTTTTCTAGTTCTTGAATTTGCTTTCGCGCTGCCTCAGCTCTCGATGTAATTTCGTTTTGGCTAGCTGTTAATAATTGACTTTGATTGTTAGCGAAATCTGTTGTCTCTTTAGCAGCAACATTCCCGCCTTTGAGAATACTTTGGAAATATCGGTTCTCTGACAACAAATCGGCGCGTAATTTGAGCAAAGAAACAAGGTCTGAACTGCCAGAAATTACAGGATTACTACTATTAATTGCCTGGTCGTAAAACTGATTTTCTTGTACCAAACTAGAGCGAACTTTAGTCAGAGAATCTAAGTCAGCTTGAGGAGAAGTTGGATCTAAAGTGACTAAGAGCTGGTCTTTTTTCACGCTTTGACCGTCTTGGACGTGAATTTCTCGCACGACTCCCCCAGTCGGAGCTTGAATCTCTTTCACCGCTCCTAATGGCTCTAATTTTCCCGTTGCCACTACTGTTTGATCGATTTTAGCAAATGTCGCCCAAGCGATCGCCGAAGTTGTCGCACCAACAATCAACCAGACAAAGAAGTGCGACCACAAAGCCGGACGATTGAGTACTACCGATGCATCCAGAAATTGTTCTTCAGATTTTGCTAATCGTTCGGTATTCATAAGGTTGTTATTTGTTATTTGTTATTTGTCATTTGTCAGACGTTTCTTACTTACGACTTACGACTTCTACAGTTGCGATTCCTGTTGTTGATAAAGGCAGAAATAACGACCTTTGAGTGCCATTAATTGTTGGTGAGTGCCTTGTTCTACGACTATCCCTTTATCCATCACCAGAATCACGTCGGCATTTTTTACCGTGGCGAGGCGGTGAGTAATAAAAAATACGGTGCGCGAGTGAAATGCTTCTGCCAAATTCTGACATACCTGCCGTTCCGAGTCGTAATCGAGGGCGCTGGTAGCTTCGTCTAGAATGAGCAATTTGGGGTTTTGCAATACCGTACGGGCGATCGCAATTCGCTGTCTCTGTCCTCCCGACAGCGCCGAACCCCGTTCTCCCACGTTGGTGTTGTAACCGTTGGGCAAGGACATGATAAAGTCGTGGGCGACAGCAATTTTTGCAGCAGCAATAATTTGTTCTGAACTTGCTTCTGGATTTGTCAGGGCAATATTTTCCTGCACCGTACCGTTAAATAACAATGTATCCTGCAACACCATGCCGATTTGTCGCCGCAGAGAATACAATTCAACTTTGCTGATGTCGTAACTATCAATTTGAATTGTCCCCGTGGTTGGTTCGTAGAGGCGCGGTAGCAACTTCGTCAGCGTACTCTTACCCGAACCACTCTGTCCGACAATGCCGACAAACGTACCAGCCGGAAACTCTAAACTAATATTGGTCAGTTGAAAGACACCGCTATTACCAAAACGGAAAGACACGCTATCGAATTTAACCGTACCTTCAATTTCCGGCATTGGTAACTGAGCGCGATTTGCCTCGTCTACTTCTGGATGCGCGTCCAGAATATCGCCCAAACGCTCGATCGATAAAGCTGTTTCTTGGAAGTTTTGCCACAGTTGAATTAACCGCAACAAGGGACTGGTGGTGTAGCTAGCAATGATCCGAAAGGCGATCAATTGTCCTAGTGTTAATTGTTGGGAAATCACGAGATACGCCCCAACCCACAGTAGCAACAGCCCAGAAAACTTATTAAAAAATCCGCTGACAGAACTTGCTGTAGTAGAAGTTACTACAGTATTAAACCCAGCACTGATATAACGGGCATAGCGTTCGTACCAGTGCCAGCGCGATTTAAGTTCGATGTTTTGCGCTTTAACTGTTTGAATTCCAGAAACGACTTCAACTAAATAAGACTGTGTATCGGCGTAGCGTTCGGCTTTCACCCGCAGTTGCTTGCGAACGATCGGCGCGACGAAAATTGTTAATAGGGCAAATATTGGAACTGTTGCTAGGGCGACTAAGGTTAATATCCAGCTGTAAAATAGCATCACGGCGATGTAAATTACCGAGAATACGGCATCTAATACAACCGTAAGCGCCGTACCCGTAAGGAATTGACGAATATTTTCTAACTCGTTAATTCTTGATGCTAATTCCCCGACGCGGCGGCGATCGAAATAACTTAAAGGTAGACGTAGCAGGCGATCGATCACTTCCGAACCTAAAGCTATGTCAATGCGGTTCGTCGTATCGACAAATAAGTAAGTCCTGACTCCCGTGAGTAAGGCTTCAAATAACGCCACCCCTAGCAACAAAATACCTAGCACGTTTAACGTGTCTAAGGCTCCATTTACCAAAACTTGGTCGATAATAACCTGGGTAACTAGAGGATTGGCTAAACCAAATAACTGCACGAAAAATGAAGCAATTAAAACTTCAGTCAAGACACCGCGATGACGAGAGATCGCAGGTAAAAACCACCGCAGGCTAAATTTTTCAGTTGTTTCCCCAGGACGTGCTTGTAAAAGCAATACCTGTCCTCCCTCGCCCCAAGCACGAGTAAAATCGGCTGGGGTTTGACGGTGGATGCCAATTTCTGGAACCGCAAGGGTTAGTTCTTTATCGTCGCAGGCGTAGAGAATTGCCAAACTATCGTGATAGCGGATCAAAGCCGGAGTTTTAATTCTCGCGATCGCTTTACTGGGAACTTGAACCAATTGGGCATTCATCCCTAACATCTCGGCGATTGCCCCGCAGCTTTGCAAAGAAATCGTCCCCAGAGATTTCTGCTGGTTTTCCAACACCCGCCGTACCGTGTCCCGTCGCCACGATACGCCCAAATATTGACACAACATTTGAAAGCAAGCCATCGACGCACCGATTTCTCCCTGTCCCCGCACGAAGGGATATTTAACGGATTTAGCCTTGGCTGCTGGGGCTGCTGGGGGTTGTTCTGGGGCGTAGGGAATTTCTACAGTAGGGAGTACGGCGGGTACGGCTCGTTCTACTTCCTGTTTTAATTCCACGCCCAGCAATCGCACGCCTGGAGCTGTAATAGTCGGAGCCGAGCCGTTAACTTCTAAGCGGTTGCCGACGATCGCTTCTTCGCCGCTACTAATCAGCCAAGTGCGATCGCCTGCCAGTTGCGCCCGATCCGCTTGTCCTGGAGCTAAATTCAGCACCTCTACTGACGGACTGACTTGAAATACCAAATCCTTTAGCTTAGTGACGCTATCGGCGCGGCGCTGGAGTTCCAAACTCAGCAGTTCGCACAATTCAGCCGGAGAAAACTGCGCTTCGACGTGTTTGGCAAAAGTCGGTTCGGCTGACAAGCAAGCTAAAAAGTCAGCGGCGGGAATGGCAATACAAATCACTTCTGTAGAGGCGATCGCGGTTTCGCAAGGAATATCGCGAATCAAACTCGCCCAACCTAAAACGGTTTTCGGTTCGACTAAACCCAAACTCACGGGGCTTTGCTGGCGGCGATCGTAGCCTATCAGTCTAGCCGTACCTTGATAGATAACTAACACCTGAGTTGGCATTTTTTCCCGCACTAACAGCGGTTGCCCGATCCGATAGCGCCACAATTGACATCGAGTTGATAGTTCCTGTAGAGTCGATTCTGGTAGCGGATGAAACAGGTCGGTTTGGGCGAGAAATGCGTGAAATTGAGAGCTAGGAATAGTAGCAGTCATAAGTAATTCAAAAGTTAAAAGTCAAAATATACCAAATTCAGAATTTGCAGATTGACCAGCTTAATACTGTTTGGGATCTTAGTTCTTAACTACGGGCAAGTGTCAAGGTATGACAAGCGCAAATAACTTTTTTTCTTCTGCCCTCTGCGTTCCCTTAAGACCAAGAGAATTGTAATGGTTCGAGCTGTTGGATTTGTTCGCTCAACCAAGTTTCAAACATTTCATTAAGCAAACGCTGCCGCATATTTGCGTCTAATTGAGCTGGCAGTAACTTTTCTAGCCGAACGATCGCAAACCAGTTTTCGATCCGCGTCGGTCGCCAAAGTTGCCCTGGTTGGCATACAGAGAGAATTTTCGCCAGCGCCGGATTGAGTTGAGCCAGTGGCACTGGTCCGACAACTCCCGCCGTATTCGCTTCTGCTCCTTTGGAGTATTGTTGTGACATCTCAGCAAAAGTTTGCTCTCCTTCGAGAATGCGAAAATAAATTTCTTGTGCTAGCAAACCATCTGACGTTCGTAGCAAGGAAAAAATTACCTGGTCGAAAGCTGCTTTGCGGCTGATGAAATAAGATTCAACCTTTGCGCCCCAAGTATCCTGTTTAAACTTCTCAATCAGGAGCGATCGCACGGCGACTTCTGCCATCTGTGCCGCACTCATGCCAGATTTTTTTAACCATGCTTCCCTTGACTCTGGATCGTTTATGTGCTGCTGTTGCTCAAATTGCGCGATCGCTTGTTCGCGTTCGGCATCAGTACAAGAGTAGTTGTCGATGGCGCGATCGACAACGATTCCCCGCATCAACTGCGGCAACAATTGATAGCGACTCAATAGAGATGGAATTTCTTGAGTGGAAATAATACTGTTTGGTTGAATCTCTTGTGCCATACTTATATCAATTTATACAGCTTTAGTAAGACAACGCATAACTCGCGTCTGACTTGGGCTGCCCAGAGTTTTCCTTGTGAATACCAATACTAATCTCGATTTAGCAAATTTCATGGTAAAAGGTAAAAAGTCTTTATTCTTTCTAAATTATGTTCCGAGCTAACATCAGCTCGACGCTGACTAAGCAAGACTTTTCCACTCTAGCTGCTGAATGAACCCGCTCCCACCTCATCCTATCTGTGTCGCATTCAGGCGAATTAGATTTTTTTTGGTAATCTTTGACTTTTCTTATGATGTTGCACTTTGGGTAGACAAAATCAATCAGTCGACCTGTTGGAGACTGCATTGCTAGAAAGATAGTCCAGCCTTTACCAGCTAACGAGGTATGTTACATTTTCCCACTTCCCGCTCCTTGCTCCTTGCTGCCGATTAAAATAAGTCACAGAGGCGATACATCAAACGATAATTTAAACTTCATATGCCAAGAAGCTCGCGTACTGATAACTTTGTTGATAAAACCTTTACCGTCATGGCAGATATCATTCTGAAGATTCTGCCTACCAATAAAAAAGCCAAAGAAGCTTTTGTCTATTATCGCGATGGTATGTCTGCTCAAGGGGCTGGAGAGTATGCCGAAGCTTTAGATAACTACAGACAGGCTTTGGAGCTAGAGGAAGACCCCTACGATCGCAGCTACGTTCTCTACAACATGGGGTTAATTTATACAAACAATGGCGAACACGAAACTGCTTTGGAGTACTACGAACAAGCACTAGAATGCTACCCCAGCATGACACAAGCTTTGAATAACATGGCTGTAATCTATCACTTTCAAGGAGAAAAAGCTAAAGAAGAAGGAGATAGCGATCGCGCCGATGAATTGTTCGATCTCGCTGCTGACTGCTGGAAACGTGCCATTCAAGTCGATCCTAACAACTATCTCGAAGCGCAAAACTGGCTCAAAACCACCGGACGTTTATCAAAAGATATTTACTTTTAAAAGGAGACAGGAGACAGGAGACAGGAGTCAGGAGTCAGAACTAGTTTTTCTTCCTCAGCTCCGCGACTCTCCCTCAGCCCCCTCAGCTCTCTTTTCACGCACCACGCACCACTTAATTACCATTTATGCTCGACAAAGAACAAGTCCACAAAGTTGCCCATCTCGCACGGCTTGCACTTACCCCAGAAGAGGAGGAACAATTTACGATTCAACTGAGTAGCATTTTGGATTATTTCGAGCAATTGAGCGAACTCGACGTAACTGATGTACCTCCAACCATGAGGGCAATTGATGCTAGTAACATCACCCGTGCGGATAAACTAGAACCGTATAGCGATCGCCAAGCTATTCTTGAAAGTGCCCCAGAACAGGATGGCGACTTTTTCAAAGTACCTAAGATCCTTAGTGAGTAGTGAGTAGTGAGTAGTGAAGCAGCGGGCGGCGAAGCGTCTTCGCCGACATTAGCTGCGTAGTAGTGAGTGGCTAAATACTTACGACTTACGAAATGCTGATTTAGAAGCAAGTAACCGCGCTACTAGATAAACCAGGCTACCTGCAACCATGCCTGGTAGTACTTCGTAAACTACGGAAGATAACTTAAATACCAGGTTCCAACTTATTGCAGTAGCAATTCCTACAACCATCATTAACAGTGCTATAGGCGTACTGACAGGCAATTGCCCCACTCGTAATAGCAATAATGGACCTAAACTCGACGCTAAAGCCGACCAAGAAAATGTAATTAGCAGAAATACATTATCATCGCCTGCTAAAGCAATACTCAAAACGATCGCGGTTACAGTTAAAGTGCCTAACTTGACAATTCGATAAGAATTAGCAAATTGAGGTGCAATATCTTGAGTCAGCGCCGCCGAACAACAGAGAATTTGAGAATCGGCAGTAGACATAGTAGCAGCAAAAACTCCAGCTAGCATGAGTCCGACAAAGCCAGCTGGTAGCAATTCCTCGGCTAAATACGGCAACGCTAACTCAGGATCGCCGCCTGATATCAAGTCTGGTAACAACACCCGTGCTGCTAAACCGATGGTGATGGAAGAGAAAGATGTGGTCAGACTAGCAAGAGTTTTGATGTTAAGCGCCTTATTGACATTTTCAGGGGAATCAATCGCCATTGCTCGGATTAAAATATGCGGTTGACCGACTACGCCAAATCCAGCCATAATCCAACCAATAAAAAAGGGCAAGAAGCCCAACGGTAGATTATTAGGACTGAAATTAACCAGCGATGCATCGATCGCCGCCAGCTTTGTCCAAAGTTCGCCAAATCCACCACAGGCGTTAATTGCTGTTACTAGTAGCAGCAACAACGAACCAATCATAATTATCGCTTGAACTGCATCCGTCCAGATTTCGGCTCGCACGCCTCCAGAAAAACAGTAGATAATGACGATCGCGGCTCCGAGGATAATTCCGAGATAATAGTCCCAGCCGAAGACTACATTTAGTGCCTTGCTACCAGCTACGAGTTGTGATGCTGCATACGCACCGAGAAAAGCAACAATAATGATACCTGAGACAATCGAGATCCAACGAGCGCCGGAAGTGTTTTGCGCCAGAAAATCAGAAACGGTATCCGATGCTGTTTCTTCAGATCTTTTTCTTAACCGTTTGAAAAATAACAGCCAAGCTAAATAGTCTCCAATTGCCCAACCGATAACCAACCAAATCGCCGAAATTCCGGCTGTGTAGGCAAAACCAACTTGACCGAGAAATAACAAACCACTCTGACCCGTTGACATGGCGGAGAGTGCTGTCAGCCAAGGACTTACCCCACGACTAGCGAGAATGTAGTCAGCAGTTGTATTTTTCTTATGAGTTGACGAGTAAATGCCAACACCAACAATCAGAGCTAGAAAAACAATGAAAGCAGCTGCAATAAATATGCGATCGCTCATACAGTTATCAGTTATCAGTTATCAGTGTAGAGACATTACATGTAACGTCTCTACAGATGCTAGCATTCTGCTTTTGGAGGAAGACAAAAATCAATTTTTCATTCTCTTTAAAAGTGCTTAGCGATGCAAACATCCTGACTTCACAAAATATTGAAGATTGCTAATTTATCACCTATTCTTAAGATTTTATTATTGTGTTGATTATTTATACCGCAAGATAGATGCAGCTTTACTCATTTTTTACCAGAAAGGAAGAGGTGACTTCCGACTTTGCTTTATTGGTTTAGCATATATTAAAGAGCAAACTCAAACATTCACAAGTAAAACTTCACAAGAGGGGCGATTCATGGGTTTAGGTATTCTTGCTGACGGTAAATGGATTTCCGAACGAGAACAGGAAGATAACCAAGGGAAATTTATCCGTCCTTCTACCACGTTTCGCAATAAAATTACTGCTGATGGTTCGAGTGGTTTTAAGGCGGAAGCTGGACGTTATCATTTATATATTTCTTGGGCTTGTCCTTGGGCGCACCGAACGGCAATTATGCGTCGCCTTAAGGGACTGGAAGACGCAATTGGATTATCGGTAGTAGCAGCAGAAATTGACCAAAATAGTTGGGAATTTAGTAGCGAACCTGGTGCGATTCCCGATACCGTTAATGGAACGCAATATCTCTGGCAACTTTATCTAAAAGCAGAACCAAACTATAGCGGACGGGTAACAGTTCCCGTATTGTGGGATAAGCAAACTCAGACAATTGTGAATAATGAATCTCGCGAAATTATTCGCATGTTAGATACTGAGTTTAACGACATTGCTAGCAAGAATGTTAATTTCTTTCCTAAAGATTTGCAAGCACAAGTAGACAAGACTATCGATGAGATTTACCAACCAATTAATAATGGTGTTTATCGAGCCGGATTTGCTACTCAGCAAGCAGCTTATGAAGAGGCTGTAACTGAGTTATTTGACGCTTTAGATCGCTGGGAAAATGTCTTAGCTAAGCAACGTTATTTATGTGGCGATTCCCTGCGGGATAGCTCCGCTTCACGCATTACCGAAGCAGATTGGTGCATGTTTACGACTCTATTTCGTTTTGATGCCGTTTACTACGTCCATTTCAAATGCAATTTACGCCGGATTGTAGACTATCCTAACTTGTGGAATTACTTGAAAGACTTGTACCAACAACCAGGAGTAAAAGAAACTTGTAACCTGGATCATATTAAGAGACATTACTATCGAAGCCATCCCAAAGTCAATCCTACTCGTATCGTTCCCAAAGGTCCAATAATTGACTTTGACGCACCCCATAATCGCAACGAAATAGGTGTTGCGGTTGCAGTTTAAAGTAGGGTGGGCAACGCCCACCACTTAAATTCATCCTTTGACGCAAACAACTTGCTTCAAAGTTGCTACAATTTCAACGAGGTCTGCTTGATTATTCATCACTTCATCTATTGGCTTGTATGCACCAGGAATTTCATCTAAAACTCCTGTATCTTTGCGGCATTCTACACCCTTAGTTTGTTCGATTAAATCGTCAAGCGTATAGACATTTTTTGCCTTGTTACGAGACATCAAACGCCCCGCACCGTGACTGCAAGAACAGTAACTTTCAGCATAACCTTTACCCTTGATAATAAATGATTTCGCACCCATTGAACCTGGGATAATGCCATAATCTTCAGTTCGCGCCCTGACTGCACCTTTACGAGTAACGTAAACATCTTCGCCAAAATGGACTTCCTTTTCGGCATAGTTGTGATGGCAATTCACCTCTAATAGAGGCTTGAATGGCTTACCACCTGCTACGTGCTTTTCCACTACCCACTTAAAACGTGCCATCATTACGTCACGATTGACACGGGCATAGTTTTGCGCCCACTGCAAGTCTCGCCAATAAGCAGCAAATTCTGGCGTACCTGCAACGAAATAAGCTAAGTCAGGGTCGGGTAAGCGATCGCCTGCTAATTTTGCTAGTTCCTTGGCAGTATTAATATGGCACTGTGCCAACTTGTTGCCAATATTCCGAGAACCAGAGTGCAACATCAACCAAACTCGATCTTCTGTATCGAGACAAACTTCTAAGAAGTGGTTGCCACCGCCAAGAGAACCCATTTGTTTCATGGCTTTTCCTTGCAAGTCTTGCACGCCGCGATGTAGATCTTTAAAATCATGCCAACGTTGCCAGTTGGTAATAGATTTTTCTACATCTTTATTCTCGTTAAAGCCAACTGGAATTGATGCTTCAATATCCAAGCGAATTTTTTTTAGCTTGCCTTCTAATTGTGCGGCATTATATGGAGTTTGAATTGCAGCCATACCACAACCAATATCTACTCCCACAGCCGCAGGTAGAATTGCATCTTTAGTAGCGACAACCGAGCCGACTAAAGCACCTTTACCCAAGTGAACGTCGGGCATTAATGCGACATGTTTAAAGACAAATGGTAGCGATGCCACGTTTTTCGCCATTTGGGTTTCTTCGTGTCCTAATGCATGATTCGCCCAAGAAAGTACGGGTGCTGGTGTATTAATTTCTAGTTTTTCGTATGGCATATTTTTAGTTAAAAATTATGGTAAAAGAACTTGAGCATGGACGCGCGACTGTACGCCCCTACAGAATGCTTGGGGTGTTGATTCCCAAGGATGTTAATCTCTATAGAGGAAAATACTAACTTAGCTTATGCAAGTTCTTTTCATGTAATACATTATACTACAAAAAATACAATATCATTTTCTGTACCGATTGGGCTACAAGGGCGGGTTTGTGGGATAAATTTGTTGTTGGCAGAGATTGTGGGTGAAACCCGCCCCTACATTGGTCGTTGGTATTCGTCAGGGCGGGTTTGTGAGACAAATTTGTTGTTGGCAGAGATTGTGGGTGAAACCCGCCCCTACGTTGGTCGTTGGTCGCCGATCGCTGTTCCTGCTAACCAACGATGCAAAATTACCATTACAGCTGCTAAGGGCATCATTAATACAGGAATAATTTCCAAACTGGTACGGGAGGCAATCCAACCTACTACACTTGGTAAACTGGCTGCGCCCAAACTAGCGACACTGGACACGAAACCGATCGCAGCTGGTATCAATGCAGAAGATATCCGTTGCGGTAATAAGGCAATTGTTGCCGGATAGATGGCTGCAAAGCCAAAACCAATCAACGGTAAGCTTAAAGATAAATTTGGTAACAACCACCAAGCTAGTAAACCAACACTCAGTAATATTAGAGAAATATCCAGCGTCCGAACTGCACCGAGTCGCCGCATAAAATATCCTAGTGTCAATCGCCCGATTGTCAGCCCTAACCAATAAGCACTGATGCTGTATCCAGCAACGACTGGCGGAATACCGCGACTGAGATTTTGCACCGAGTAAGCCCAGTTACCCACAGAAACCTCTACACCTACATAAACCATCAACAACAAACCCGTCAGCAAGACGGCTGGTGTCTGTAAAGCGACACGGAGATTAGTTTTAGCACTCGTCTGGGAAGCATTCACTTGCTTTGTCATCGGTCGATAATTTTGGACGATCGCCCAACCAACCGCCAACACCAATAGCCCAACGACTCCCGCAAACACCAGATAGATCGATCGCCAGTCTATCCCAAAAGCTAAAAGAGAAGTGGCGATCGTGGGACCTAGCAGCGCACCAACGCCGTAAAAAGCGTGTAACATCCCCACTAAATGAGTAGTACGCTGGTTATCGACGATAAAAGTATTAATTCCAGCATCAATTAGGGCAATCCCCAACCCTAAAAGCACTCCAGTCGCCACCATTACCGACCAAAACGGATTTATTGCATATATTATCAGCGCCGCCATCAGCATCATTGCTGCTACCAACAGCATCCGTGCCAACCCCAAACGGCTGCTAATTAAACTACTTGAGAACGCCGCCACAACATAACCACCTGTCTGACTGATAAATAGCAGCGTCACAGTTGCCGGATTTAAATTATATGTTTCCAGAATTGAGGGTAATAAAACTCCTAACCCCGCTTCCGCTACTGCGATCGCCACAAAAGCATAAAATGCGATCGCTACCCCAAACCATACCTTCTCTTGTGCGTGGGGTGATGTTTTTACTCTTCCTTTTAATCCGCGCTTATCGCCCATAACTCCCTTTTTCTATTGACTTCTAGTTAATCCTTACCTGCATCTATCTGCTTCCATCTGCGGTTGAATTCTCAATCGAGCGAAATGTATTAAAATTTGTGAACAAGAGCATGTAGCGATCGCAGTTAACCTCAGCAAGGCAGACTTATGGCAGCGCGTCAAAACACAATTTGGGAACAGTTCTTAGCGCCCGTCGTGCGCCTATTTATTGACGAAGAAGAGTTAAGACGATACGCCCGTAGTATTGATTGGGAGAAAGAAAGCGATCGCTTCCGCCGTCCAGAGGTAAAAATTCCTGCATACTACAGCAGTCAAAATTTTCACGGAATTAAGGGTGGCTATCTCAATTCTGGTGCAGCTGTATCTTACGATCCAATTACTCAGTATGTCTTAGCACCGAATGAAACTATCGTCCGTCAAGGATTATTAGAACGCATCCGCGTCAAACCGAGGAGAATCATAGATTTAGGCTGCGGTACTGGTTCCACGACGCTGATGTTAAAACAGGCTTTTCCCCAAGCAGAGGTAATTGGCTTAGATTTATCTCCATATATGTTAGTCAGGGCAGAAGACAAAGCCAAAACTGCCGGATTAGCGATTGAATGGTTGCATGGCAATGCTGAACAGACAAAACTGCCAGCTGCAAGTTTTGATTTAGTAACGATATCGTTGTTATTTCACGAAACACCAACACGGGTTACTCAAGCAATCTTACAGGAAAGCTTTCGATTGCTTCAAGCAGGCGGCGAGGCGATCGTTTTGGACGGCAATCAGCAAACTTTACGCCATCTCGATTGGTTGAATAATGTTTTTGAAGAACCGTATATTCGAGAATTTGCGGCTGGAAATCTGGATGCATGGATGGGTAAAGCAGGCTTTGCAGCAGTGCAGACTGATGATGTATGGTTAGTCAATCAAGTCACTCGCGGCATTAAGCCTTTAATACAGGAGACAGGAAACAGGAGACAGGAGACAGAAGAAGATATGGTAATAACAGAAGAATGGATTCCGGCTCCTGGGTATTAGGGCAACAATATAATATGACGTTAAAGGCAGTTTTATTTGATTTTAATGGCGTAATTATCAATGACGAACCGATTCACGAACAGTTGATAGAACAGCTATTAATTGAGGAGAATTTACGTCCTATACCTGGCGAGTTTCAGGAAGTTTGTCTAGGTAGAAGCGATCGCGTTTGCTTAACTGAATTACTCAAGCGTCGAGGAAGAGTCGTCAGCGAAGCATACTTACTTCAATTAATGCAGCGCAAAGCGCAGGCATATCAGCAGCAAATAGAAAGAATTGCGAAACTCCCCACTTACTCTGGTTTAGAAGACTTAATTTTTCAAACCCGCAGCCAACAATTAAAGTTAGCTGTAGTTAGTGGTGCAATGCGATCGGAAATTGAGTTAGTTTTAAATCGGCTGAATTTGACACAATACTTTTCTATATTAGTTGCTGGCAACGATATTACGACTAGTAAACCAGAACCAGATGGATATTTATTGGCAGTAGAGCGCCTGAATCAACTCTACCCTGAATTACAGTTGCAGCCAGAGCAGTGCATTGCGATCGAAGATACCCCAGCGGGAATTCAAGCAGCCAAAGCAGCTAAAATTCCTGTCGTTGGAGTTGCAAACACCTATCCGTTTCACATGATGCAGCGCCAAGCAAACTGGGCAGTAGATTATCTCAACCAATTAGATTTGGAATGGGTGCAACAGGTACTTGCCAAAGCAATCCCGCAACCAACAGTTACCGAGTGCTAAAATACCTAATGGCAATTGACAATTTTAGACTAGCAATCTAAAGCCCAAAATCCAAAATAAACAAGGGGAATTAGCTCAGTTGGTAGAGCGCTGCGATCGCACCGCAGAGGTCAGGGGTTCGAGTCTCCTATTCTCCATCGTCGGAAACCCTTTCTATTAAAGGGTTTTGTAGTTTATCAGCCTGACTTTGTTAGCTGATTCATTCTCAATAAGCAACCCAAAAATGGGTACAGATCGAGATATCTAGAGCTGGAATTGAGATAGGATTGAGATAATTTAATCGGGGCTATTAAGCATATGGCAAGGGTTTCGGACGCTACGAAGAAACCACATGAGATAAACCCAGGTTCTCGATCTTTATCTCAATTCGTATCTCAATCTCAACAAAAGAAAAAGGCAGCTAAGGGTACAGTCGTAGTTCAGATATTTAAGGAACGTCTGCGTTTAGTGTGGAGCTACGCCGGAAAGCGTTACTTTCTCTACTTGGGGCTACCCGATAGTAAGACGAATCGAATTGTAGCTGACCAAAAAGCTAGACAGATAGAAGGAGACATGGCTACGGGTAATTTTGACCCAACTCTGAAAAAGTACAAATCTGAAGCTGTATCCAAACGAAGCCAGATATCAGCAGTTGCTCTGTTTGAGCAGTTTACAGAGAGTAAAGCTAAGTATTTAGCAGCTCCAACTCTAGGGTGTGTCATCAATTGAGCCAGATGACGGAAGCAGCGAGGTAAATTGCA
>ERZ1066124.598-NODE-598-length-19678-cov-9.704276_pt1 | contig 19678 bp, 25 predicted proteins | sample MGYA00382771_ERZ1066124 | MGnify/ENA primary metagenome ERZ1066124 (study PRJEB33369, sample SAMEA5778354) | biofilm metagenome | biome: Industrial cooling water; feature: Water cooling tower basin; material: Biofilm | place: United Arab Emirates | collected... | reverse complement strand
TCTCTAGCCCCTGCAAAGTTAGCCTCATCTTGAGGAGACATCGGCATATCATAATTAGGAATATTATATGCTTGATTTACCTCACGTTGGTCACGTTGGGCATTAGCTGTATTGCTTGGTGCTGGTTTACCTTTACCATCAAAGTCAAAATTATTACCAGTAATAGCATCAGCCACACCACCTATAGGATTACCAACAAGATGGTTTACTGCATACAGCCCTGCCGCTTTGCCGACCAATGGCATGTTACGTATACCACGAGCTATGTTCTGTCCTGTTTGTTTTGCTACAGCCTTAGCTGCTGTACCACGGGGTATACCACCTTGAGTAGCTGTACGGAATTGTTGAATAGGATTATTCCCACGTACACCATTGTTAAATATCTGATTACCTGCATATAGACCAGCACCAGTAGCAAAAGTATCATCCCATCCCCATCCATCATTAGGTTTTGGTTGTACAGGATTGCCATATTGGTCATACATTCCTTGATTAAAACTTGCCATCTTATTTACTCCTTTATTACCTCTTACTAATTCATCTGCTCTATCTGCACCCCAACCGCCAGCAAATCCCCCAATAGTACCCCCAATAATTGCACCTGCTGCGGCGCCTATTGGTCCAAGTGCCATACCAGCAGTAGCACCAGCAGCAGCACCACCCCATCCACCTAATGTGGAACCTGTAGCACCAGCAGCAGCACGAATATCATCCTCACCTTGAGCTTTACCATCAAAATAATCTAATCCTGCAAACACTGCATCAAGTGGGCCAAGTCTTACACCACTTCGAGTTATTGCATTAGCACTACGATTTATCCATCCATTGCTCATTAATAACCTCGCATTTGTGCTTGTAGCATTTGTTTATATTCCTCTTCAGTCATTTGTTGTTGTCGTTGAGACATAATAGAAGGTAGAATAAATGGCGCAGAGAACATTATATTTTGTCCCATTGGATTATTAGTAAAGAATTTACCTGTTTGTGATAACTTTCTACCTGTAAAATGTGCTGCACTATCTACAAAATTATCTTCTAACGCTGGTTTAGAGTTAGTTAAAAACTCCTGTGCAAATTCCGCTGCTTCTTTTTGTACTTGAGGGTATCTTTCTGCAACTTCTTGTGCTGACATCTGAGCTACGTTACCCATGAGATTATGCTCTGCTACATTTTTTAAGTGTTGAGCATAACCTGCGCGTACTATATCATCACCAACACTTTGCATTCCACGTCTTAATGCTTGCCATACCATATTAATATTGTTCCATTCCTGGTTGTTGTTGTAATGCTTGAATTGTAATCAAGTCTGTTGCTGCTTTACGTTGCAAGTATTCTAATTGCCTTTTCTTCTCTGCTTCATTTAATGGTGGTAAATTATATATTTGTTGCCCCTGTTGCATTGTTGGTTGCTGCATTGTAGGCTGATATATTATAATTTGAGAGTCATGTATAGGATTTACTTCATCCTTTTTAAAATCAGTTAGTCCAAATGTGACAGTATCTATTGCCGCACCAATTGGATTACCTATCATATTATTTACTACCATTCCTCCTAAGCTAGCCCCTACTGCTTGGTAAGGATGTTGATTAGCATATAAAGCAGTATTATAAATAGCATTATCAGCTATACCACTACCAATAGTATTAAGATGTGGTATAGGTGTTTTATTACCTTTAAATCCTGTATCTACTATTATCTTTGCATACCTAGGTATAGCTTTAATTGGATTACCTATGTTCATTTATATATTAAGATTAGTTTAATTAAAATAATTTAGCTTTTCTTCCTAATGTAATTATTCCTAGCGCAGCAGCAGCGCCAACAGGGTTAACACTATACCCCATTACATTTACTTCAGGTCCATTAATACCCTCCATAGTTCCCTTTACTAATCCCCCTGACATTTCCCTTAGAATATTCTCGTCCTGATTTCTTAAATACTGTTGGTATTTATCATACTGTTCAAAGGAAATATCAGGTCTTTCTTGCCTAAACTCTTCCCAAGGTAATAATCTGCCACGGCGCCCTAACATCCCTCGCTCTATTGCAATATCATATATAGGAGATGTGCTTTCCCTCAAATCATTGCCAGGATTAATAGCTGTATATCCTTGTGGTCTGCCACCTTCTTCTATATTGAATGGGTCATAGTTTCCACTACCTACACCTAATGCTACAGTAGCCATGTAGGGTATAGCTAACTGAGCCATTCTAGAACCACCACCCTCACGTATTACTTTACGTCCTTCAGTATTCGTAAAATCTTCTGGGTGTACATTCCATAAATGATGACGAGTACCATTACCATATATATCTGCACCTACTCTAGCTACTAAGAATCCTGCATTACCTGCGCTATTTAGATGCCCATATACGGATTGTGGTGCCCTATCAAATACTATTGATTGACTATATGCTTTACCATTATTAACAGCATAGTCGTTACCAGTACGGAATCCTAATTGGAATTGCTGGAATGGAGTAAGTTTAGCTACGTAATCCCTAGCTGTATTAGGCAATGGTTCATTACTGTACTGACCATTGTATAGGTCTAGTTCTTGTTGAATATAATCTGGTTCTGGTTGCTGTTGTGAAGAGCGCCTTACAACTACTCTTTGTTGTCTTCTAGGTATACTGTGGTTCATCAAAGTTGTAGGAGTTATCAGTATTAGTAGTACCAGGAATTAAACCTTGCAAATCATCAATATCAATATCATCATCTACAGGTATTACACGTGCGCTTCTAGATTTTACTGGTAGTTGTGGGTCATGTGCTGTTCCATTATACTTAGGACTATCAAAGTCATAACTAGCAGCATTAGTGACCAATTGGTCAGCAGTAGGTGGAGTATAAACAAACCCATGCTCTGCTGATGGTACAAAAAAATCATCACTCCAAGCATTCTGTCCTGGTTGTGATTCGATTAATTTATACCTAGGATTACTGGGAATTGTACCGTAATTATAATTACTAGTTAATACATCATCCCATGTAGGAGGAATGTTAGCTCTAACATATTGTGTTTCTGGTACATAGGTATGAGTTTCATATGGAGTGTTACTGCGTGAAGGTAAACGCATAGCATCACTCCATAGTTGATTAAATGCAGGACTATTCTGATAATTAGGATTTGTGTTTCTGCGTGGTGGTTGAGGATTCATTTAACTAAGAAAGAAGAAAGAAGAAAGAAGGCAGAGGAGAAAGAATAAATTTATGCCTTCTGCCCTATGCACATCTGCCTTCTGCCACTTCATTTACTATTTTTTGCCAAGCAGTTCTATTATTGCCATGCTTTTTTACTGCTTCACTACTAATAGTTTCTTCCTCAAACTCTTCTACAAAATAATTATCATCAGCTAAATCACCTATATTACATTCATCAGTAGATATAATATTAGCTCCAAATATCATTAAAGCAGATTGCGCTTCATGATATTGCTCGTATGTAATACCTAGTTCATAAAACAATTCTATCTCAGTAGGTTCTCTCAGTAGTTTATTTTTTAGCTTATTTCTGGCACGATTAATTTTACCATTGAGAACATAAAGCTTTTGTGGTATTTTAATTAGCCAAGCTTTATCTCTGAGAAATTGTTTGATTCTACCTACAATTCTACTATAGGCAAAGGTTTTAAACAGTGTACCTTTATCAGGATTATAATCTTCAAGTGCATCTAATAATTCTATTGATGCTTCTTGCTGCAAATCCTCTTTATCATTGATGCTAACATTTTGTTTATTAGTTAGATTAGATACTAGATACAAATAGTGTTTAATAATTAAGTCACGGGTTTTAGTATCTTGTGTTTGTTTATATGCTAGTACTAAATGCTGCATTGTTTTTCTAATAATTCTATTAATTGTAAATGCCATTCATCAAACTTAAATACAAAGTGTAAAGCACTGGATATACTTTGAATAACTTTGTTGCCACTGGTACTTAAAAGCTTTACACGATTAGCTGTAGTGTAATCACCATCAAATTTTGAGATGTATTTATCCTTAACAGTAATTTCTTTACTACCATCAAAAATAATATGAGTACCTTCAGTATAATCACACTGTACCTCACCCCATGCAGCAGACTTACCACGTTTGAATTTAACTATTTCACCTGAGTTTATTTCTAATGGTGGGGTATCAGACTGTTTACTAGATTTAATTTCTTTAATAACTTCCTTAACAAAATTAGCAGTAATTGGCTCTGCTTCATCTTCGCTTTTTTCTACTACTATATCCCAAACTAAAGGACGAGTTTCTGGTTTACATTTAACTAATTCACGTGCAACAGATTCGCTTGATGGTAATAGTTCAGGTGGAGATTCAGCTTGTTTTAATTGGTTAACTATATTAGCAGCATCCATTAACCTGAAAGATTGTCTTTCATGAATACCAAGCTTAAACTGACAGTAAGTTTTCCAGCTGGGATATTCATCACGGTAAAGCTTATTATCTCGGAGATAAATAAGGTCGTTACCACGGTCAACAAAACTACCTAGAAAGTCTTTCCATCTAGTTTCAATAGTTTGTTTATGTGCCTGTTCCTCTAATGTAAGAGGTTTGCTTAATTCAATAAGTTCCCCTTTGCCTTGTAAAGCTTCAGATACCCATACAATATCTTTGCTTGTAAGCTCAGATTCTACACACGTCCATATCCTTTTTATCTCAGACATGGAATACTTACCCGCAAGCATAGCAGCAATATTTGATAACTGGTTTTCATCCCTAGCTACTATTGCCACCCCCAGTTTTGTTACTAATTCCTTATCCATTGCTCTAATCATTAATACAAGAACACACTACTTAGTACTATTAAACCTATTAAATGCCAAGACAGGTATAGTAAATATACGTATGTTTTATAAAGATATGACTTTTTATAGTTGACATAATACATAACTTATGAGAATAGGTATTCTCATTAACTCTCAGGAATGGTTAGTATCTTAAAAAAAGCTCTATCGTTTTCTGGAACTGAACGTATTATTTCTAGTCCTAACATTTGTCTTAACTCGCGTGTCCTCTCTCCAGTTGACATTTGAATTGTATAATATAACCGTTTCATCCATAACTCAATAAACAGGTAGCTTTTTGCATCTACTACTAGATGTGTTGGTCTATATCCATTTATAGAATGTATTCTATCTATCTCTCGATTTAATGTGTGTATAATTTTAGTGATTATTGGTTCTATATCTAAGTTGACTAAACATGGTTGTCTTCTATGGACATAATCGTTTAAAAATAATTCTATATGCTGGATAGAATTTATTGATTCATGATAGTTTTGTTCTGGTGACATTTGTTGTTGTATATTATTATAAACATTCCTTCTAAATGCTCTATACTCATCAACTTCAGCGGAGTTATTACACAATATCCCAAATACTTGACGTGGAAATATATTAGATAGCTCAGGCAATAATCTACTAACTGTTACTTTACTTTGTGTTTCCTGTTTAGCTTTATTCCTTCTTTCCTCATTAATAACTTCATACTCAGTACAGCTATCACAATATAACTCCTTACCTGCCATACATGTATCTACTATACTTTCATTACCTTGTGCTGGTAATTTCTGGAAGTACTCACATGATTTACATATATGAGTATTATAAGTGCCTTCAGCTAATTGATTTAATATTTTTTGCCCTTCAGGTAAATTATAAAGATTAGTATTTCTATAACCATCTATGTAAATTACTTTATATGTTTTAGTTTTACAGGAAAGGTCTATAATATCTTCTATTTCAGAAACTTTAATACTGTTATGTACACCTTTATCACTGCGACACCAGGAATAATAAGTATTATAATCATCTGTTACTACTAAATATATTTCCATGTTATTAATCCATAATAATAATAATTTAAGTTTATCAAGTAATCCTGTGACTGTCTACTTATCCTCACTATCAAAAGGAAGCAGACGTACAGCTAACCAAAGTTTAAGGGTAATTACTGAGGTATCAGGAAGAGGTGATGATATACTAAATTATCCCTGGCATGAATTAAGATATCAGCATGTACAGGCAATACGGACGTACCTAGCTGATAAATATAGTGTAGCTACTGCTAATAAGATATTAGCTATACTCAAAGGTGTATTGAAGGAATGTAAAAGACTAGGTTTAATGTCCATTGAAGACTATGATAAAGCTGTAGATATTAAAGCTGTTAGTGGCAATACTATAACTAAAGGTAAGTACATTACACCAGAACAGTTTAAAGCTATCTTAGACAGTTGTGATAATACCTTAATAGGTAAACGTAACCGTGCTATATTTCATTGTTTACAACTAGGTTTAAGACGTAGTGAAGTAGCTAGTTTAAATGTTAAAGATTTTAATTATAATGAAGGTAGTATACTAGTAACTAAAGCTAAAAGAAATAAATCAAGATTAGTATTTTTAACTGATGCTGGTATTAAAGCTATTAAAGATTATCTTGAAGAAAGAAGAAAGAAGAAAGATGGCAGAAGCAATGACAATAATGATAGTACAACCTCTGCCTTCTTTCCTCTTTCTTCTGCTACTTCATTAGAAAATTGGTTATTTAGTTCAGGAAGAAATCAAAGAATAACAGACCAAACTATTTATAATATAATTAAAAGTTGTGCTGCTACATTAGATATTAATATAGCAGCACATGACTTTAGGAGAACTTGTGCATCAAATCTTTTATCTAAAGGAGTTGACATAGTAACAGTGAAAAATATACTGGGGCATGAAAGTATAGAAACCACTGCCAACTATGATAGACGTGGTATTGATGCACAAAAACAAGCATCTAAACTATTAGATTAATTACCAAGTACTTAATGCCATGTACTTCTATGTATTTTTATCAGTGCTACAGTAAATAATATTCTAACTCCATGTATTGTCTTTTGCAAACCTTGACCAATTATTAGTAGCGTAGCAATAATATATAAAATCTTGTGTCCAGCGTGTTTCTCCTAAAACCCCTGTATCTGTGGGTGATGCTGGCGCCGTACTATTCGCGGATAATCTAAATTGTGGCGCCGTGATAATTCCATCTGCTGCTACACTGCTTAATACTGTTCCTGCGCTATTTTGCCAAGACTGTAAATTGGCTGTTTGTGAAGCTTGTCCCCGTATCACCAAGCCTGTTCTGGTGTTGGAGCCAACAAGCACACCTAGTTGAACAAAAGAGAAAAGGGAAGACGAGCCTATTGCCGCTGCACCTGTGTGTGTAAAAGCAGTGTTGGTATTTCCACTAATAGATAGATTATTTGTAAAATTTGCGCTTCCAGCCACTTGCAATCTATCATTACCATTATCCGTGCTAGTTCCTATTAACAAGTTACCAGCGCCGGAAAGACGCATTTTTTCAGTAATATTTTGCGATGCAGTACCAGATGCGCCTGAATCAGCAGTATTGAAAAGAATAGATGATAAAGCACCCGTCCCTGTTCCGGCGCCGCTTTGTAAAGTAATACTTAGTCCTGCTGCATTAGTGCCACTTGTACCAGTACGCCTAATTAAAGGAGTAATTATATTTGTAGTAGAACTCAATGTAGGAGCTAATATAGTACCACCTGCATTAATATTTTCAGAAATGCCTAATCCACCACCAATAGTTACAGCACCAGTAGTAGAACTTGTTGAAGAAATAGTAGAATAAAAAGTAGTAACAGCATTACTTCCAATTCTTGCGCTTAAAACGTCATTAGTAAAAAAATCTATATTTGACAATTCTCTTTGTCGAATTTCCGCGTTTCCACTACTAGTTATTCCAATATCAAATCCATCCGTAACTGATTGACCGGTAGTAGTGCCAGCCGTAAATTTAATATTACTAGCAGTATTATCCCCGCCATCTATATGTATTTTTGCTTGAGGTGTGCTGATGCCTAATCCTAAATTTTGAGTAAAATTTTTAATTCCTCCAATCACTTGATTAGATACAAAATCTACAAAATTTCTATATAAAGGCATATTATATTAACTCCCTAACTAAAATATTTCCTGTATTGGTGCCAGCAGATGCAATGCTGATTATTCCGGTATATTTATAAGGTACTTCCCAGTAATCATCAGCAAATAACTTTACTGCGTAAGAGCTGCTGGATACTGTGGATTGAAATCCTACAAATATTTCAAAACTTAGGGGATTATAAATAGTTAGTCCTTTCCTTGAAATATTAGCTGCAATAGTTGCTCCTGTACTACTAACTGGAAAAGGGTTAGGGACTTGTGTATTTAATGTTGTTGATACAAGTAAACTATTTTTTATGGCTTGCAGCTCTGTTATTTGAGTATCTTGCTTTACTTCTGTTGCACTTCCTGATACACCCCCACCACTTACCCCTAAACTTCCATCACTTCCTACTTTAACTGGTACTAAATTACCATTACTATCTATACCAGCTATTACCTGTGGTTCATTACTGTTGCTCAACATTTATAAAAGCGTATATAATTACTACTGCTATTATTCCTACTGACCAATTGGTCATAAGATATTATACACACTCATTTAGTCAGTCATGCTACAATCCCTACTATACAATGATTGACTGAATGATTGACTGAATGATTGACTATGCAATTAACACCAGAAACAATAGTACAAGCTAACTCTATACTAGAAAGCAGAGGAGAAAGTAAATCAAGGCTTGCTGAAAAACTAGGACTTGCACGCAGCACAGTTACAGCTTTTTTCCTAGGTAAATCTGTAAGTATAGAATCTTTTGAAACTCTTAAAAACTACCTAGAACTAGAGGACATCACGTATACTAGCATAGGTAGTACTGAAGAGTTTAATGCTACATCTACTTCTAATACATCAAGTATTACAACAATTACTCCATCTCTTGAAGAAATAACCCTACTCCAAAACTCTGATTCCCCACATTTAAAACATCTGTTTATTTGCTTGATGTTTGATTATTTGATAGGGAAAGAGATGCTGGTAAAAAGATTGTGGATACTAGATTTATTGCAGGTTAAAAGATTACCAGTTAATTGGTGTGGCTATTGTTTTAGAAAATCAATTGGCGGTTATAAAATAATGCGGTATACTGTCTTAAAATATTAAATTTGATATGGCTATGAAAACATTTTTGTTAATGTATAATAGTGATGTGCTAGGTGAAGGATTTATATTACCCAGTAACCAAGTAGCTTTTGTATGGAATAAGGTAATAGATACCCATTGTATTTACCCATCGTTTGAAAGTTTTGAAGAATTACAATTAAAAATGGGTAGAGATATTGTCGAAGTAAATAGTCTTTACATTGAAGGGTATAATACAAATACCTTTTCTCTTGTTCGGAATGAAGACACAACAGGTATAAGTGGAGTAGGACTTGTTGCTAAAGGGTGTTGTTTTACTTGCGGTAATATGCCTGTAGTAATGCAATGGGTTACAAAGTTTGCATCAATCAATTGGTATAAGTCTATAAAAGATATAGAAAAATTACATGGACATAATGGTAAGACTAAAGTTGTTATGGATGCTTCTCCATTAGATTTACCCATCCCCTTCTTAGAGTCAAGTAAAAGCTAGAGGTATTTTTATTTCCCAGTTCACGGTTAGCTTTATTAGTAATCCAATTACTTTTATTATGAGCTAATGTATGATGAACATTGCACAATGGAAATATATGAATTCCTGAAACTTCTCTACCTGCTATTGCACCCTGCTTATCGTAATATAAACTGTGGTGAGTTTCCACACATTTTTCACGACAACCAGGATAGCAGCATTTAAATTTAGTCAGTTGTTTGCATTGTAAAGAGATACTACTCCAATTATCCGCATACCTTATAGAGTAATCAGGTTTATCTAAACTAACTTTCTTTCCCTTCAATAATTTCTGGTTTCCTAGGGTAGCAGTACTTGATAGGTTTGGATTGACCATCACATTCTCCAAACCCTTTTGATGATAGGTCTTTAAACCACGAGTTGATAACCTGCGTCTTAATGGCTTTGAAACGGTTTTTGTTTTGCCTAAGCTCACTACCTGTAATCCAGGTTTTCTTCTTAGAGGCATAAATCACAACCTCCCTCAAATGCTCTTCTAAACTTTCTACACGTGACTGTTCTACCAACTCTGTAATATCTACCTCCTTATTCCCTAACACTACATTGACATTACTTATTGTAGTATAAGCACAAGGAGGTGGAAGCTGTGCAACAAATGGTGGTTCATTAGCTTTAACAACTAATGCAAAGAATTGTTCAGGTGGTTCAGCTATACCAGCTAACTTTTTTTGTTTGACTATTCTCAGACGTGCGTATATTTGCCCTTTGATTTTTGCCCTGATTTCTCGCGGTGGTTTAATAAATCTATCCAATGCTTCAAGTGCAGTAATACCAATATAAAAGCGGGTACAGTTTAATAAGTCAGGTATTTGTAAACCATAGTTACTTGGATTACAGTTTTGCCCTATGAGAATTGATACTACAAGTGTACTACGTCCTACCCATTGAACAGCTTTATAAGCAAGACTACACTGGTCTTTATACATGCTGTGAAGTGCTGCTGCTTCATCAATTGCCCAGATTTGAATATTTCTTTCTGGTAATGGCAGTATATAGTTAGGGTCTTCAAACAAATGTTCTGGCACTGCTTCTGCAACCTCAGCTGCAATATCTAGTCTATCATTTACTTCAGCTTGCATTGCCAACACACCTTCAATAGACTGTTCCCATCTACGATACTGAGGTTTAACTCTCTTACCTTTATAAGTCCATGTACTATCAGGAAACTTAGGGTCTACTATAAATATTTCTATTTCCTTACCTGTGCGCGTAGCAAGTTCATCCCCAGCTACACACATAATATTATCTATCAGTACACTCTTACCTGAACCGGTTGGACCATGCACCATATAATGCACTGACTTGGAGTCTAGCACTACATTAATAAACCAGTTTTTGTCTTCTGGTTCCTGTATTTCTGGTAATTCACTTTCATTATCAATTAAAACTTCATAGCTAGTCTCATAACTTTCTACTTGTGGGGAAAACTGGAACTCGTATACACATTCATCAGCATCCCATAATATAGTAGGTTCCCCAAAGTTTACCCATGTACCAACCTCCTTAGATATATTCTCCAACTTTTTAGCTGGCACTCCTGGTTGTAGTCTTAACCATACACTTACTTCACGAATACCAGGAGGCTTATAGAATCCTTTAAGCTCTACAAATATTTCGTTACGTTCTAATCCTTGAAGCAGTACTTGTGCTATCCATGCAGCAAATCCTTGTTTAGGGTCTGGTCTATTAGTTAATCCCATTACTTTTTGCTGGAGTTGCAATATAGCATTTTCTCTTAGTTGAATTTCAGCACTAGCACTTTCTTCAATTCTATCAATCAATTCAATGTAATATTGTTCCTGGTCACGCAAAGCTTTAGTCAATCTTCCCTCAGCTTCAACTAACAACTTTTCCCATTGTATTAGTTTATCTTGCTCTGCTTGTAACTGTAATGCTTTACTCTTTACTAGTTCATCACGTTGTTGAACTGTTAGTAATAACTGCCCTGAACGTTCTGTAAATTCTTCTTCTAATCCCTGGCGCCACTTTTCTCTATGTGCCAATGCTACTAACTCAGACCTACGTGGTAATCCCTTAACCTTTCTTAATACCCAAGTATTAACACCAATAGAAATTATGGTGCATGGCAATAAAAAAAATGGTGCAATTAATCCTACACCAATTACGCTTACAGAAACGCTTAAAGCTAGCCAATCCCGTATATTCTGCCTATTACCCATCCCACTACTGCCACAGGAACTACTATAAATTTGGTGATTGCTTCATTGCTGTTTTTAGGGGATAAAGTACCAAAAGTACTATTCCACCAACACCAAGTAGCCAAGAAAATACCTGCAAGGATTACCACCATAAACCAGTGCAGGTTAAATAAGTAACACAACCTACCTAGTAATAATGCTATACTAAAACAGGTTATGTAGAGAGAAAAGAAATACTTCATTTTTTAGTTTGTGAACATTCTGCCACATTAAAATGCTTAGAGTCCTGAGAAGCCATCTTCTCATAAGATTGAACATTAACTCCTTTTTCTGATGGCTGAATTATAATGTTTTCACCTTTATCAAAATACAAGTTTATAGCCTTAGCCATCGAATTGTATATCCTCCACTGACTTTAATAAACCTGATAAGTTGCTAACAAATGTAGGTAACTTTACATCAACACTGTTGCCTACTATCTCAGCTAGTACAGTATCATGCTCAATATCTAACTTCATTTGGGCATTAGAAACTAAAGCTTGCTCTAACTCCATCTTAGATTTATCAAGGTTAGCTTTTTTCTTTTCAAGTTCTACCTGATGACGTTCTACTTCTACTGCTATACTTTGAATCACAGTATTTTTATTACTACGAGAAACACGATTATCTGCTACAGCAACTTGATAATTATTCCATTGAGTATTAGCTTGAACTAAACTTGTACCAGCTTGTACAGCAGCACCCATAGCAGTAAATTGTTTGCCATGAGTTTGATGCATCTTAGTCTCAACCTCAAACCTCTTACCCATTACCTCCCAAGCATTACCTTGTTTCTGTAGTTTAGCCAGCTGAATTTCCTTCTCTTTATCAGTTATTCCCTCACCATCAATTACTAACCTTTTATTGTGAGGTTTAGCGGGACTATAGTAATTGTGCCCCATAGTTATGGAAGATTGCTGCTTCCATCGTTCCCTGTTAGCTGTGTCTTGGGAATTTCCTTCTGAACTGGGGTTTGCTGAACGCATTCTAAAGCTCTACTCCTTTCTTGCATAACTGCTTGATACACTGCTTGCTGCAACTCACTATTGTTTTTCTGATTACCCTTGTATAACAACGTTCCACTAGCCCCTAAACAAGCTACTAACACTGCTATACATACACCCCACAATATCCCTCCACTACCCTTGTTCTGTGGTGGAGGTGATGGTTGATAATACATTTGCACCTCCATTAGTTTGAGTAGTATCAGGAAGTGGATTCTATTGAAGAGGATAAAAGAGCGGGCTGTATCTCTAAAATCTGATTGCCCCACTGCTCCAAAGGGGACACACCACCTCCAAAGCTTTCAAGTAATGCACGTGTTTTAGGGCCACAATACCCAGACTGCATTAACCCAAATGCTGATACTAGGGTTTGCTCAACTATTGTATCTGCTACTACTGGTGCATTTGTTTCTATTACAGATTGAAGTTGTAGCTGCACTTCATTCTTTGCATCATCGTTTACTTCTGCTGCTGCTGCTTTACCTGTTCTTCTTGGCATCTTCTTCCCTCAATTTCTTGTTGTGTTCTTGGCACTGTTTATCAAGCTTCTCAGCATCCTTGATAGTTTGCTCAATTTCTTTTTGTGTTTTTGGACGATACTCCATATTTCTCCATGTGTGATGCAATTAACTCCTTGGCTTGCGGGCGCCCGACCAATTTAACTAGCTGTGCATACTGCCACAACACTTCCATAGTTTCCTCACTACAACCTTTCTGGTAAAAATGCCACTGAAAACCAGGACACTTCACTTCAAGCAAATCATCTCTATACCTTCCCAGCATTGTGTCCGATACGCTGAGAATGTTTAGCATTGTGGCTGTTGGAAAGAAACTAATGTTTGTTATGCCCAGCTTCTCAGCTAACGAAATCGGTTGTAAATTAGTTACTTGGTTCATTTGTTCTAACTGATTTGCAACTTACTAGATAATAAAAAACCACTTGTGTAAGTGGCTAGTGGCATTCATTGGACTATTTAATACTTTGTTTATTTCTTTCCCATTCAGCATCAAGCAGTTTACAGCATACATGAACTACACCAGGGGGGTTACGTCGTTTTTTTCCTTCCATTGCCCAGCTTCTAACACTGTAATCTGATTCGTAGCCTAGTGCAGCTGCTAACTGGGAATAGGTTAATTGCCACTTTTCTTTTAGTTGTAAAGGATTCATACTATATATTGCCTTGTTGTGGGAGTGGTCTACGGCAAGGAAGTCCTCAATGTCGCAAGCATTGGGGCGCCTTAACAAAAATACTAGCAGCATAGGTACATAATATGCTAGTAGTAGTACTATTAGTATATAAATTTTGTAGTCATGCCTAGAAAAAAACCTGAAACACCAGATAAGCTAAACCAAGATATAGAACAGCATCCCGAACGTGGCATGATTAATGGGGAAGATGTTGTACGTTTTAAAACAATTAAGCTTCAAGTAGACATACCAAGAGAGCAGGAACTAGCACTACTTCAATTTGGCGCCACTCAAGGAATGAGTAAGACTGAAGTAATCCGTCATGCACTAGCTGTATTTAACTCATTACCTAGTACTGTTGAATGCGTTAAAGCATGGCAAGAACAAAGAGCTATGAAATTTGATACTGATACAAAAGCCATACGCAATAAAGTGTATGGCTCTTATAAAAAGGTTGCTCGTTTACATAGAGCTAAGTTAGAGAAGAAGGATTAGTTAAGTTTTGTAATAATATTTCTGATTATTCTTTACAAGCTATTTATCGTAAGCACGTGTAGTGATATTATTCTATATGTAAACCAAAACGCCTCCCTATAAATTTGAACTACAGGAGGCGCGTTTGATATATTTCTATTGAGGTTATCTTAGCATGACTTTAGCTACTGCAGCGCAACAACCAGAAAATATTTTTTTAGTTAGCGGACAATCCTCAATAGACAAGATTCATAGCCTGTTTGCCACTGCTACAGAAACTCTAGTACAAATAGGCTCAGTACTTAGTGAGCAAAAAGAACAACTCGGTAAGCAGTTTAAAGCATGGGTTGAGGGTAATGAACTAGCAATGAATGAAGTTAGTAAGCTTATAAAGCTGTCTGAAAACTTCGACACTGTAGCATCAGAGCTAACACACACTAATCCTCTTACCCTACTTAGACTGTTGGGAAGCAATAGTACAGAAAGTGCATATACATTTGTTAATTTAGTTGAAGAACTGCAAGAGTCCGATGATAAAGCAACAGACTTTGATATAATAGCTATCAAAAAAGTGCATGACGTAAAAATAGTTAAAGCACAACCAAAAAATATATTAAGAATAGAAGTAAAAGAACCGGATGAAGTAGCAAAACTAAACGAATCGTTTAGCAATTCAGATTATATGAGCTATGAGAACTGGTTAGTATTTCTCAACGAATCAAATGAAGCAATGCAGCAGGTATCAGAGGTGGTACTAGGTAGAAAGATTAGTAAAAAAGAAGAGTTGCCAGAGTTACTAACAGTGTTGTTGCCAAAAGAAAAAGAAGTTAAACAAGCAATTGAAATAATCTATCCAACAGAAGTTGTAAATGTAACGCATGAGACTGTGAAAGAGTTGGAAGTACCTATACAAACTGAGTGGCACCCATTAACAGAGGTAATATCTCAACTACCAACATTGAATGGAATAAAAGCAAAAGTAATAGACACTATAAGAATTGAGCATATTAGTTTTTCGCTACAGGAATTATACAAAGCAGCTAAAGGTGGATTTTGTGAAATTATTAGAAAAACTATACTTGGTGGAAGTTCAGTTTATGTAGATTTTAATCTTGAAGAATTTAAATGTGCAACAGTTCCAATGGATTGGTTTTTAGTTGAAGTACCAGTAACAATACAGTAAAAACAATTATGCAAAGCGATATCGATACACAGATTAGTGCAATTGCAGCAACACTCGCAGCAATGAGTAATGACAATGATGATACTGATGATACTGATGATGACGATACAGTAACCAGTGACTTTGTAGCTTGGTGTTGTCAGCAACCAAAACAATAGGCGCCGTGGGTTGCCTGCTCCACACATATTTAAGTAGGTTTAAACACGGCAGCTACATTATACACCAAACAAAAACCCAGTAGTAACAGGTAACTACTGGGCAATCATCAGGGTGCATCTACCGAATTAATCAATCTAATTCATCGTTATAGCACAATACAAATGTTCTGTCTAACTGACCAATTGGTCATAGGTTAAGCAGCATCCTTGTTAAACTTGGGTAATTCTCCCTGTTCGGTTTCGTTCTTTTCGAGAACCATACCGAGTTCAGCGGCAAGACCAATAGTACTAATAGCCCAGGACATGAGGTTAGCTCGTAGCGCGCGTTCACTGTCTGTCATGTCTGATTGTTTGAGATAGCTTACAGCATGTGCAAATCCTTCTTTATCATTAGCAATTATAGAGTCTAGTGCCTGCATGGGAATATTGGCTTCTCTCCATGATGCAAACATTGCACTGACTTGAGAGTTTAAAAGTTTTGATATATGTTTACGGTCAACTTGCATAGGAAAAATCTTAATAGTTAAAGCTTACAAAAAGATTCTTCCTATACACTATACATGGCCTCACGATGGACACCTAAAAGTGGCAAGTTACCTAGCATCTATGATAGACGCGAGGGTAAACGTATGTCTATTAAAGTGCCAAAGGAAGAACAACCAGAGGATATATGTCCTCCTAGGAATGAATTAGACCCAGATATTTTTACAGGACGCCCATTAAGTAGTCCCAGGATATATACTCCGGAATCTAGATATAACTATAAATCTAATTATGCTAGGTACCGTCGTGCATTAGATTTAAAGCCCAGTGTTACTGTTACTGAGGGTAAGTGTGAAGTATTTTCTTTTCACAGTTGTAGTAGTCCTACAGGCTTTTGGAGAGTTAAAGTTTGTCCTGATGATGGCGCCACATTTATTGAAGCGGGTAATCCATTAACTATATTATGTCCACCACGCAACGGCTATAAATTAAACCAGGTTGAGAGTGATGGAACTTCTTTTACTTGGGTACAACTATCAGGAAGTAGAACAATAATTGTAGAGCCATCATCAGATTTAAACCCTACACTTTACATTGAATCTACTTGTAGCACTGATGGATGTGATGATGGTAGTTATTTACCTATTGTGCTACAAGTCAGTGTAGATGGTAGTCCTGAGTTATTTGATTATCTTACTATTTACACTACCCCTACAGATACGCATTATGGTATAAGTAGTGCAGTAAACATTAATTTGCCTGATGCTGCACCATGCAGGGAAGTACAAAATATTTACTTAGCTCCTATATATTTTAGCAAAGCTTATATCAATGATGGTAATGATGAATTAGTAATTACCTGGGATTATCCTACATGCAGTTTAGAATATCTCACAGGTACAAGCATTGCTAAAAATACTACAGGTCAATATGAAATAATTGATATCTTTGATAAAGCTGATGAAAGATTATTTGCTGTACAACCTAATATAAGTTATAGAATAGGTTCACAGTTTAATACTTATGGTAGACAAAGTATATCACTTAGCAAACCATTTAGATTTACATTTAATAATAACAAATACATTTTAGCTGATGAAACTCATCAAGGTATTGGAGCTATAAGTAAGTTTGATTTTAATCGTACTAATTACTCAGTTAAAAAATTATATCAAGATGAACTGCATAACGGTGTTGGAGCTATAGGAAATAATAGTTTTAGTCGTGTTAATTATTCAGTAGAAAGAATCTATAAAGAGGAATTGCACAGAGGGATTGGAGCTATAGGAATAAATAACTTTACTAGAGTTAATTTAGGTGGAGTTATAATAGGTTAGGAAGAAAGAAGAAAGAAGAAAGAAGGCAGAGGGTTTAATTAATTTACTTCTTTCTTCTTTCCTCTTCCCTCTGCCACTTCGTTATGAGTATTAAAGGTTTTGTTAGAATAGAAAAGCGTAATGCTGATACGTCGGAATTAATAGAAGTTATTGAAAAAGAAAATTTAATTGTTGCCAACTTCTACACTAGTGTATTAGGATGGTATGCTAATCTTGTAGCTGATACAATATTTATATCTAGTAATACAGCACAACCAGATTTTAATATTGGTAGTAATGATTTACCTGATAGAGTAGATGGTGTAACACCTACAGGAATTACGTCACCAATATATATTGATAGTGTAGTACCTAACTTTGCACAGTATCAAGCACAATTTGCTCCTTCTACAAGTACCAGAACTTTTCAAACTGTAGGATTGAAAGCAGCTAGCGGAGTAAATTTAATTAGAGCATATTTACTTTTAGATGTACCTTGTATACAAGAAGTAAATGAATTTCTAGATGTATTTTATAGAATACAGTTTACTAATACTGGCAATACTTTACCAGATAATATAATAGATAATTTTGGTAGAGCTATTAGTATTAATAACCCATATGCTGACTGGTTTAGTACATCATACTACTTTGATAAACTATCACCACCAGCTATAAGTAAATATAATAAATTATGGAAACCTAGCTCAAATTTAATAGATAGTTATCCCTCACAAGGTTTTGGTACTAATTATTGGTTATCAGGTACAGTAATAGCTTCTCACTTTAAGCACAAACAAATAGCTAGCTTTAATGAAACACAACAGGTAGGTAAAATAATTAGCCAAATATTATATGGATATGATAGCCGCACACAGTCGGCATACTATGTAGATAAAACTAATAATCCTCAACCTATACAGTCTTTTTTTAGCCATAATAGTAATGCTGATAAACCCTTTTTTGATTCACTCAACGTTGCATCAGGTAATGGTATTATAGCATTAGCTGGTACATGGACTGGTAATTATCCAGAGTTATACAGAATAACTATTACTAAAAATGGTACAACTGGAGTAGCGGAATATAAATGGTCTGTGAGAAAGTGGTTAGGATTTAATGGTAATACTTATGAAGATTTATTAATACCATGTCCTTATCTTAATCCTATTGATGCTGCTGGATTAAACATGCATGGTTGGAGGGAGGAAAATAATGATAAACTTAAATATTCTGATACTCAAATTGTACAGTATGATTTAACTGGTGTAACATTATTAAATATACTTAATGGTGAATATACTACTTGGAATGCTACTACTACTCCATCATTACCAGTAACTCAGCTAAGACAATGTGCGGTAGATATTACTAATAAAAAGATATATTGTGCATGTAGAAGCACTGGAATATGGGTAATAGATGTGGTAGCTAATACTATTACTCATCCTGTTACTAGTCCCTGTTATGGTATTGATGTAGGGTATAATAATATAGCTTACGGTGTTGTACCAGGTGGAATAGTAAAGAGTAGTAATTGGTCTGTAGTACTACCAGTTAATATTAGTAATTGGAGTAGTGTACAATATCTTAAGGCAGACCCATCACATGTAAATGAGCATATCGCAATAGTTGTAGATACTTCGGATGGTAGTAGTAACCCATATTTAATTAAATGGTGGGAGGGTAGTACACAACAGAATAGTGATGGAACTATTTTAAATACAGCTATATGTACAGCATTAGAAGTATCTGATATAGGTAGTGTATGGGCTATTGCTAATAATGTGTTAAACTTTGGTAATGACACATTAAATAGTGTGCCAAATAATTATTTAGTGAGTACAAATACAGGACTTTATAAAATAGATTTTATTGGTGATAAACTAACAGGGTATCAACATTTAAAAGACAAAGATAACAATAATATTACTAGTTATACTGTGTTTCCTAATTCACCTTATAGCTTACATATGAGTGATGGCATAGTATTAACTAGTCAAGGGCTAAGGCAACTGTTTACAGATAATCAATACTGTTGGAAACATTATGGATGGAATGGTAGTAGTTGGGTAGAAGGTAATACTAATTCTAAAG
>ERZ1066124.597-NODE-597-length-19683-cov-28.153403_pt1 | contig 19683 bp, 13 predicted proteins | sample MGYA00382771_ERZ1066124 | MGnify/ENA primary metagenome ERZ1066124 (study PRJEB33369, sample SAMEA5778354) | biofilm metagenome | biome: Industrial cooling water; feature: Water cooling tower basin; material: Biofilm | place: United Arab Emirates | collected... | reverse complement strand
TATCCTCTAGGAAAATTACAATGGCGCCGAAATTCCTAGAGGATAAGCTTTACATCTATATATCCTCTAGGAAAATTACAATGGCGCCGAAATTCCTAGAGGATAAGCTTTACATTTATATATCCTCTAGGAAAACACAATGGCGCCGAAATTCCTAGAGGATAAGCTTTATATCTATATATCCTCTAGGAAAATTACAATGGCGTCCAAAATTCCTAGAGGATAAGTCGTATATCTATATATCCTCTAGGAAAATTACAATGGCGCCGATGGTCTATGTCATTAATTTTGTGGTGTTAACATAGCAAATGCTGAAGCTGTTTGACGCTCCCCTGGCTAAAGCCGAGGGGATTCACTAAGAAGTTCTGCCGTATTTCTTAGTTATCCGATTGTCGGGCGAGTGATACGCAGTTGTATCAAAGAGTGACAACTGCTCACCACTCACCCCAAAGGCATGGTTGCTGGACACAACTCCATCGGTTGTTCTCTTCACAGCCGTAACTTTCGCGCAGTCCGCACGTAGAGACTTTTTATTTTTTGGGAAGTCTAGCCCCACTTTTCTAGCAATTGTTCTGCTGGCTTTCGTGTCGGCGTGGTCGGTGTGACCGCAATTAGTACACAAAAACTTCTCACCTTCACGATTACTTTTATCAATATGTCCGCACGCTGGACACTCCTGACTGGTGTGCTTGGGATTAATAGCAATTACATGTTTTCCTGCTTTTAATGCAAGCCAAACTATCTTGTTAAAAATATCTCCCCAACCACAATCAAGGATTACTTTATTTAATCCTGATTTTGCAGAAGCACCATTCTTCTTGTAGCCGCCTTTCCCATCATGTTTGGCGCGCGCGCGTTTGACCATATTCTTGATTTTAAGGTCTTCACGTACCACAACATCGGCAGTTTTTACTATATCGTTAGCTATTTTCCAATTACGACCATTCCTGTTAGCTGCAATTTTATGCTTTGTTCTAGCTAATTTGATTACTGCTTTCTTTCTATTTTTTGAACCTTTAACTTTGCGAGCAATATTACGTTGACGAATTGCTAAACGTCGTGCAGTCTTTTTATTGGTGGCAGGTCTTGTATTAATGGCGAAACTACCATCTGAGGATGCGACTAGCTTGTTGATTCCTACATCAATTCCTACTACTGACTTGACTTTTTCAAATGGGAGAAGCTCTTGAATTAAATCAGGAATCTCTACAATTACCGAGATAAACCAGTATGTTGCTTCCCTTGATACTGTGACGCTTCTAATATCTGTAACTGAACCAAATTCTTTTTTACGGCTATTATGAAACTTGACGTTTCCAATACCAGGAAGGTAGACTGTAGCGTAGTTTTTATTAGTTAGCCCAATTTTGGCTTGACCTGGCTTATATTCAAACGAATCAAGTCGGGTTATATAGCTTGGGTAGCCACGTCCATGTTTAAAGAAATTTGTGTAAGAGTCGTCTAATCTTTCTAAATTACCTTGCAATACAGCAGAATATATTTCTCCAAAGTATGGTGACTTACCACGTAACTCAGTAGTTACTTTTTTCTGTATACCGCTTGCGTCATCCCATTTTACAATACTAGGTTTGATTAACTTCCCTGTCTTAGTGTCAAACTTTTCTTTAGTCTTTTTGAATGCAACAGATAGTTTTTCTGGCACCACACCATGCTTAAGAACTGGACATGTTAAAGGACAACATGCACCATATTCTATCCGTAATTCTATATCACAATAACTACCAAATGCGTAGACTATTTCTGCCTCCACATCCTGATTATTTGTACTATATCCTTGCTCTCTTTCACGCAGTGCATAGTTACGATGTTTTCTAAGCGTAACTAGCCAACGTTCCATTGTTTCTAAATGCCCTTTGTTGGGCTTAAGCTTGAAGTTCCATCTCACCTGCACTACTAATCACCTCCTTAGTTATTGTCTTTTGACTAAGTTTATTCTACAATATGATTATACAACAAAAATAAAAAAATTACAGAATATGGCTAAATTTTCTCCTGACGAATACCGTCACGAAGGTAATGCAGTATCACTGCTGAATTATCACTTCGTATTTATACCAAAACGCAGAAAGAAAGTACTAGTAGGAGCAATAGCGGACAGATTGCAGCAAATCATCTGCGAGGTTTGTAACGAGAATAGATGGCGTATTATTGCTATGGAAATTATGCCAGACCATGTACACCTGTTTTTAAACGCAAAGCCAACAGATGAACCTTCTTTAATGATGAATCGAATCAAAGGACGGGCATCTCATCATTTGCGTAAAGAGTTTCCAGAACTACTTAAGCTTCCAACAATGTGGACACCAAGTTATTTTGTTAGCACTGCTGGCAACATCTGTACTGAAACCGTAAAGCGCTACATTGCCCAGCAGCGTGAATAGTTAATGTCGGAGAAAGTAAACTTTTCAAACACCTTTCATCCCTGCCCTGAAGGGTCAGGGTTTTCAGGATGTTTTCTTATAAAAATTACGCTAGCTATACAAATGAATTAGTAAAATAGCGGGTTTTCTGCGTTCACGGAGTGTCTCCGGAGGAGAATAAACACGTAATTATTCAAAAAAGAAGTAGTCATATTTACGTTAATATTATGTGTGAAGATATAGCAATATATTGTGCTTTGATAACGTTTATAAAAGTCAAACCTTGCAATTGGAAGGTAATAAAGATTTAGCAGTGCTGTTTGAGCGCAGGATGCCCGTAATGTTTTACTGGGGGATATAGTGAATAAGCCCCAGTAATTTAAATAAACAGATTGGAATAAAGTGGTAAGAGTAAATACAATAAGAGACCGAGTGTAATCGGTCTCTTAAAAAGTCTATTATATGGGGGCGGAGGGACTTGAACCCTCACGACTGTTTAAGGTCAACGGATTTTCATCCTTTTGTAGCTTTCACTACTACCAACTTTGAATCAACTGTAGGTTTTAAGGATTGGACTCTCCCTTTACCCTCGGCTTAACGTTAGGGTAGCTCCCGTCGAGTCTCTGCACCTTCCAATAAGTTAGAAGTAGAGACGCAATTAGTTACGTCTGTACGAGTTAGGAGTTAAAAACACTCAGCACTCAGCACTTTTCACTCTTTACTTTCTTTGGCTTGGCTCAGGATTGCCGTATCTATAAAAATATAGAATTAGGTTTCCCTGAATTTGAGAGCTTACACTTGAAGGATTTCTCACAGCAAGGCTCAGTTGTCTAAGTCCGTAGCGTCTACCATTCCGCCACGCCCCCAAGATATAGTTTGGGTTTACTCGTGAAGGCATCAACTGCCCCCTATATATTTGAGCATCAATTATGTGATTTGTCCAACATTTTTACAAAAAAGTTGAAAAAAATTTTGGAATCAAGATTTATGAGCAGGTGGCACCGTTAAAATCAATCAAACTGGACTTCCCGCAAGTGGGCAAAGAGCCTATTATGGGAATAGTGCAGTTATCTCAAAACAACAGAACCTTATATGATGACGACGCTTTTATCTTCGACGATGATTGTACCCCTGCTGTACTTGGCTCTAGCTGGAGCTTATCTTTTAGTGTTGCCGTTCATCATCGTGTATTACATGAAGCTACGCTGGTACTCAGTAAGCTCATTCGAGCGTGCATTTATGTATTTTTTAGTATTCTTGTTCCTTCCGGGGTTGCTCGTTTTGTCTCCTTTTCTCAATTTTCGACCCAAGCGTCGGCAAATTGAAGCTTAGAATAATAGATCAGGCTCAAATAATTTTTCGATAGGTCATGACAACTTTATGCGACGTATAGACGCGATTGTTATTGTATTAGGCGTTTTCTTATCAGGTGGCTTAGGGTACATAATATTCCAGCAATTTGGCTTTGATAGTCAATCTGCTGGTATTTGGACTCAAGCGGTACTTGTCGTCGGCTTAATTGGTTGGCTCGTGACCTATCTCGGACGCGCAGTCGGTAATAAAATGACTTACCATGAGCAACGTCAACAATATGAAGAAGCTTATTTTGAAAAACGTCTAAACGAGCTTACCCCCGAAGAACTAGAAAAAATTCAAGCCGAAATTGAACAAGAAAAGAAAACTAAATAGTTTCTAAGTACTAATAAAATTTGAATATTTGATCAATGACTGCTATTTCTGATTGTTTTAAGACTTTGGCGCAAACTAATTCGTGTGCCTTAATTCCTTTCATTACTGCTGGAGACCCAGATTTACATACTACTGCGGCAGCTTTACAGGTTCTTGACCAGAACGGCGCCAGTATAATTGAGTTGGGGGTTCCATATTCAGACCCGCTTGCAGATGGGCCTGTAATTCAGGCAGCAGCAACACGCGCACTTCAAAATGGAACGACGCTGCCATCTGTGTTAGAGATGTTGAAAGCAACCACACCAAAAATTTTGGCGCCCATAATTCTTTTTACTTACTACAACCCAATATTAAATCGCGGTATCGATAATTTTCTACTAGACGTAAAATCATCGGGTGTTGCTGGGCTGGTAGTTCCCGATTTACCTTTGGAAGAATCTGCGACCCTACTTGAACCCGCCGCTGCTATGGATATTGATGTAACGCTGTTAGTGGCGCCAACTAGCTCAAAGGAACGAATTGAGGCTATTGCTCGTGCGTCACAGGGTTTTATTTACTTGGTCAGCGTTACCGGAGTAACAGGAGTACGTACTCAAATCGAAACACGAGTATCGGATTTAATTAATCAAATACGTGCGGTTACTGATAAGCCAATCGGTGTAGGCTTTGGAATATCACAAGCCGAACAAGCTCGTCAGGTTAAAGACTGGGGCGCCGACGCGGTAATAGTCGGCAGTGCTGTAGTTAAACGTTTGGCTGAAGGTACGCCACAACAAGGTTTAGAGTCGGTGAGTGAATTTATTTATAGTCTCAAACACGCAATTACTTAGTTCATAAATAATTTCAATACTAATCAGTGCTTTTTACCCTGAAAGGTGATTATAAAAAGTGTTAAGAGTAACAAGAGTATCACCCTACGTAGTAGACAATTTAACAGTTATCGTCTTGAATATATAAAGCGTATGTCGGACGGTTAACTAATAGATGGTGCCATGTATCGAGATTTGGCGGTCATATAAAGTTAGTTGAGGTATAAATAGATGAATAAGTGTGAGAGTGTATAAGGAAATTATGAATATTGTTACATCGCTTGAAGGGAAGGGGGCGCGATGAGTGAAAGCATGGCATTTATTGGTGGAGTAGCAGTTGCTGGACTCGCAGCATTAGTACTACTCAAGGGAACAGGCAACCCAGCTCAATCTGGTTTTGTTCCTCCACAAATTCAGGCGCCGATTGTACCACAGCAAGTAGTACCACAGCAGTTTGGACAATACGGTTATCCAGGAGTTGGTGTTGTTCCAAATCCTGTGCCAAATGCTCCTAATGACCAGTTACGTTTGGACAACGAGCGCGCAAAAATGCAACTCGATGCTCTTCAACGTGACAACGACCGACTCAAAGCCGAAAACCAACAACTCAACTTCCAACTTCAATCCGTTATTGGTAGTGCCCAACAAAGAGCATTACAAGATCAACAAAACCAACAGCGAGCAAATGCATTACAGCAAACCCAAACTCCTTGGTGGTCGTCTGGAATTATTTGGGCTGTGGGAGGAATGGCTTTAACGGTTGGTGGGGGTATTGTTGTAGCTGGTGTGTCAAGTTTGTTCTCACAAAAACCACGCCCTGTTCGTACTGTTCAAGTAGTACATCCATATACCGGGCCGACACCACCACTTGCTCCCACCCGTCGTGCGGAATTTTTACCAGGTCGCAATGACGCTAGACGAGTTGAAACTCACGAGTATGAGGATACATATTAGACATTTGTCTAGCACAATTGAAAATTAATTATGGGACGATGATTTTAGTGATAAGCATTGCTTGAAATTACCTTTATCACTAATATTCTTTGTCCCTTTTGATTTGTTACATTATTTCACTATAGGTTGAGTCCTACATAAAGTCGCTACAAGTTTGCGTGGACAGTTTTTCAACTGTCTTTTAAGTATTTAATACTAGTTTAAACGTTATCTCTATATAACTTTGTATCAATTTTAATATTATGCTTGATCAAAATATATCGATTAAGTAGTTATTTGAATGAGTATATAAGTATTATGATATACTTGCGTCTAGAAAATACTGAGACTTTCATTAATTAGTTATTCAATCAAATTTATTGCGGCGCCGCAAAATAAATTGAGCAGTTATTAAATATTTACTTTAAGCAAAAACGTGGCACTTTAAATATATAATAAAGATATAATAAAACAATGACACTTTGCTTCAATCATGAAATTAGCCCTTGAACCATCACAACTTTTATAAGTGCTATACTTCTTGAATACCAGCAATAGAAATCTGCGTTTCTGACCAAAAAGTAATTTTATTTTATTGCTCAACTCTAAAGACAAATCTCTACTAACTGCTTCTACGTCTTAGGACATATCGTATAAAATAACACATATCTTCCGAATGAAGTATATACGGATAAATCTGCACGTGGCAATATAAGAAAAAATACTGAACAATTTTTCATCACCCTGATTGCTTATGGTTCATTTCTGGGTAATATTACTTAAGTGTTACCTTTAGCTTCTAGGGATTCGGCTGCATCGACTAAAGTGTTGTGACTCGGATAAGCCTCCATGAGTTCTAGGTAGCGACAGACATCATGATTATTCATGATTAAAATATGCGCGGATATGTTTTTTTTACAGGAACATAATAATCCAAGAATGCGTCTGCGCTTTTTGAACAGTCTCTTTATGAACGTGTTCTATATCCTCACACAGAGATCAAAGTAAGCTCTTTCGTAGAAGAGCAAAGATATCATCAACACAGCAGCAGTAATCGTTACTTTATACGAAGTTGTTGATGTTGTTGAAAATTATAGTGACTGTTGTAGTTTAGTTGAATAAATTCAGCTCGATTTGATATGCTTGCTATCTTTTATTGTTAGCAAGTAATACAACTGTCTCTATATGCTTCTACTATTTTTGTTATTCCTAAAGAGAGATTGCAAAGATAATTAAAATAAAGCAAAAATTGCCGTAAAAATGTCAACCATATTGTGAGGATGGATAGAATGAGCGATAATGTGCCTTAAATAGAAAAAATTTTTACAAACAATTTAAAGGAAAAATGCATCTTTTTTTACGCCTGCGTTCGCATTTAACTATCAAAAATTTTAGCTTCATTCCCCCAGGAGTAAGGCTTTGATAACAAATCGAAACATCTAACGGTTTTGACTTCAATTGAAAGCCTTGATTTAAAGTAAATCCAATTCTATTAGTTGATGCCTAACAATGACATCTATATTATCGTGGTTGAGGCGTAAGCACCTCTTTTTTCCGGTTTTTACACTCAGTATATTTACTTACGGAATTATCCCTGGTTCTGCTCAAACTGAAATACCAAATACTGCGCGTGTAGGCGCCGACAATATCCCCGAAACACCCAATGGTAGGGTTGTTGACTCTAACCAAGTAGTAGTTCGAGCGGGACAAGCAGCGTTAGAAATTATCAAAACTGGAGACCGCGCAGCTGCGGAACCAGGTGATACCGTTATTTACAGACTAGCAATTAGAAATACAGGTAGGGTCGCAGCAAGAAATATCACGGTTACAGACAGGTTGCCGTTAGGATTGCTTTTTATTAATAGGTCAGTTCGAGGCAGCATTGGCGACCGAACTGTACAAATAAGTCTAAGCAGTGGTACTAGAAATACGGTAACAATAAGTACACCCGAAGAGCTACAACCAAACCAATCATTAAATGTTTCTTATGCGGTAGAAGTAACACCTGATGCTGTACGCGGAACGGGTAGAAACCTTGCACAAGCGCGCGCGGGCAACCTCACGAGTAATCAGGCGAGTCATACATTGCGTGTGCGCGCTGGTATTATATCAGACTGTGCGACTTTGATTGGGCGAGTATTTGTTGATAAAAACTTTGATGGAGAACAACAGCGTAACGAACCCGGAGTGCCAAATGCTGTTATTTACATGGATGATGGCAACCGCATTGTCACCGATGCAAATGGTCTGTACTCGTTGGCAAATGTTGTATCTGGGTATCGGTCGGCAGCACTTGATTTAACGAGTTTGCCCGGTTACGCTCTAGCACCGAACAAGTACTTCATCGAAAGAAACAGTCAGTCACGAATGATTCGACTGGCACCAGGAAGTATGGCACGAGTAAATTTTGCAGTCACGCCAGCGTTTTCAGAGGGTAAACGATGAAAACAAACTTAGAGAAACCAAATCAAAGCGCGAATATTTCTAATAAATTGCAGCTAAATCACTACGGATGTCAAAGGGTCAAGACCCCACACACGATAAGTAAACCAGGTTCTTCAGTTTTACGTTACGCCCTACACAAGGCAATGTCCGTCAAAGGTAACGCAGTCGTCCCTTTCCTTGCTGCTATTTTTATACCTTCGTTGGGCATTTTTAGTGTATTTGTACCGAAAACAGCACAAGCTGCAAATTTAACGGCGCCATCACTTTCAACGAGTCGCGATAATGCTAGCTCTACTTTAATAGCCGAAGCCGAAGAAGGAACAACACCAGCGAGCGGACAAGGAAGTAGTAATTTAATAAATCCTACCTTCAACAATCCGATAATTCCTTCTTCCACCCCAACGGTACCAAACCCGGATAGTTCTTTACAAAATCAAGAGCCTAATTCTTCAGTACAACCTTCGGCACAACAAGTTAATCAACAACAAACGCAACCAACTGCTTTACCAGTCGGACTTACCGCCCAGAAAGTTAAGCTAGATATTGCGCCAGCAGGAGAAGAGCGAGCGCAAGCAGATGGACGTTCGACAATTAGGTTACGTGGGACATTAACCGACGAAAAAGGTCAGCCCATTACAGGTGATGTACTTGTAACATTAACTAGTTCAGCTGGTAAATTTGTTGGCGCCGACCAAAGTCGTGATGCTTCTGGTTTTCAAGTTATCGCACGTGATGGGGAATTTATCGCCACACTGCAAACCGATATAAAACCCCAACAAGTGCGGGTTCGGGCGGCAGTTGATAAAATTCGAGTCAGAGATGGTGCGCGCATTTCTCCCAGAGTTGACCAACTTGATCCCCGCATCGTCGGTCCACGCTCGGATGATTTTTTTCCACAGCAAAACGACACGACAATATTAAACAGCACCATTGACTCACCGTTAGAGGCTTATACCCAAGTTGAGTTTGTGACGTTTTTACGTCCTTCACTCGCTACAGGTATTATCAATTTGCGAATTGGTGCGGGTGGTACCGATTATTGGGGTAGTTTTAGTGATTTTCTTAACCCTAGTAGAATTGACGATGGTACAACGGTAGATTTTAAAGCGAGCGTTTTTGCCACGGGTAAAGTTGGCGAATGGTTATTTACTGGAGCATTTAATAGCTATCGTCCCATTAACCAAGATTGCGAAGGCAGAAACAGATTATTTGGCAGTATTCAGTTTTGCGAACAGCAATATCCTGTTTACGGTGATAGTTCGACGATGATTCCGACTACACCGTCTATTGATAGTGTTTACGCAAGATTTGAACGAACTCCATCAATACCAGGCGCCGAACCTGATTATTTGATGTGGGGTGATTACAACACCGAAGAATTTTCTCGCATTTCACAGTTATATACAGCGACAACACGCCAATTGCACGGTTTGAAGTTGAATTACAACTTTGGACCATTGCAAGTCACGGGGATGTACGCCAATAACATCGAAGGATTTCAACGTGATACTTTTGTACCTAATGGTACGAGCGGAAATTACTTCTTATCGCGGCGCCTGCTTGTACCAGGAAGTGAAACTGTATATGTAGAAGCAGAGGAAATTAACCGTCCCGGTACAGTAGTTGAGCGTCAACCATTATATAGAGACGTAGATTACGAAATTGATTACGACCGAGGTACATTACTATTCCGGCGCCCAATATTAGCCACTGATTTAAACCCGTTTGGTGCAACTTTGGTACGGCGAGTAGTTGTTTCGTACCAAAACGAAGGTGGTCAAGACTCTAATCTCTATGCTGGACGAATTCAATATAACTTCTCGAATGACCTGGAGAGGAAATCATTTTTAGCAGGAAGTTATTTGCGTGAAGACCAAGGAGATAATGACTTTGAACTTTACGGTGCCGATTTTTTAGTTTCACTTGGTAACGTTGGCAAAATTATCGGTGAAATAGCACGCTCGAATAGCGATTTAATAACCGGAGATAACGTTAGCGGCAATGCGTACAGACTCGAAGCAAATGTCAACTTTGGTGAAAGAGTTTTAGGTGAAGGTTATTACAGAGCAGTAGAACCGAATTTTGTCAACAATGCTACGACCAGTTTTTCACCTGGACAGACTCGTTACGGAGCATCTGTATTGGCTAGAGCGACGGACACTACTAGCTTCCGGTTTTCTTATGACTTTGAAGAAAACTATGGTACTGCACCCGGTCGTGTTGTAGACTTCTTCGACTTATTCAACCCGCAACCCCTGGCACGTCCTGGTGAAAGAATTAGTAACGAACTAAGAACTTTCCGCGCTGGTATTTTACAACGCTTTGGTACTAGTCGATTAAGTCCAGAAGGAAGTGTGGAATATGTGAATCGTTCTCGCGAAGACAGGGTAAATAACGCTCTTAGCGGTGATGCAAATCAACTAGTATCACGTCTAAGAGTACCTTTAGGAGAATCATTACTATTCCAGGCGCAGAATGAACTCAATATTGATGGGAATGACCCGCTATATCCCAACAGAACCACACTGGGATTAGATTGGAGAGCATATCAAGGAGTGACATTCCGGTTAGCGCATCAATTCTATGACAGTAGCGAATTACTTCAAGGTAACTCTATAACTACTTTCGACACGTTACTAGACCATAAGTTCTCTGAAAACACTGCAATTACGGGACGTTATTCAGTACTGAGTGCATATAACGGACTTCAAGGACAAGGCGCCGTTGGACTAAATAATAGATGGGTACTGGCGCCTGGTTTGCGGATGAGTGTCGGTTACGAATATGTTTTCCGAAATCTTTTCAACGCCACTGCTGCTGGACCTCGTTACGAGCAATACTATACAGTCGGACAAACCGCATCCTCCCTAGGGTTATTTTCTGGTTCAGTTTATAGCCTTGGTCTTGAATATACCGATAACCCAAATTTTCAAGCTAGTACGAGATTTGAATATCGTGATGGCGACGAAAGCAATAACCTTGTAATTTCTGCTGCAGCGGCGGGTAAAATTTCACCTGCATTAACAGCTTTAGTTAGATATCAACAAGCAGGTGAAGCAAACGTATTTTTACCAACCTCTTCCAGCATTGGTGGTACTGATGGCGTTAGATTTCAAGACCTCGGTGATACCTCAAACTTAAGAATTGGTTTAGCATATCGCGACCCAACAAACGATAAATTTAACGCCTTATTCAAATACGAATGGCGCCAAAATTTCGACTCAATACCCGAAACACAACTAATTGGTTCAACGGTAACTGGTCATGTACTTTCAATGGAAGGTATTTATGCACCAGACTGGCGTTGGGAATTTTTTGGTAAATTTGCACTACGTAACGGTGTAACTTTTGCTTCAGGTGATAGATTTGATGGCACAGCGAAATTGGCTCAATTGCGTGCTACATACCGTTTAGGTTATCGCACCGATTTAGCTGTAGAAGGTCGCTGGATTGGTCAAGATTCTAACAGTAACAACGGTTACACCGAGTATGGTTTAGCAGTTGAAAGCGGTTATTACTTAACACCCGATTTACGATTAGCAGCAGGTTACAGTTTTGGTAGCGTCGATGTTAACGCTGATAGAGACTTTTCGGGTTATCGTTCTGAAGGTGGCTTTTATGTAAACGTCAGCTTAAAACTCAACGAACTATTAGGTGGATTTGGGTTACAAAAACCTGTACCCAAACAACAGCAAGAATCTGTAGTTCAGCCAGTTTCAACGGCGCCACAAACACCACCAAATCCATTCCCAGTTAATCCACCAGTTAATCCAAATAACGAGGTTCAACCTCAAACAACACCTCAAACCACACCTCAAACCACACCTCAAACCACACCTCAAACCACACCTATTAATCAATCAAGCAGCAACTTAAATAGCAAGTCTTCTTACTGTCATGCTGACGAAGGAAGCATCTTAAACAACTCAAATCCTACAGAGATTCTTCCCTGCGGTGAGAATGATAAAGTTTCACAGCAAAGTGAGTTGAAACAGCCAACAGATGTTCAATCTTTCGTTAATGAACGTACAAACGATTTTGGTGAACCTCAAGAAGTAACTAAAAATACTGAGTTGACTAGTGAAAATGCATGGTTCCAACCTCAAAAGGATATTAATAATCAAAATATCCATTTAGAGGAGCAAAATGTAGTTTCATATCCTACACATTCGGAAAGTGAACTAGGAATTAAACCCCTAACACCAGTAAGTAAATCGGGGCAACAGCAGCTTTTGGACAAACTCAGAAAATTAACTCAGGCGCCAATTGACTTCAACCAGTCTTTCAACGCTGTTACTGTTCAAGGTGTAGAGGAGAGGAGTAAGGATTAATGGAAGAATTTAAACATTATTGGTCAAAACAGAGGAGTAAAAAAAAGGAAAAAGGGAAAAGGAAATTAACTTTATTACCCTTTACCACTTGCCCTTTACCCCTTACTTTACTGGCTTTAAGTTTGTCTTTATTACCATCAAATGTTGCATTTAGTCAACAAAATGGTGTTAATAGTGGTAGTAGTATTAATAAAAATAATATTGCCCAACAACCAACGGCGCCTGCGAATGTAGCAACTCCGACTCCGGCACTGCGAATAATAGTAAATAGCAACCAAGACGGAAATATTCAGCAAGATAACCAATTAACATTACGGGAAGCAGTTGAACTAGTTAACGGGACGCTAAAAGTAGAGCAACTTAGTCCTGCTGAAAAAGCACTTGTCACACCTTCGACATCTGTGGGTTCCAGGATTGAGTTTAATTTGCCAGCAGGCGCCACTACAATTCAACTGCAAAGAATATTACCTGACTTGGCATCTCCTAATTTAGTAATAGATGGTACAAGCCAACCAGGTTATGATGCGACAAAATCCGCGACAGCGGAAATTGCAATTCCCGTACCAGTTGTTGCTATAACTCCGGCGCCTAATATTGAAATTTTCCGTGGGTTTACAATAGTTGCCGACGCTATAACAGTGCGTGGTTTAAGTCTATATGGATTTAATGCAAGTCCTGTTAAACAGCAATTGGGAAATTTACTTATATATGACGGTATTCCCAAACCTGTGACACTAACCACACCACCTGGAAATATTGTCATTGCCCATAGATTTCCACCACCCGACACAAGTAAGCAACAACCTACACCCAGTAATAACTTCCCGTTCTCTAATAAAGATGTTCCACCAAAGAATGTTGTTATTGAAGATAACTGGTTAGGGTTAACAGTTGATGAACAAATACCCCAAGAAACCTCAGCGTTTGGGGTTTATGTGTTCAACTCGCAGGGTACAACAATTCGCCGCAACCGTATTTATTACAGCGACGGTAGCGCAATTATTACTTCTGTACGTGGTGAAAATACTTTAGTAACGCAAAATATTATTGTGGGTAATGGTTTGGCTGGAATGCCAGACGCTTTACGATTTGAGGGTATTGTTACAAATTCCCAAATTACAGGCAACTTAATTTGTGCGAATGACGGTGCGGGTGTGTATTTATTTAAACCCGATGGGAATGTATTGCTGCAAAACAATAAAATTACTTACAACGGCAGGCGCCTGCGTAGGGCAGCAGTATATTTGATGGGTAGTAACCATCAAGTAATTGGTAACGAAATTGATAATCAAACCGGGCCAGGGGTGAGCGTCACATCATTTCCACGTAACGATATTGGTAGCAGTAGCCCTGCGGTTCGCAATATTATTCGTGGTAATAGATTTGCCTCGCTTGAAGGATTAAGTATCGACTTAATTACCCAGCAAAATCTTGAAGTTAGCGACTTTCAACGTGGAGACGGCGCCAACCCCAAACGTAACTCTGGCAACCGTCGTCTAGATACCGGAAACGGTGCAGTAAATGCGCCCGAATTTAGAACGCGCGCTTTTCCACCAACAGGTAGTTCTATAACCGTTCAAGGTAAAGCTGACCCAGGTTCTGAGGTAACAATTTACAAATTAAGCGATTATCAACGTGGCAAACAAGCTATATACGACTATGGCTACGGCGCCTTAAATGTTCCATTAGCAACTGTGCAAGCTGATAAAGACGGTAACTTTAGTACCAGTATTGCGAACGTTACCGAGGGAGATGGAATTAGCGCCATTGCTACTGACCCCAAATATGGAACATCCGAACCATCAGTAGCAGCGGTGATTGGTCAAGCGGGGACTTTTCCAAATCTGACTCCCAACTCGCGACCGCAACCAATAGTGCCACCGCAGTGTACATCGCGACCAAAACCACCGGCACCCCCACCACCACCACCCCCACCACCACCACCACCACCATTAAAGATTCGTGTACCGCGTAATATTCACTTCGCGTTAGACAAATCGTTTATTAGTCCAGCTTCTGCACAAGTTTTGGATAGGGTGGCAGAAGTGTTGTTACAAAATCCAGTAATTGTAATCGAAATTGTTGGACACACTGACCCACGTGCAAGTGACGCATATAACTTGGCGCTAGGTAGACGACGGGCATTATCAACACGTAACTACTTATTACGTAGGGGTGTGGCGCCTGAGCGAATGACAATACGTTCAGCGGGTGAATCACAACTTCTTAACCCAGGTTCGACAGATATTGTAGATTTCGCAAGAGACAGACGTGCGGAAATTATCTTCAAAGATATTCGAGGAGTAGACATCATTATTGAATCACAAGAAGACGATTTACAAATCGAACAGCGAAGACAAAATCAAACACCACCCGCGCGTCGTCCCCGTAGGAGGTGAAAATAAAAATGGTGATGCTGTAGAGACGTGATTAATCCCTGCGGGAAAACCTCCGGTTTACACGTCTCTACATTGCAAACAAAATTGTGTGTTGTCTATAGGACTGAGGAAAAGATGAAAGCTTTTTTTAAACGAACCTTATTAATGTTTAATAGCGGCTTGCATCGTTCAGCGGAGCAACCTCTCAAAGTCAATCGAAAATGGCAAAAAACTCTCAAATCTCTACGTTATTATTTTCTGGCTTTATTGCTAGCAGTAACGCAAATAGTTTTTTCTGGAGGTATGGTTAAACAAAAAGTAATAGCACAAACTCAAAATTTATGTCCTGCGGGGGATGTTCCTACACCTGTTAACTGGAGACCAGCAGTTGGGGCGCCTGCGATAGCCGCTCAAACAATTCAAGTTGGTGAAGTAGCAGTAAGTTTCGAGTTTGCAGAAAGTGTTCCTGGACAAGTTATCGATAATGCAGAAACCCGTATCGATAATGATGTTTATGGTGGGATACCCGGTCCTAACTTACGGTTTAATATCGGTCAAGATAAAACTCCGTCACCTGGAAACGCGACTCTAAGTATAAACTTTTCTAGACCTGTAATAATTGCATCACCCCTTACGATTCTTGACGTAGACCGTGATGGTGAACGCGATATCGGATTTACCTACCAAGATAGAGTGACAGTTACCGCATTTAATGGTGATGTCCCTGTTGGAGTTGCTTTAAGGTCACTTACTCCTAATACTCGTGTAACAGGAAACACTGTTGTAGGTATTAACGAGAATTCTTTTCCAGATAGACCAGATGCAAACGCTTCGGCGACACCAGCAGGTCAGTTAAATCGTATAGATCTGCTTTACGAACCAGGTACAGAATTTGGTCAACCTCGACAAGATGAAACTATTGGTTTGGCGAGATTTAGTATTTGTCTTCCTGCTCCTCCTGGCGCCACAATTGGCGATACGGTATTTAACGACCGCAACAGTAACGGTAGACAAGATGAAGGTGAACCCGGCATTGGGAACGTAACTTTAATTTTACGTGACTCGCGCGGTCGAGAGGTTCGCAGAACTACAACAAATAGCAACGGTATTTATAGTTTTATAAATTTACCGTTAGGCAACTTCACAGTTGAAGCGCTACGACCAAACAATGACTTTAACCCAACAACAAACACGACTTTACCAGCCAATCTTAGCGAGCCAAACCAATCATTATTAACTGTTGATTTTGGCTTTAATACAAATCGCCTCGGTGCTGCGGGGGCGCCAAATATTCGTTTAATTAAGCGAATAACGGGAGCTACACGCAATGGTCAACCAATTAGTGGCATAAACTTTAACACCTTTGTTGCAGACCCCAATAATAACAACGATGATGAATTACCATCACCAGAACGTTTTAGAGGAGTTTCGACGTTTGAGGCGCCTGTGCAGTCACGAGATGAAATTGAATACACAGTTTATTTTCTTGCTGAAGGTAATGATTCTAGTAACAATGTTCGATTTTGCGACTTAGTGCCAAACGGAACTACTTTCGCGAACAACAGCATCAACATTAGTGGTGCTGGTAGTGGCGCAGACAGTGGTAGATATTTAACACCGCTTGCACCATTAGAAACATTTACTAACATTTGTTCTGGCAGCAATAATAACGGTGCCGTAGTAGCAAATTTAGGAAACATACCTAGTGGGAATTTTGGGTTTGTACGCTTCCGTGTTGGTATTAATTAATTATTTTTTAGGCGCGAACAACATCGCGTCTTCCTTTACTTTATTATTCTATCGTTAATTAATAATTAATGAAGAATTAATCGTATCTTAACTTTTTTATTATTTTTAGATGATTAACTAGGAAAAAACCAATGAAACCTTTAATTATTAAAATCAATAATCGAAAAATACGAAAATTTATTAAACCTCTCCGGTATTTTTTTCTAATTTTAATGATGGCAGTAACACAAATAGCCATCTTTGGTACGACGCCGAATCAAAAAGTAGTTGCTCAGACACCAGGAGTATGTCCAGCAGGTACAACTCCAACAATTGTTAACTGGCAACCAGCAGTTGGTGTAGAAGCAATTGCCGCTCAAAACTTAAATGCTGGTGGGGTAGGAGTCAGATTAAGCTTTGCAGAAAGTGACCCAGGACGAGTTATTGAATCAAATTTAGTTGAGTTTAATAGAGAGATTTACGGAACTCGAATTGATAATGATGTTTATGGTGGTTTACCTGGACCAAACTTGAGATTTCATATTGGTATTGGTAAAGCACCTGCACCAGTTGGTAGTAATGCGACTTTAACTGTAAATTTCGATAGACCCGTTACGCTTGCATCTCCTTTAACTATTCTTGATGTAGACCGAGATGGCGCCAGAGATATAGGATTTACATACCAAGATAGAGTGACAGTTAGTGCATTTAATGGTAGTAATCCTGTAAGCGTTGCACTCCAGTCACTTGGTAGTACAACTCGCGTGACAGGAAGTACAGCAGTAGGTATTAACGAGAATTCTTTTCCAAGTAGACCAGATGGTAACGTATCTGTTACACCTGCCGGTCAAGTAACTAGCGTTCAACTTTTATATGAACCAGGTACCGAATTTGGTCCACCTCGACAAGACGAAACAATAGGTCTTGCCAGAATAAATATTTGTGCCCCCTCAAACACTGGTTCGATAGGTGACACAGTATTTAATGACCGTAATGCTAACCGTGTTCAAGACCAAGGGGAAAGGGGTATACAAGGCGCCACCTTAATTTTACGAGGCGCCAACGGTGAAGAGATTTCTCGAACCACCACTAACAGCAATGGTATTTATGGTTTTACAGGTTTACCGATAGGTAATTACACAGTAGAAGCACTGCGACCCAACAATGATTTTAGACCAACAACGAACACAACTTTAGCCGCAAACTTAACACAAGAGAACCCAAATCGACTTGATATAGACTTTGGGTTCCGTTCAACAGCATTAGGCGCCGCAGGAACACCAAATATCCAGCTAATCAAACGAATAACCAACGCTACACGTAACGGGCAACCGATTACAGGTACTAATTTTAATACTTTTGTACCTGACCCCAACAACAATAACGATGATTCGCTCCCAGCAGCAGAGAGATTTCGAGGAGTTCCCAACTTAGAGGCGCCAGTACAATCGGGTGATGAGATAGAATACACAGTTTATTTCTTGACCGAGGGAGAAGAAAACATAACTAATGTACGCTTCTGTGACTTAGTACCCAACGGCACTACATTTACCAGCAACAGTATTGGTATAAACGGTGCAGGTAGTGGCGCCGACGGTGGTAGATTTTTATCTCCACTCGCACCATTAGATACATTCACCAATATATGTCCTGGCAGCAACAACAACGGCGCCGTAATTGCGAACCTAGGTAGTGTCCCCGGTGGTCAATTTGGGTTTGTCCGTTTCCGCGTCAGTATTAACTAAATGTAGAGACGTGATATATCACGTCTCTAACATCTGATATATGATGTGGATGGTTTTTACCCGTCGCCGATAGATTAATTATTCATATTTATGCCAAAAACTCAGAAAATTAACTGGATTGCTTCTTTAATTACTAGCGCACTTGTTTGTTCTTCGGTTTTGATAGGTGAAAGCATTGTCCAAGCGCAACGGTCACCACGTCCAGTAGATTTACTCAGATCAACGTGTGTTGCCAGTGGCTCTGGTACTGCACGAGAAGATAATACTAATGTTTCAATAGGAAGGGCTGTATATTCAAGTCGATTTTTTTTGGGTCCTGGATATCGTTCTGCATCACTAACTTGTAGAATCAAGCCAGATAATAGCCCAAACCCAATTTTTCAAACATTGAATTTAGGGTTTGGGATGCGTGATAGTGATAGTCGCAGTTCAAGTGTAGATGTCAGAGTGTATTTAGACGGCAAACCAGCAGATTCTCGTACTGTATCTCCTTCACAGCAAAATTCACTATCATTAGATGTTAGTAATGCCAGCAATGTCTCTATTGAGGCAGTTTGTAATAGCGGTTCCCAATATTGTGACCGAGTTTACTTTTACGAAGCAAATCTATTTCGTCCCAATATTCAAAAGCAGTCTACACCCGAACCCCAACCAACTCAACAATTTAATGTTCCTGGGGCGCCTACACCCGTACCACCCCCACCAACAACGGCGCCTGCCCCTATAACTCCACAAAAATATTAATATTTACCATGCGTAGAGTCTAGTATTCCATGTCATTAATTTTGATGACTTGTAGCACAGGCATCTTGCCTGTGCAATTATGTATTTTTTTTACCACAGAGACGCAGAGAACACAGAGAGAAGAGTAAAAATAACTTTAGTTTACTAGTAGTGTAGAAAAGACGAACCGCAAAGTACGCAAAGTGCGCTAAGGAAGAAATAAGAGGAGAGAAGACACCAAAACTTTTGACACGAAACACTTGTAGTCTATGTCAAAAGTTTTGGATAGTTGATATTGCGCGTCTCCTCTCTCTGTGTACTCTGTGTCTCTGTGGTAAAAAATACGTGACTGCACAAAGCTTGCGATGCCTGTGCCACAACTCATCAAAATTCATGACATGAACTACAATGTAATATGTGGTTAATTTCAAGGAGATTTTTTAGATTTAGGAGTTGCATTTGGTTGTGGACTACCAAAGAAAAATTGTTGTAGATTTTCTTCAAGAGTGAGGTTGTCCTGT
>ERZ1066124.593-NODE-593-length-19757-cov-32.262207_pt1 | contig 19757 bp, 14 predicted proteins | sample MGYA00382771_ERZ1066124 | MGnify/ENA primary metagenome ERZ1066124 (study PRJEB33369, sample SAMEA5778354) | biofilm metagenome | biome: Industrial cooling water; feature: Water cooling tower basin; material: Biofilm | place: United Arab Emirates | collected... | reverse complement strand
TTTTTCTCAGCGATCGAATTGCCTCGACTGCATCTTCTTTTAGCTCATCTGCAATAATGATACGACCTGCATAAGTACCGTTAGCAGCTAGATGCACAACTGTTCCATCAACTTGACAGACATCGTGAGCAATGTTTTCACGGTGTAGTAGACGATCGTTGCCTGCAATCACAAGCTGATTGCCAACTTTTGCTTGGATTCCATGCCCTGCAATTTCTTTGTAGTCTTGAACTTGAGACTCACCGATCGCTCGACCATAAGCTGTCCGAATCGACTGAGCTACCGGATGATTTGAATGGGATTCTACTTGGGCTGCAAGGGCTAGTAACTTCTCTTCGGTAAAGCCATTCTTTGGAATAATTTGAGTGACTTTAAACACACCTTGAGTCAAAGTCCCCGTCTTGTCAAATACGACCGTATTCACGGCTGCAAGTGTGTCTAGATAGGTGGAGCCTTTGACTAGCACACCTCGTTTTGCTGCACCCCCAACGCCGCCAAAATAGCCGAGTGGAATACTAATCACCAACCCACACGGGCAGGAAATCACCAGCAAAACCAAAGCATTGTAGACCCAACGGAAGCGATCGGCATCAGTCGGATTGTTCATGAACAATGGCGGAAGAATTGCCACTGCCAACGACAAGAACACTACGATCGGCGTGTAGATTTTGGCAAACTTGCGGATAAATTTCTCAGTTTCAGCTTTCTTGCTGCTGGCGTTCTCGACTAGCTCTAAAATTCGAGCGATCGACGATTCGCCAAACAGCTTTGTCGTTCTGATCGTGAGTACACCCGATTGGTTAATCATGCCTGCTAGAACCGTTTCGCCAGGTTTAACAGTACGTGGAACCGATTCACCTGTCAGCGCAGAGGTATCAACCTGCGAATTGCCGTCTAAAATTTCACCATCAAGCGGAACCTTCTCTCCAGGCTTGACCAGAATCATATCGCCAACTTTGACGGATTCTGGAGAAACTTGTCTCACTTCTCCGTTGATCTTCAAATTTGCGGTATCAGGACGGACTTCTAACAACGCGCTAATTGATTTGCGCGATCGACCCACCGCAGATTCTTGAAACAGTTCCCCAATGCGGAAGAATAGCATCACCGCAACCGCCTCCGGCAATAGATGAATCGCGATCGCGCCTAGCGTTGCGATCGTCATCAGGAAATTCTCATCAAAGACTTTCCCTTTCAGAATATTGCGTCCAGCACTACTCAAAACGCCCCAACCGCTCAAGAGATACGCCGGAATCAAGACAGCATATTCCGCAATTGAATAGGGCGTATTGTGCAATTGTTGCTCGAAGATAAAGCCAATTAAGAACAGAACAACCACGATCGCAGTAACGATGATTTCCTGCTTGAGATCCCCACCGCCATGACTATGATCATGGTCATCATCGTCGTGACTGTGGCTATGACGGTCGTCGTGGCTATGTCCTGCGGTGTGGTCATGAGCCGTTTTGCGCGGCTGATGATCGTGGTGGTCGTCGTGACCGCAGCAGCTTGACTGAGTTGGTTTTCTTGCTTTCATTGAGTCTCCTTGGTGAGTGTGTTTTTGAATGTCTGAACAAAAATTCAGATGTTTCGTAAAAAAATCAACGGGTTAGGCTTCAGAGTGAGAAAGATGCGCGTGAACCTCTTGATAAAGATTCAGAACATGATGATCTGCCAAACTGTAGTAAACGTTGCGTCCTTCTTTGCGATAGTTCACCAGGCGGGTTGCCCTGAGAACTCGCAGTTGATGGGATACCGCCGACTCACTCATCTTCAGCACTGCTGCCAAATCACAAACGCACAGTTCTTGCTTTGCTAAAGCTGACAGCAATCTCAATCGATTCGGATCGGCTAACACACCGAAAAATTCCGCCATATGTTGCGCTTGGGTCATGGTTAGTAAACCCGGCTGAACTTGACGAACCTGATCGAGATGTACGACTGGAACTTCGCAATTCAGAAGCTCGGAAGATTGAGAAAGGTTACTCACGGCGGCTGACCTAGAATCAATTTAATATCTGAATAAATATTCAGATATTGGTTTAATAATATAGTCCAGATTACGATCGCAGATCAAGCTTTTTACGCAATTTCTGAACTCGATTCTGTTGCCATAATTTCTCTGCTCAAGTTAGACAAAAATTTCATCAGCGTTTCATCCCTACTGATTAAAGTAGAAATATCGCTGCACTGATTCAGGCTATCGCCTCAGCGCAGTTGTCACTCCTCACACACCCTACTGAGAAAGCCTGAGCTTGTAGTTTCTAGCCTTCAGGCTTTCTTCATTCATCGACTTCTTTGAAGGTAGCAAGCGGAAGCAAGAATTTCTGGTAGTCTATCCACCTAACGCTCTAAAGCCTGACTGGAGAACAATGGATCTATTGTGGAAGCTTGTTAACTTCTCATTTATCCCTGCCGTCATCATGCTTCTCGCGGGTGGTATAGCTACGGTTCGCATTCCGGGACAAAATCTACGGAGCGCAGTCTTACATTTTGCAGCAGGGGTTGTTTTTGCGGTCGTCTCAGCGGAATTTATTCCGGATTTAGTTCATGAGCATAAAATCGCAACGACCGCGATCGGGTTTACGCTTGGAACCGCTTTGATGTTAACCATTCGCTCTTGGACAAGTCGAGCCGAATCCGCCGAAAAAGGGCAAGCCGGACGGCTACCAAGTGGTTTTTTGATGGCAACTGGAATCGATTTAGCGATCGATGGGTTAATGTTGGGCATCGGGTTTGTCGCAGGCGCAAAAGAAGGCATTCTGCTTACGGTTGCACTGACGATCGAGTTACTGTCACTGGGAATTGCAACAACTGCAAATTTAACTGGAAAACGCATCCCACAGCGAAAGACGCTGATCGTACTTGCGGGTTTGAGCCTGCTGTTTGTGCTGAGTGCAGTGACCGGAGGATTGTTATCTCAAGCGTTTACCGGGGTAGCATTAGCAGGCTTAATTGCGTTCGGAACCGCAGCGCTGTTGTTTCTCGTGACAGAAGAGTTACTGACTGAGGCACACGAAATCGAAGAGTCACCGTTATTAACCGCAACCTTCTTTGCTGGCTTTCTGATGATCTTCTTACTGGAAATGCTAACGAAGTAATATTTGCTATCTACAGGAAATCAGGCTTTTGAAATTCGATGCAACCAGATAAAATCTTCGCCTTCTGGAGAACATTTCGACTGAATCAACTCGTTTGAGTAGTGCAAGTTTTCTCCACTGAGATCGTTGCGATATCCCGATTCTGTCCATTCTCCATAGGGGTCATTTACCCAAAATCCGGTTTCGTCATAGCCCCGAATCACAATAATGTGACCGAAACTCGTGAAATAGCCATGAACGATGCAAGGTTTACCTTCCGCGATCGCTTTACGAATATCGTACAAGCTGCCGCGACTGGTATAATCAACTTTCAGCCTATACGCTTCACCCAGTTTGATCAAATCTAACGGCTCATGACGCGATAGATTGTGATCTTCCATGTACTGATACAGTTCGTCTTCGAGCTGTACAAAACTGTCGCTCTGTCCTTTTCGCTGCCAGTATACCATTGCCATCGCATAACAGGTCACATTGCAAGCTCCCATCGGGTTTAGCTCATTGTCAATCTGACTTTTGTACAGCACATTCAACGTTTTCCGCGTCGGCAGTTTTACTCGCTCTGGCTGAGGCTTGGGCGTTTCAATTTGAATCGGAATGAGCGTCCCCTGATTATCAATCAGTTGCGCGTGTTCGACAAATACATACCATTCGTTACTAGCAGGGTTGCCGATCGCTTGTTCCAAAATCGCAATCTTTAAATGTTTCGGATCGACTGGCTTCCAAGAATGCAGTTCAAAGGTTTGACCTGCGGGGACAGAAACTTTCTTAGTGTCGGGGAGTTGACTAGAACTTGCAGTGGATTGCTTAAGAATTGTATTCTGTAGAATTTTGAGTTTCATTGTTTTATCTCGATTTACGCTTTTGAAATTCGATGTAGCCAGAGGTAGTTCGATCCTTCCGATGAGCATTTCGATTGAATCAATTGATTCGAGTAGTGCAAGTTTTCGCCCGATAAATCGTTGCGATAGCCCGATTCAAACCATTCCCCAAATGGGTCATTCACAAAGAAGCCTTTTTGGTCATAGCCCCGCACCACAATAATGTGACCGAAACTGGTGAGGTAGCCGTGAACGATGCAAGGCTTTCCTTGCGCGATCGCTCGTCGAATGTCCATCAAACTACCCCGCAGCGTGAGATCGACATTCAATCCATACTCACGCCCCATTTCCGCTAAATCTCCTGGATCATGACGTGAAAGATTACGGCTTTCTAAGTAACGATACAGTTCATCTTCAAATTGCACCGCATTGGTACGCTTTGGAATCTTAAAATAACGCATCACCATCGCATAACAAGTGACGTTACAAGCTCCCATTGGATTGAGTGCATTGTTAAGCTGAGTGTGATAAGGCACATTCAATAACTTTGTTTTCGGTAGTCCAAGTCCTAAATCTGGAATTCTAGGAAGCTGGTTTGCTGTCTGGGGTGTAACAATCGTGCCGCGTGAATTTATAAGCTGGACGTGCGGTGTGTATACTGTCCAAGTATTTTGAGGCGGATTTCCTAGAAATTCATCCAGAAGCGCAATCCGAAGATGATTTTTCTCGATCGCTTTCCAAGAATGAATTTCAAACTCAGTTCCGGCTGCGACAGCACCTTTCGATTGGGCTGGAAGTTGAGCCGAATTTGCGGTCGATTGCTTAAAGAAGGTGTTTTGGAGAACTTTGAGTTTCATGGTTCGATGCTTGACTGCCTGAATAGATACCAACTGACTAATCCAGATTTCCCAAACATTGCTGTACTTTCTCGATCGCAATTTCTTTTTACTAAAGCTAGCAAAACTTGGAAAATTTCATCCTATTTTCATTGGTGCTTGCTATCTTCCCGCCTGTAGTAAGCTTTGAACAAGGCTCTAATCTACGTTTGTAAAAGAATTACGATGTCACACAACCACTCTCACAGCGTCACGAGCTACAATCGCGCTTTCATGATCAGTGTTGCCTTAAACACTACCTTTGTCATCATTGAAGCTGTCTATGGCATTATTGCGAATTCATTAGCACTCTTAGCAGATGCAGGGCACAATCTCAGCGATGTTTTAGGATTACTCCTAGCTTGGGGAGCAAGTCTTTTAGCTCAACGGCAACCGAGTACACGATATACGTTTGGATTACGTCGATCGTCAATTCTGGCAGCGTTCGCGAATGCAGTCTTTCTCTTTATCGTGTCAGGTGGAGTCGGGTGGGAAGCAATTCAGCGATTTCGTGATCCGGCTCCAGTTGAGGGAGATACAGTGATTATCGTAGCAGCGATCGGAATTGCGATTAATACAATTAGTGCCTTGATGTTTTTGTCAGGGCGAGAGCGCGATTTGAATATTCGCGGCGCTTTTTTGCATTTAGCGGCGGATGCGGGCGTGTCGCTGGGAGTTGTACTAGCAGGAATTGCGATCGTATTGACAGGACAGCAACGGTTTGATCCAGCCACGAGCTTGATTGTGACGATCGTCATTGTCGTCAGCACTTGGCAACTCTTTCGCGATGCCTTGAGTTTGATGACCGATGCAGTTCCCGCAGGCATTGAACCTTTAGCCGTGCGAACCTATCTTTTAGAGCGTCCGGGCGTTACCGGAGTACACGATCTGCACATCTGGGCAATGAGTACGACAGAAACAGCATTGATGGCTCATTTAGTCATACCAAATGGTCATCCAGGCGATGCCTTCTTAGCTGAAATTTATCATGACCTGCATGAAAATTTCAGCATCGAACACGCAACGATTCAAATTGAGTTGGGAGATTCAGGACAGCCCTGTGCGCTCGCGCCAGAGAATGTAGTTTAGTCAAAATTGGAATGGAGATCGCATCATCGCACTCAACTAAACACTCTTACCGCTCAGTCGTTTCACCTCATTAGTTCACAGTTAACCTGAATTTGCTTCATTTTTTCATTATTATTTCATTCCCAACCGTCATTATTGAAGATATAGAACATGACATTAACACCTGTTCTATTTTATTTGCGCTGTGAATCAAACAAGTGATTCCCCCGCTTATTCTTTGGTGATTTAGTCAGGACACTAGGAGCTTTATGATGAAGAGATTTGTTTTTGGTGCTGCTCTAGCGATCGGCATCGTATCCTTCGGTGCAGTTGCATCTGCGAATCCGCGCGGTGTTTCGGCTGGAACTACCGGACAGTCAGTAATGCGATCCTTCGAGACTAAGCAGCGTGACCAATCTAGTCAACAAGTCAACCCACAAAGCAACGCTAATCCAGATCAACCCTCATCTGTTTCTGCTGTTTCAACTCAACAGTTCGCTAAAGCCAGCCGTAGAGGTTCTTGCACACTGCGACCTGTAACCGCAGGAGGACAAGCAAAAGAGGCATTAGCCGCTGTGCAGGCTTGTCCGAATCAGTAGACAGATTCTCTCAAACGCTCACCCTTAAACTCTTTTACAACTTAGGAGAATGTTCATGAAACGGTTTCTTTCAGTTGCAACCGCCACGATCGTCCTGCTTGCTTTTGGTACTGCCGCTCAAGCTTCTAGCAATGCGAAAGTTCCTCATCTTGCGGGCAGCTCTTCTGATCTCAACAATGCTAAGTTTCAACCTGGAAACTACTCGCTGAAAGTTCATGTGATGGGACAAGAAGTTTCAGCTTTGATGGTTGAAGCACAAGACTCTGTTCGACTCAGCAAAAACATTCAAGTCTTTGACCAATTCAACAAGCCCATCGCTGCAACTGTTTCTATGAATGGACAAATGGCAACGATCACATTTGCTCAACCCGTTAAACCCGATACGAGTCTCAGAGTTGAATTGCGAAATGTTCAAAACCCCAATGCACTGCCGACGGCTTTCTTTTCAGTCAGTAGTCAGGTGGTTGGACTCGGTTCTGAAATCGCTTTAGGAACCACCCAAGTCACAACGCGCTATGGTCGCATCTAAAACGATCGTAAATTTCACAGTGTTTTCATCGTGATCGATCATAATGATTCCTTGAGACTGAGACTTGAACGAATCGAGGCTTAGGTCTCACACCAATTTTTATCTGAAGTTTCCAGCTTGGAGGCTTCAGATTTTTTGAATGTTTTTTGTCAGGTTGCTGCTTTGAGGCATTTTATGGAGACAGACCACACGATTTCTGATTCAATGCAGCTTTACTTGCGCGATATTGGTCGATTTCCCCTGCTCAGCGCGGCTGAAGAATTGCAATACGGTCAGCAAGTTCAAACTTTCATGCAACTTCAGCAGTTGAAAGCCACGATCGCGGATCAGTTACAACGAGAGCCGTCGATCGCAGAATGGGCAACCGCAGCAAAGCGAACTGAAACCGACCTCACTGAAGCGATCACGGTTGGAAATCAAGCAAAACGGAAACTACTTGAGTCAAACTTGCGATTTGTGGTGTCGATCGCGAAGCGCTACCAAAAGCGAAACGTTGACTTACTCGATCTGATTCAAGAAGGCTCACTTGGGCTAGAACGGGCGATCAAGAAGTTTGACCCAGCGAAGCAATATCGATTTTCAACGTATGGGTACTGGTGGATTCGACAGTCGATTACTCGCTATTTGGCTCTTCACTCGCGCACTCTGCGGCTTCCCACTCATGTGACCGAAAAGCTGAACAAAATCAAAAAGGCTCAACGAACTTTATCACAGCAACTTAGACGGACTGCTACAGCTTCAGAAATTGCCCAGGAAACCAACTTATCACCGGAACAGATTCGAGAATACTTAATTGTTGCAAAGTATCCTCGTTCGCTTGATCAGCCGATTTCTAAGGCTCAAGAAGCAGTCTTACAAGATTTGCTCGAATCTGAATACGCTTCACCAGAGGAAGATTTAACCCGATCAATGCTGCAACAGGATATTCAATCTGCGCTCGATCGTCTATCTGAAAGAGAGCGAAAAATTCTCACCCTGCGATTTGGGCTGGTCGATGGAAAGGCTTTATCTCTTTCTCAAATCGGCATTCAGCTACATCTCAGCAAAGAGCGAGTTCGACAATTGGAGCGGCAAGCGCTTGGAGATTTGCGTCAGAGAGGGCACTTACAGCTTTACCTCATGTCTTGAATGTCAAGCGTATTTTTGCAGCACTTCTTTCAGAGGATTGGAACGAATTCCTTATATAACGACATCAAACTTCAAGTTTTTTCATCCTACTTTCATCGCACTGTGAAAAATTAGTTAAGTGAGGCTGCTTTTCCTTTGACCTTATCTGAGCGAGGACTCTCCATGAAATCGATTCGCCGTTCTAAATCCGTATTGTCGAGCGTGATTTTCAGCTTGCTCCTGGCAACGACACCCACAATGGTTTTAGCAGGTCCGGGACATGATCACGGCGCGGGCAGTTTCAAAGAGGACGCAACTCAGACAGGCGGAGCCGTGAAGGTTGATGGCGAAACGGCGAAGCGAATGGGATTAAAAGTAGAGCCAGTCACTCGTCAGCGATTACCGTTTGGCGTGCAAACGACTGGACAAATCGAGACATTGCCGAACAAGCGGGTTCAGGTGACAAATCCGACCGGGGGAACCGTGATTCGGATGTTCGCTCAGCCTGGAGACAAGGTACAAGCGGGACAAGCGATCGCACTCATTTCGAGTCCTGATTTAGCAACGTTGCGAACCGAAGCTCAGGACCGCAGAACTTCAGCCGTTGGGAGTGTGCAGCAAGCAGAGGCTGATCTGAGACTGGCGCAAAAGAATCTCGATCGACAAAGAGCGATCGCAGAAAAAGAAATTCAACAAGCCAGATCTTCGCTAGACTTTGCGCGAGAAAGTTACACCAAAGACCAAGAACTCGCGAAACAAGGTGCATTGCCGCAACGAAACGCGCGCGAATCTCAAACGAAATTGACGCAAGCACAGGCAGAATATTCGAGAGCCGAAAGTCGATTAGAGGTTTCAGAAGCACAAGCACAGTTAGAACGCGCTCAAGCAGCATTGGAAACAGCACGATCGCAAGTTGAACTGAGTGGTCAAACCTACGAGACTCGCTTACGTCAACTTGGTGCAAATGCGAATCCTGACGGCACGATTACGGTTACGGCTCCAATTTCAGGAACAGTTGCCAGTCGCGAAACGACACCTGGAGAATCCGCTCAAGACGCGGGGAAAGTCTTGATGACGATCGTGGATAGTCAAGCAGTGATGGCGAGTGCCAATGTCTACGAGAAGGACTTAGAGAAAATCTCCGAAGGTCAGCAGGTGCGGGTCACAGTAGCAAGTTTGCCGAACAAATCATTTACCGGACGGATCAAAACCATCGGCTCAACGGTTGAGGGTGAAACTCGTGTCGTCCCAGTTCGAGCAGAACTCGATAACTCCAGTGGAATGCTCAAGCCTGGAATGTTTGCTCAGATCGAAGTATTAACCGACAAAACTCCAGTTGCAGTGTTAGCGGTTCCCCGTTCTGCGATCGTCGAAGTCAACAAGAAAAACATGGTTTATGTTCAAAACGGCAATGACTTCAAAGCCGTTGATGTTGAGCTAGGACGAACCTCCGGCGATTGGGTCGAAATTACTAAAGGATTGTTTGACGGTGATATGGTTGTGACCCAACGAGCGAATCAGCTTCAAGCTCAATCGCTTCGGGGTGGCGGCGAAGCAGAAGGCGGACATAGCGACGAGAAAGCTCCTGAAACAACCAATTCTGCACTGCCGATTCCAGGTTGGGCAATGGCAGCAGGCGGCGGAGCCATTATGCTTGGAACCTTTTTGGGTGGAATGTATGTTGCAAGACGACGAATGCAGTCTATGATCGCTCAAACGCAACTTGCCAATACTCACGGCTGGGAGCATCCACAAATTATCGATGGAGAAGGTGGACATCCTGTGATTCCATTCAGAAAAATTGTTCACGATTCCGACGACAAGAATCAGCGAGAAGAAGCTTAATCCTTCATCCCTAACCCTTCAAAGATAGTCCTGATATGTTAAATGCCATTGTCAAATGGGCGATCGCACAGCGCTGGCTCGTTGTGATTGGCGCGATCGTCGTTGTGTTCTGGATTGGGCGCACTGTGACTCAGATGCCGCTTGATGTGCTGCCGTCATTCGCTCCGCCGCAAATCGAAATTCAAACTGAAGCACCAGGACTCGCTCCCGAAGAAGTCGAATCGCTGATTAGTTTGCCGCTCGAAAGCTCGATCAATGGAACGCCTGGAGTCACAACTGTAAGATCGTCGTCTGCGGCTGGAATTTCCGTAGTTAGAGTGGTCTTTAGTTGGGGCACTGACATCTACAAAGCGCGGCAGTTAGTGACAGAACGATTGCAGCTTGCTCAAAGTAAGCTACCGGAAGGAGCCGCAGCCCCGCAAATATCGCCGCCGACTTCGCCGATCGGAACCGTGGTGAAATATGCTTTCACGACTGACGGGCAGACCTCAATGATGGAGCTACGACGGGCGATCGATTGGCAAGTCACAAATCGATTAATGTCAGTTCCAGGTGTAAGTCAGGTGCTTGCATTTGGTGGGGATGAGCGACAGTTTCAAGTGTTAGTTGATCCTCAGAAGCTTAAAGCATTTAATGTATCGCTGAACCAAATTTCTGAGGCAGTTAGAAGCTCAAATAGTAATGCTTCCGGTGGCTACTTAATTACATCCGATCAAGAAACTTTAGTGCGAGGCATTGGACGGGTTGAGAATTTAGACGATTTAAAGCAATCTGTGATTACCTCTCGTCAAGGCACTCCGGTTCGATTGATGGATGTGGCGGAAGTTCAGATTGGATCGGGGATTAAGCGCGGTGATGGTAGTCTCAACGGTCAGCCTGCCATCATTTTGATGGTGAACAAGCAGCCAATGGCAGATACGCCAAGTGTTGCTCGTGGAGTTGAAGCGGCAATCAAAGATTTAGAGCCTGGATTGCCTAAAGGAACGAAAGTGACACGCACGTTTCGGCAGGAAGAATACATTCAAACTTCTGTGGATAATGTGCGATCGGCATTAGTCGAAGGCGGCATCATTGTAGCGATTATTTTGATTCCCTTCTTGATGAATTGGCGCATTCTCGCTGTCTGTATTTCTGCCCTAACTTTATCGTTGTTGCTGGGATTGTTAGCACTGAGTCTACTCGGTCAAAGTTTGAATACAATGACATTAGGGGGATTGGCAGTCGCGATCGGATCTGCGGTTGATGATGCGATCGTCTACGCCGAAAATGCGTTTCGTTGCCTGCGCGAAAATCGTCAATCTCCAAATCCTCGCTCTGCTTTGGAAGTGGTCTATCAGGGTTGTGCAGATTTAACCGATTCTGTCTTTGGAGCGACGTTAATTACAGTCGTTGTCTTTGCTCCGATTTTTGCACTGACAGGTGTTGAAGGCAGCATCTTCTCACCGATGGGAATCGGTTATCTAGTCACCGTTCTTGCTTCAAGTTTGACTGCGGTAACGATCACGCCTGCACTATGTGCATTGTTATTACCTAGTGGGCGTTTACCGGATAACGAGACTTGGACAGCCCGATTTTTCAAACGCTTGTATGAGCCGCTGTTAATTTTCTCAATGCGGAAATCGACTTTGATCATTGCCACTGCATTAGGGGTAACAGTAGCTTCATTCGCAATCATTCCTGGATTGGGGCGAATTTTCTTACCTGAATTCCAAGAGCAAACGCTCGTCAATACACTAATGCTTTATCCAGGTTCTTCGCTTGATGCAACGAATAAAGCTGGTTTTGTCGTTGAAGAATCGCTGAAAGATGATCCGCGCTATAGCTATGTGCAATTGCGTTCTGGTCGAGCATTGGGGGATGGAGATGCAGCGGGTGTGAATTTAGCTCACTTAGATATCGGCTTGAGCGAAGAAGGGATGAAAAATCGTGCTGCCAGTATGGAGAAAATGCGCGAAGAGTTTAGCAAAATTCCTGGCGCGGCTCCGAACATTGGCGGCTTCATTTCACACCGAATGGATGAGGTACTGTCTGGGGTACGAAGCGCGATCGCAGTTAAAATCTTTGGCGCAGATCTCGATCAGCTTCGCACGATCGGACAACAGATCGAAACACAGATGAAATCGATCGATGGCATTCTCGATTTGCAGCTTGAACCTCAAGTCCCCATTCCACAAGTCCAAATCAAGTTTGATCGAGCGGCTGCCAGTCGGTATGGTTTATCGGTTGGGGCATTGTCTGAAACGATCGAGACAGCACTCAATGGGCGCGTTGTCTCTCAGGTTTTGGAGAATCAGCAGACCTTTGATTTAGTCGTTTGGTTGAAACCAGAAGCACGGAATAGTTTAGAAACGATCGAGAATTTGTTGGTAGATACGGCAAATGGTCAGAAGATTCCACTCGCGCAAGTTGCCCGTGTTGTGAAGGGAACAGGACCGAATACAATCAACCGCGAGAATGTTTCTCGTCTGATTGTGGTCTCTGCCAATGTCAAAGGGCGAGATTTAAGATCGGTTGTCAACGACATTCAAGCAAAAGTGCAACAGAATGTCCAATTGCCTGCGGGATACTTCGTGCAGTACGGCGGACAGTTTGAAGCGGAAGAACGTGCAAGCCAAAACATTCTGCTCTTTAGCGCCATTGCATTTGTAGTGATTACGGTGCTGATGTACTTTTCAGTGAAATCAATTCCTTCCACATTGATGATCATGGTGAATTTGCCCATTGGTTTAGTTGGGGGTGTGATTGCAGTTGCGTTGTCTGGAGGAATTTTGTCGATCGCTTCGCTTGTCGGATTCGTGACGTTGTTTGGAGTTGCAACCCGCAATGGATTGCTGCTGGTCGATAATTACAATGCTAAATTTGCAGAAGGAATGCCGCTAAAAGAGGTGATCATCAAAGGTTCTCAAGAGCGACTGAATGCAATTCTGATGACAGCGTTTACCTCAGCATTGGGACTGTTCCCACTCATTGCTGAGGGCGGACCTGGAAAAGAAATTTTGCAGCCTTTATCGATCGTCGTTCTCGGTGGGTTGTTTACTTCAACAGCACTCACGTTACTAATGCTGCCTGCTTTGTACGCCAAGTTTGGTAAAGTATTGTTCCCAAAGTCATCCGCCTCTATTGATCAGGCTGATACTCCTGGCATGTTGAAAGAGATAAACAGTAATGCTTAACTCAATCGTTAAATGGTCGATCGCACAACGCTGGTTGGTAGTGCTGGCATCTATTCTAGTCAGCGTGTGGGGATTTCTCAACTTATCCCAGATGCCGCTAGATGTATTTCCAAGCTTTGCGCCTCCTCAGGTTGAAATTCAAGCGGAAGCGCCCGGACTCGCCCCGGAAGAGGTAGAAGCTCTAGTAACACGCCCGATCGAAAGTGCAATCAATGGAACACCCGGACTGGATAGCCTACGATCGTCCTCAGCCGTTGGACTGTCTGCGGTTCGAGCAACATTCAAGTGGGACACTGAAATTTACCGGGCACGTCAGCTTGTAGCGGAACGTTTGCAGCAAGTACGCGGACAATTACCTCAAGGCGTAAACGATCCTGAGATTCTACCCATCAGTTCTCCACTGGCATGGACAGTCAAATATGCGTTTACCTCTGAAGCAACTCCGCTGATGGAGGTTTGGCGGATCGTAAATTGGCAGGTGAAAAATCGGTTACTAGCAGTTCCGGGTGTGAGTAATGTAGTGATTTTTGGCGGCGATGAGCGGCAATACCAAGTGCTGATCAATCCTGACAAACTCAAAGCCTTCAATGTGACGCTTGATGATGTCGTCAAAGCAACTTCCGCCGCAAACAGTAACGCACCCGGAGGATTCTTAATTACACGCGACGAAGAAACTGTGGTGCGCGGTGTTGGACGAGTAGAATCGGTCGAGCAACTGAAGCGATCGGTGATCAAAGCCAAAGACGGTAAGCCTATCCTGCTAGAGCAAGTTGCTGATGTTCAAATCGGTTCTGCACTGAAGCGCGGAGATGGAAGTTTTGCAGGCAAGAAAGCCGTCGTTTTGACTGTCAATAAACAGCCGACTGCGGACACTCCAGCAGTCACAAAAGCAGTAGAAGCGGCGCTCGAAGAATTGAAGGAAAGCTTACCAAAAGATGTCAAAATCGCAACTACATTCCGACAGGAAGACTTTATTGAAGCGTCGCTAAAAAACGTTGAAGAAGCACTGCGAGACGGAACGATTATTGTCTCTGTTGTGCTGATTCTGTTTCTAATGAACTGGCGTACTGTTGTGATTAGTCTGAGTGCGCTTCCGGTGTCCTTGCTGCTGGGAATGTTGATTCTCAATTGGACGGGACAAGGCATCAATACGATGACGCTCGGTGGATTAGTAGTCGCGATCGGATCAGTTGTCGATGATGCGATCGTCGATATGGAAAATGTCTACCGTCGCTTACGCGAAAATCAGCTATCCGACAATCCGCGCAATCCCTTTCAAGTGGTGTTTGATGGCTCGGTTGAGGTTCGGGTCAGCGTTCTATTTGCAACGGTGATCATTGCAGTCGTTTTTGCGCCGATCTTTGCCTTGTCTGGAGTTGAGGGGCGAATTTTTACGCCGATGGGTGTTGCCTATCTTTTGTGTATCTTTGCTTCGACGCTGGTTGCATTGACGTTGACTCCTGCAATGTGCGCCTTGTTGCTCGTAAATCGCAGGCTTCCCAGTACCGAAACTTGGTTAGAACATAAAGCCCAACAACTCTACCGTCCTGCACTCCGATTCTCAATCCGACATCCCAAGACAATTATTGTTGGTTCACTAGCAGCTTTTGCTGCATCGCTTGTGATTCTGACGGGTGTAGGTCAGGTCTTTTTACCCGAATTTAACGATCGTGCCCTTGTGATTGCAGCAACGCTGTATCCTGGCTCATCACTCGAAGAAACCAACCAAACCGGATTAGTACTAGAACAAGCTTTAGCTGGAAACCCCAACTTTGAAACAGTGCAGTTTCGCTCTGGACGCGCTCAAGGCGATGTCGAGGTTGCAGGCACAAATTCTGGTGAATTAGATGTTCAACTGAGTGAAGAAGGCGCAAAAGACCGCGAGAAAAGCATCGAGCAGATTCGCGAAGAGTTCAAGAGAATTCCGGGTGTCGCTTCTAACATTGGTGGATTCATTTCTCACCGGATGGACGAAGTACTATCCGGAGTAAGAAGCGCGATCGCAGTGAAAATTTTCGGTCCTGATCTCGATCAGCTTCGTACACTTGGACAGCAAGTTCAGAGCGCAATGGGCGAAGTGAAAGGATTAACAGATTTACAGCTTGAACCCCAAGTCCCTGTGAAACAGCTTCAGATTGAGTTTGATCGCGATGCGGCTGCACGATACGGCATTACGATTGGGGAATTGTCTGATCTGGTAGAAACTGGACTGAACGGCAAGGTTGTTTCTCAAGTCCTAGAAAATCAGCAAACCTTTGATCTTGTTGTATGGTTTCAAGAACCTTATCGCAATAGCATCGATGTCATTCGGAATCTATTAGTCGATACTCCGAATGGACAGAAAGTTCCGCTAGCTCAAGTTGCCAAAGTCGATAACGGCAAAGGTCCGAACACCATCAATCGTGAAAACGTCTCTCGCTATATTGTGATTTCGAGCAATGTAGCAGGACGAGATTTAGGTTCAGCGATTCAAGAGATCCGCACTAAGGTTAAACAAAACGTTCAACTGCCTGCGGGATACTATGTTGAATATGGCGGACAGTTTGAGGCACAGGAAGGTGCAACAAAAACGCTATTGTTAACGGGCGCAGTGGCACTTGTGGCAATCGCAGTTTTGTTGTACTTTGCGGTAAAATCTATTCCTGCCACGATGATGATTTTGGCGAATTTACCATTAGCATTAGTTGGTGGAGTGTTGTCGATCGCGCTGACTGGAGGCATCCTTTCCGTTGCATCAATGGTCGGATTTATCACACTCTTTGGAGTAGCGGCTCGAAATGGATTGTTGTTAGTTGAGAATTATAATCAGCGATTGGCGCAAGGACAACCGTTAAAGGAAGTCTTGGTTGAAGGATCGCTCGAACGGTTAGTTGCGATTCTGATGACTGCCTTTTCGTCTGCATTAGGCATGGTTCCGTTAACCCTTGGTAGCGGTGCTGGTAAGGAAATTTTGCAGCCACTCGCGATCGTCGTTTTAGGTGGTTTGTTTACCTCAACTGCATTAACATTGCTCGTGTTGCCTGCACTCTATTCCTTGTTTAATCGATGGATAGTTCCGAAGACACCGACTCATTTGATTCAAGATCATCCACCGGACAGCAGTTATGCTAATCCAGGTGTGCCCAATAGCTAACCCAAATTGTTTCTGTTTGTTCTATCAAGGAGTGAAATCGATGAAAACTCTGTTAATTCTAATTGGCACTGCAAGTTTGTTAGTTCTTGGTGCTTGTAGTGGTGGCAATCAAGCCGCAAAGACCGAAAGTGCAGCGCAGCCAACTGAAGCCGCTTCTACAACTCAAGCTGAATCGACGACTAAAGAAGCACACAAAGAAGGAGATGGGCATGATCACAAAGGCGCAGACGGCAAAGGCGGTCAAGTCGTTGAAATGGGTGAGTATCACCTAGAGTTTGCTACACACAAAGCGGAGAATGGAACCAGTCTTGATCTACTGCTTCAGAAAGGAGAGGCGCATCAGCCTGTGACGGATGCAAAAGTGACGGCTCAAGTACAAATGCCTGATGGGACTCAGAAGCCGCTGGAGATGAAATATGATGCGGCAGAGAAGGCGTACAAGGCAGTGCTTCCGGGTACAGCAGCAGGAGAGTATCAAGTTGCAATTTTGGCAGATGTCGCGGGCAAGAAAATGAACGGACGATTTAGCTTTAAGCAATAGTTCGAGCCTCGTGAATTCACAGTAAAGCAGGTCGCTGAATGATTTGTAATTTTGCAGTCGTTTGGCGCTCTGCTTTTGCGATGGCAAGCAACAATTCAGTCAAAGATTTCACGCTGATTTCATTCTGCTTCTATACATTGAGTATCAGTAGCGAAATCGTAACCATTTCTGTGCTTTCACAGATATAGTCTTCATAACGCTACAACGTACTACTTTTCCTAACCTACTGTCCCGAATTGGATCATTTGAATGAATCAAGTTACATTACTTTGGCTGAGTGTTCGATCGAACTATTCCGCCGCTTTAGGATGTGGAGTCCTGCTCCTCAGTAGTGTCTTACTGCTCAACCCAGATCGAGCGATTGCACAGTCAGCAATCGATTCTCTTGGAGAAACTACCCCGAAACCCGCGATCGTGGATTCCGTCCCGCAACCATCACCCAGTTCAGTCGAATCCTTAACTTCTTCTGAATCATATCTTGATCGTACCGATTACAGTTTAGGGGCAACTCAGCGTGAAGTCGCTCCTGCTGCTCCAGTGCCAACAGTTGCCCGTCGTTCTCCCGTTGAAAATCCAGCAAGTTCAACTAACCGCGCTCCAATGCTGGAAGAACCTTCAAGTTCCGCTGCCAATCACTCTAATTCTGCGCCGGAGCAACCGTTGGCAACTGCTCAGCCGAACAATCAAAACCAGCTTGCACTCAATCACTACAATCAGGTCATTCTGCCTAAACTTCAATCGAGTAATCTGACTTCGGCTTTGCTCTTCCCACTTTCAATTCCAGCCCCGATTACGTCTTTGTTTGGTTGGCGGATGCACCCGATTATGAACACACTCCGCTTTCACTCTGGGACGGATATTGGTGCAGAAATGGGAACCCCTGTAGTAGCAGCAATGACCGGACAAGTGACGATCGCTAACTTTGTCAGTGGATACGGTTTCTCAGTAGCACTACAGCATCAAAATGCAACTCAAGAAACTTTCTACGCTCACTTGTCTGAGGTTCTGGTGAAACCAGGACAGATGGTGAAGCAGGGAGAAGTCATCGGTCGAGTCGGACAGACTGGAACTGCAACCGGACCCAATTTGCACTTTGAAATGCGGCAAATGACCACAGCAGGATGGGAAAATGTTGATCCAGGAGTTCAACTAGAAATCGCGATGGCACAGTTAGCCAAAACGCTACAAACGGCTCAAACTCCTACTAGACCGCAAACAGCTCAAACTCCCGCTAGACCGCAAATGACTGCAACAGGTTGGCAAAACCTTGATCCAGGAGTTCAACTAGAAATCGCGATGGCACAATTAGTCAAAACGATGCAAGTGGCTCAAACTCCCACTAGACCGCAGAGCTAAAGGTAGAATGTAGTGGGCAAAGGATGGCGAGCAATTTTAGTGCGAGTTCAACAAGTTGTTGATTCCAACCCAGAATCAAAAGCGATCGCAGAGTTTCAAGCATCTCGTCAACGAACAGTTGCGGCTCTACGCTATTTTCTACTGTTGCTCGTCATTCCACTTCTGGTCAATCAAATGGCTGAAGTTGTACTAATGCGTCCTGTTGTTCAACACACTGTGTTCAATTCCTCGGAGATTGTTCTCAGTCCCTTTCAGGAAGAACGCATCCTAAAGGAATTTCGGACGTTTGAAAGTCGTTTGCGGTTTGAGGCTTTGCTTCGAGGTTCAGAAGATGCTTTACCGACGATCAAAGAACGGCGGAGTGAAAAGCTACTGGAATTCGCCGCAAGTGTTCGACAGGAGAACGTCCAAGTTCTGTCAAATATTGTGGCAGACTTGCTATCTGCGATCGTGTTTATTGTCTTTGTGTTGAAAACTCAGCCTCAATTCAAGCTGCTGAAACAGTTTCTCAGCGATTTAGCAGATGGTTTAAGCGATTCTGCAAAAGCATTTCTGATTATTCTTGTGACTGATGTTTTTGTCGGGTTTCATTCCTCTTATGGCTGGGAAATCTTGTTGAAAACCGTTTTTGATCACTATGGACTCGCTGAGAATCGAGCCTTTACTGGACTGTTTATTGCAACATTTCCAGTGATATTAGATGCGATTGGAAAGTATTGGATTTTTCGCTATCTAAATCGAAATTCTCCATCTGCTGTGGCAACTTATCACCGGATGAACGAGTAATCAGTAGATTTGACTAGACTTCACTCGATTTTCATCGTGGCTTGTCAAACTGAGAATTATGTAGCGATCGCGGACTTTAGTATGATCACCGCCTATAATAATCCACTGGTACAGTCTCAAAGCGTTGAGTCAGAATTTGCAGGTATGAAAATCTTGCTGGTTGAGGATGAATTCGATGTCGGCTCGGCGATCCAGCGCACCCTGAAGCAGGAACAGTTTATTGTGGATTGGGTGCAGAATGGTGACGAAGCGTGGTATTGCCTCAAGCAAGCTCAATACACAATGGCAATTCTCGACTGGATGCTACCCGGATTGACTGGATTAGAATTGTGCAAACGGCTACGATCGCAACAGAACGCTATGCCAATTTTGATGCTGACGGCTCGCGATCGCTGGGAAGATAAAGTGCATGGACTCGATGCTGGAGCCGATGATTATCTGATCAAACCGTTTCGGATGGAAGAACTATTAGCAAGATTGCGAGCTTTGCAGCGTCGAGCGCCTCAGTTCCAATCTCAGCAGCTTCAAGTCGGCTATCTCACTCTCGAATATGGCGATCGTACTTTAAGCTGTCAATTCCCAGACACACCAACCCGTAGCACTCGACTTTCTAAAAAAGAATTTCAGCTTCTAGAGTATTTCATGAAGCATCCGAGGCAAGCGATGAGCCGCAATCAAATCTTGAACTACCTCTATGAACTCGACGCAGAACGGATTAGCAATGTAGTTGCAGCGCAAGTTCGTTTATTGCGTCGGCGTTTAGCAGAAATCGATTGTGGCGATTTGATCGAGACGATTCCGGGTGGAAGTTATCGGCTGAATCCTC